>WNFQ01002359.1_pt1 | contig 15599 bp, 16 predicted proteins | sample 5400171 | NCBI WGS metagenome assembly WNFQ01 (sample SAMN13153356, study PRJNA577476) | soil metagenome | isolation source: 20 cm soil under Madrone tree | place: USA:California | collected 2016-06-14
GCAGACGTTGATGTTGTACATCTGCATACTGTAGCGGATTGGTTTGATGTTCCAACATGGTTGGAAAGCCTGCCAAGACACATAGGTGTTGTTATTAGTTTGCACGACATGTGGCATGTGTCCGGCGGCTGCTTCCTTTATCGTGGCTGCGATCGCTACGCCAACCAGAGACATGCTTGCGATTCCTGTCCGATCTTGAGATGGCCTGCGAACCGATTCCTGGCAAATGCTGCGCATTCGCGGAAGCTGCGGGTATATCGCAGTTGTGGAGCACGTATGGTCGCAAACAGCCAATGGCTGGCAGAGATCGCTGGACAAAGCCCAATCGCCAAGGCTTGCGGTGAGGTCCGAGTAGTTCCTCCCGGAATCAATACGACAATTTTTAAACCACAGGATAAGAGCCTGTGCCGAAAGCACCTCGACTTACCCACAGATGCCTTTGTCATCGTTACGGGTGGCGCGTCGTTGACGGACGCAAATAAGAATGTGCCATGGTTATTCGAGCAACTGTCCGATCTGCCAGATCTTGCGGGCGTAATTGTTTTGGCATTCGGCGAAGGCGCGGTGCCGGTTCCGGGCCGTTTGGACGTGCGGTTTACCGGTGGCATTCGCGAACGACGTGAGCTGGCGCGACTCTTTGCAGCGGCGGATGTTTTCGTCAGCGCTTCGCTGATGGAAACTTACGGCCTGACGCTGGTGGAAGCGATGGCTTGCGGAACACCAGTGGTGGCCTTTCGAGTAGGCGGAATTCCAGAAGCTGCGCCTGAGGGGGAGGGAGCCATGCTATGTGCACCCCAAGATGAGACAGCACTGATCGAGGCAATCATGAAATTGCGGAATTCAGCGCAACTGAGCGAGATGCTTGGAGCGGCTGGTCGCGAGACAGTGCGCGTTCGCAACCAACTGAGTTCTTTCTGTGCTCTGTTCGAAGGAATCTATCGAGAGTGCGTTTTGTCTCGTGAGAACGCAGAGCGCAAAGAATCAGCTCTTGTATTGTGAAGATACACGCGCCGTTCGGTTTTGTAACCGGCTGCCATGCGGGAGACAAGTTCATGGTTCAGGCCACGCTAGCCAGCATGAGGTATTACTGTCCCGCGGTTCCAATTTGCCTGGTTGTAGACGGCGGGTTCGATGTTTCAGATCTAGTGAAAGAATATGGCATCCTCTCGCTTCGCGTGGCCGACCTCTCCTCGCCGGAGATACGGAATCTGGTCAGTGGAAATTACCGGGCCAAACTGGCCGCGATGTGGGAGGGACCATTTGAACATTACGTGTGGCTGGATTCGGACGCGATTGTTTGGGGCGACTTTACTCCGCAGGTCTACGCCGACGTCGATTTTCAAATTTTTTGGAGCGAGATTTCCATTCCACCTGATGCCACTGAGATTCCCTCATGGCTGCCACATTTTTATTTTGACCCGGAAAGGCTCCGACACTTTGACGCCGAGTTTGATTGGCGAGGCAAAGCTTATTTTAGTTCCGGCGCGTTTGCCTGCCGGCGGAGTGCAATACCGTTTCAGCTCTGGGACAGAACTGAGTCTTGGGGCCGTCAGTCGCCGGGTTTGTTTGCCTGGGGTGAAATGGGAACGTTGAACTACGTTGTTTACGCGATGGCTCAGCGCGGCGAACTCAACGTTGCCATGGCAGATCTGCAACATATAAGCAGTCATCATGGCATCGACGAGCTGAAGGAGGATTGTGCGAACAGCGATTGGCATTTTCCAAAAGCAATCCGGCGGCCGCGGGTGGCGCACTTTTGCGGCCGCAAGCCGTTCCTGTTTGACTGGCAGGCTTACTCGCGGCCTTTCACTATAGCCCGCCTGGAGCATCATCGTCGTCGGCGCTCAAATCTCGGAGCTTGGCTGGCTATTATGAATGAAGAGGCACGAGTTCTCGTGGGCAAAGTGAAAGGCCGCTTCGCGCGCTGCTTTGATCAAATGGGAAAATAAGAGTTATCATGAATTTCGCTGCGGTCGTCCTCAGAATATCCAAAGCTACCGAACGATTCCCTCGTCTTCATAAGCTTGCCAGAAGGTCCTACTGTGCCTTTCGCCCGGGTATCCGTTTTCAAACGGAAGCTGCTTTCAAAGATTACCAAGACATTTTTGTCCTGAAAATTGGCGCGAACGACGGCATAACAAATGACCCCTTTGCTACTCTACTGCTTACTGACCCGCGATATCGTGGGCTTTTGGTCGAGCCTGTTCCGGTTTACGCGGCAATGCTTAGAGCAAATTATGAAAAGTGCGGCCGTTTTGCGATTGAGCAGGCTGCCGTAGCTGCATCTTCGGGTACGGCAAACATGTATTATGTGGACGAAAGCGCTTTAAAAAGAATCGGAATTGGCAATCCGGATTGGGTGCGAGGCGTTGCCAGCTTCGACCGACTTCACGTAATCAAACACCTTAGTCCCGAGATGCATTCGGCCGTGAAGGAGGCTTCGGTGGAGTGTTTAGCCGTGAATGCGTTACTGTCCCGCAATAACATCCAAAAGATCGATCTGCTGCACATTGATTGTGAAGGATTTGACTACGTGATTTTACGCCAATTCGATTTCACCACTCTTCGCCCGCGTATCGTGCTGTTTGAACAGAAGCATTTAACTGCCCAAGATCGGCAGGCTGCGAAAATCATGATGGAACTTGCCGGTTATAAAGTGGAGGAAATGGAAACGGACGTTTTTTGTTTAGCAGCTCCATCATTTCATGGCCGTTTCCCTAATGATCATAACACGGAATCGGGCGAGTAACTTCTAGCTAATTGCCCTTCTGCCAGAAAATGCCGGTCCAGTCTATGTCGCGTATCTCGTCTGTGATGTTATTGGCCGAACGGTAGTCATGAACTGCCTGGCGGCATGCAGGGATACAGCCGTAGTCATCAACGATGACGTAGCCCCCCTGAGACACCTTTGGATAGAGGCTGACCAGCGCGTCCATGGTCGATTGGTACATGTCGCCGTCCAATCGCAGCACGGCGAGGCGCTCTATCGGCGCGGCGGGCAACGTATCGCAAAACCAGCCCTTGAGGAAACGCACCTGGCCGTCCAGCAGGCCGTATCTCTCGAAGTTGGCCTGCACCTCTTCAAGTGAAACGGCAAGCTCTCTTGATTCGTGCAACTGGCTGTTTGCGTCATGTGGGTATTTACCCGTGTTGGGTGGAGGCAGACCCTCGAAGGAGTCAGCGACCCATACGCAGCGGTCAGTCACGCCATAGGCCTTGAGCATGGCGCGCATGAAGATGGCAGCCCCTCCGCGCCACACGCCGGTCTCGATAAGGTCTCCACGCACCCCATTGGTGATTGCCTCGTCGACGCAGAATTGCAAATTATCAAGGCGCTTAAGACCGATCATTGTATGGGCAACCATAGGCCAGATGCGGCCTTCCATTCGTCCTAAATGATCACCCGATTTGGTAGCCGAGATATGGTCGCCACATCCCTCTTCACCGCTCAGCGGCGTGCGGGCCAATCTACCGCGGAAGCCGGAGTGGGTTGCAAGGGATGGTGCCTCCTCCGACTGAGGATAAATCATGTTCAAAAGGCAGCGCTTCATCAGATCCAAGTAGAGGCCGCGTGAATAGTCCAGGTTTTGCATTGCTCCCCTCATCGGCGTGCTACGACTGATTGTTAATCACCATGTTCTTCGGATTTTCCGGGCCGAAGTTTCGAAAGAAGGAATCCTTGTATATCGTTGTGAAGTGTAAAACGTAAAGCGTAAAGCGTCCTAACGGTCTTGGCGGTTCCGTTTCTTTCCGTTTCACTTCTCACGCAGCGCTCTGCGAGTAGCTTCCAGATATGCCCGGCCCCACCGTATGTCAGGCTCAAGGTAACTGCCTTCTCCCCACTCGTTCCAAGCGTTGATGAACACCAGGTTCTCGTCAGGGCCGTATGGCTCGAACCTGGCAAGAGTCCCCTCCAACCAGCGTTGGTAGAGCTTCGGTGTGGATCCCCGCAGGATAATGGCTCCGCGCTTGCGTCGTGGACTGTTGTCCCAGCCGGGGGTAACGCCGGGAAACCTCTTGTAAGGCGGCGCGTCTCTGCGGCACATCAGCTCTGCCACGCGCTCGTAGCTGTAGACATCGTTCTGCTGGTAAGCCTCGCTCGACAAACCCCACCGGGTCAGGAGCCGCCACACGTTGCCCCGGCGCAGTGGCGTAGTTAAGGCTGGGAAGGATGACCAGTCGGGTTGAAATTCCACCGAGGAATCGAAGCCCAGGCAGGCCGGGGGCTGGCGTTCCTCGCCGAAGCTCTCCACGCGGCACAAATATAATTCCCTAAAGCCAAGCTTGCGGGCTTCCTCCCGCCAGACAGAGGTAGTCTTGACAGGGTCAGGGATGCTTCTTGCCCGGTAAACGAGGAACAGCGGTCTGTCCCCCACCTTGATATATCTTTTATCCCGAAAGGCGTTAGCAAGCCAGCGTATGTGCTGCCTGTCGTCCTCCTCGGAGTAGCTTTGCTCGATAAGGATATCCTTATCCAATCCATCCCAGACTCGCGTCCAATTCTCGTTAGCCCAGCAGAGGCAGAAGGGGAAATCAGGCTCTCCAGAAGCCAGCACCTCATCGAAAGGACGACTCAGAAGGCGCCTGCCGTTGAACCAGTAGCTGTAGTAGCAAAAGCCATGGATGCCATACTCCCTTGCCAAGTCCGCCTGGGCCTTGCGGGCTTCAGGTAGGCTTAAGTCATAAAAACCAAGGTCGGCCGGGACGTGTGGCTGGTCATGCCTGGAGAAGCGGGGTCTGGCTCTGGATACGTTGGTCCACTCGGTGAATCCTTCGCCCCACCAACTGTCGTTTTCGGGAATACGATGGAATTGCGGGAGGTAAAACGCTATTGGTCGCACGTTCATTTGTCGATTATCACGCTCAGTCCTGCCATGGCGTCTTCCAACCGATAGCTGACGGCTCATAGCTGACAGCTTAGCGATGGCATGGTGCGCAATACCTCCCAAGCCTTCACGCGACCAGATAAAGAAAAAGCGCATAGGCAGGGAAGATCGAAGGCTGTGTTGGAAGCTGCCAATGATGTTCGACTGCTCCTTGAGCCTGCCAGTCAACTCGTCACGCTCCCGGGTTAACTCCAGCCGCAGCTCGTCACGCTCCCGGACTAACTCCAGCCGCAGGCCCAATTCGCAGAAGAAGTTGCGCACCTCCGTTAGCTCGCCGTCAGCGGAGTTACACAGGGATCTCAGCAGATCGGGTTGTTGGTTACACACAGCGAGAACGCCGAGGCCCTGACCCCAGGTGGCCTCGAAATGAGGATAGCGCGGCTTGATTTCTTCCCACAATCTCCACACTCCGAAATCGAATTCGCGGACGTTAATGTCGTGAAAGAGCACCACGCCGCGCTCGCTCATCTTGGGGAGCCAGTTTTCAAAATCGTGCCGGACGGCCTCGTACACATGGAAGCCGTCTATATGCAACAAATCGATCGAGCCATCCTCGAACTGGCACACCGCCTCATCGAAAGTGGACTGGATGAGGCGGGAAAAGCCGCCATAGAGAGGATCGTGGTGGCTCTTGAGCTCACTCAATACCTCAGGCCCGTAGTAGCCGTTATGTGGGTCGCCCTGCCACGTATCAACCGCGTAGCAGCGTGTGCCGATGCCCAGTTCCTTCACGGCTTGGCAGAAGGCGCAGAACGACACGCCCGAGAAGGTCCCCAACTCCACGAGCACTCCGGGCCGGAGCACGTCCACAAGAAACATCCCAAAAGGAATGTGCTCCATCCAGAAGCGCTCGCTCGCTGTAGAAGCTACTCGCAGAGGGTGGGAGAAACAAATTGGGTGATCCAGCGGATTGAAAAGAGCCATTCCTTTATGCAGCAGGCAGTAAAAAGTACCCGGCGGAATGTAAGGCGCTTGTTGGCGTTGGCAATGCCGGTTTGCGTCATGAGCTAATGGTGCGTTGGCCAATTCGCGTTTGTGAGCGAGGCGTTGCTGATAAACTCGATTTTTCGGCGATAGCCACTTTCATTACTTGAACGCTGCTTGCGAGGGACAAGATTTATTTGTTCTGAAGGGGCTGGATTTTTGACATTATTCGCTCGATTTGATAACCGTGGAAGCGTTGACGAAGAAAGCGGACGCGGAATACAGCTGTAGAATTGTCTCGCAGCAGTTCAAGACTGATTCATGGAATGATTTTCAACTCGGCGCCATCCGCTATTCCCCGCGCGTGCTTCTCGCGGAAGCCGACGCTTTACTTGTGCTGTACGATCCAAGTGACGAACTGCTCAAATTCGACGGCCCGAAGCTTTGGTTCACGATCGAGCCTTCCTGGCATCATCACTTTCACTCCCATCCAATTGGCAGGAGACTTGTCCAAGAGCTCCGTGCTTCGGAACGGGCTTTTTATGCGCATCCAGACGAAGTGTATCGGATCCCGCATCCTACGTACAGCGGAACGCTATCGCGGCCGCGATTACCTTCAATCAGACAGACCGCAGTTGCCAGCGTCAACAATTTTGGTGGACGCCTTTGGTTCCTTAAGTCTCACTTCCGGACTCGGAATCGGATGATATTAGACCGGCACGTCGAGCTGTTCGGCAAGCCCGACGTCTGGGCGAACTTCCGCCATTTTCCGAAGCTCTGGATCCATGGGCCGCCGGAAAGCTATATGGGGCAACCAACTCCGGGCACGAGCTACTACGACGATGAACACATTCGGTTTTTGTCGGCCTATAAGGTTGCTGTATGTCTGGAGAACTCCACCGAAGCCTATTATTTTACTGAAAAATTTGTAAACTCAGTGAGGGCTGGCTGCATTCCGGTTTATCATGCTCATCCCACAGTTCGTAAGAAGTTCCTGCGCAACGCAAAGTGGGTCGATCCGGCAGACTTCGGTTTTTCGCCTCGTGACACGATCGAATATGCTTTGGCGCAAGATCAGTCAGAATTCCGGCGCGCGAACGACACCTGGCTTGAATCTGGTATTCTGGCGGATACCGACAACCAAAAGGTGGTTCTAAAGCTGCATAACATAATCAGTAGCAAACTCGAAAGGAATGGGCGTTATTAACTCCCGATATCGAGCAGGACAGCTCCTGAAAAAACTCGGTTACAAGCTTTCGCGCGACTACCGCTGGCCAGAAGTTCATGGGGATCTATTACTTCTTGGCTTCGCTCTTCTTCGAGCCTACCACCGTGGGCTGATCCAAATTGTGCAGATCGGAGCGTTCGACGGACAAGTTGATGATCCGGTTGCTGATATTCTTCAAAACGAAAACGTTTCTGCGATCTTAGTGGAACCGCAAAAAATTCCGTACGAGCGTTTGATGGCGCGTTATGCAACTAATCCAAGAGTTTGCCTAATCAATGCCGCGGTGGCAGAGCACGATGGTGTGGTAAAACTTTACGTGCCCGGTTCGGCTGCCTCGCCGAAGGCTAGCCTTTTCGCTCAGCATCACCGCCGATTTGGATCCGATGCGAAGGAAGTTCGTGAACTCGAAGTACCCTCTGTCTCGGTCGGTTCCCTGGTGAAGAGGTTGCATGGTGAACGCCTTCATCTTCTTCAGGTGGACACAGAGGGCATGGATTATCAGATACTGAAGTGGTTCTTTGATGCTCATGTTGAGCCTGACGTGCTCAACTTTGAGTCGCTGCATCTGAGCAAAGCCGAACGCCTGGCATCACGGCAGTTGTTGAACGCCAGCGGGTACTGGTGGATCGAGAGCGACCAAGACACCTTCGCGTTAAAGGAGTCTTTGGTAAGAATCCAACAAAGTTGAAGCGCACAATTGACTATTTCAATCATGATCACAACGCGCGACCGCACAGAGGCATTGGGGCGTACCTGTGAGATAATTGCCGCGCTCGATCCTCCGCCTGTTGAAGTGTTGATCACAGTTGACGGCTGTGCAGATGACACGATGACCGTAATTCGGAGGCACCTGCCACAGGCAGCAGTGATCATAAACAAGAACGCGCGCGGGTCGGTTGCTTCTCGGAATGTTATGATGCGGCAGGCAAAGGCGGATCTTGTGTTCGCTCTCGATGATGACAGCTACCCGGAACAGATCGATTGCATCGCGCTCATCAGTCGTTTCTTCGAGAAAAAACCAAAATTGGCTGTTCTACATTTTCCACAGCGAAGCGATGAATATCCTGAAACGCTTTCGCAAACACAATTCAGCCGGGAACATTTGACGCGCTCGTTTGCTAACTCCGGCGCGGTCCTGCGCCGATCCGCTTATCTCCAGTTGCCCGGGTTTGAGCCGCAGTTCTTCCACATGTATGAAGAGCCGGACTACGCCCTGCAATGTGTCGCGGCGGGTTATGACGTGCTTTTTTCTCCCATCCTTACAATCCGTCACCATTACTCCAGGCAGGCACGCGATGAAATACGGGTACATCATCGTCACGCCCGCAACGAATTGTGGAGCACCCTGATGCGATGTCCTTTTCCCTTCGCATTTGCAATGGTGGCGGGGCGCGTTTTCTCCCAGTTCCGTTATGCGTGCAAGCGAGGGTGGTTCTGGGTAATTCGCGAACCCGCCTGGTGGTGGCAGGCGTTGGCTGGCGTTCCGTATTGCCTTCGAAAGCATCGGCCTGTGTCGTGGGCGGTTTATAAACGCTGGCTTTCGTTATCATAAAACAGTGAAGTGGCTTTGCTGTCAGCTGGGCGCACGGGAACACTATGCGATTCCCCGGGCGTTACTTCGCGTGGACATGCTCGCGTATCTGCTAACCGATGCGTGGGTTCTGCCCTCGTCTTTGCTTGCAAAAATCTGCGGTCGCGGGTCAAGTCTTGCAGAGAGATTTCATGACACGCTCCCAGACGCGCGAGTGAAAGCGTTCAATTCGTCATTGGTTGCATTTGAGGTGCTTGCACGCGCCCGTCACCTCAGGGGATGGACAAGAATAATTGCCCGCAACCGGTGGTTTCAACGCAAAGTCGTTTCCTTTCTTCGCTCTCAGCTCTCAACTATCAACTATCAGCCCATTCTTTTGAGCTATAGCTACACCGCGCTTGAACCGTTTCGGTACGCAAAAGCGCACGGATGGAAGACGCTGCTTGTCCAAATCGATCCCGGCCCGGAAGAAGAGGCGATTGTGGCACAAGAGGCCGCACGCGTGCGTGAACTAGCTGCTGGCTGGCAGCCCGCGCCGAGCGAATATTGGGCTCTATGGCGTGAGGAGTGCAAGCTTGCCGACCGGATTGTCGTTAACTCCGAATGGTCGCGGGAAGCGTTGGTCCGCCGCGGAGTTCCACGCGAGAAGACATCAGTTATTTCACTGGCGTACGAAGTGATACGACTACCGGACCATGAGACAACGAGACCACAGGAGCGGGAGTATCCAGATCGCTTCACGTTCGAGCGGCCGATGCGCGTTCTTTTTCTTGGTTTAATCAATCTCCGCAAGGGCGTCGCCAGGTTGTTGGAGGCCGCTCGAATTTTGCGTGATGAGCCGGTTGAATTTTGGATGGTTGGCCCTGTGGAAATCGCACATGCCACCGCAATCGGGAATGCCCGACGCGTGAAATGGTTTGGCCCTGTAACGCGGAAGCAGGCAACTGAGTTTTACAGAGACGCAGACGTATTCATTCTCCCGACGCTCTCCGATGGATTTGCCATAACACAGCTCGAAGCGCAGGCGCACGGCTTGCCCGTTATCGCCTCGGAATTTTGTGGCAAGGTCGTGGACAACGGCCGTAACGGAATCGTTCTCGAGGAACCGACTGCCGCGTGCATCGCAGCGGCCGTTCGCGATTGTCTCGCGGACGCGGATCGGCTGCGAAAGCTTGCTGCCGCGTCACGTTTGCGTGCTGAATTCACAATCGAGGCGCTTGCCGAGCAGCTGCAAAAGGTGGGTGCAGCGCTGTGGAATCCATCGCACCAATGACATTTATTCTGCACGTGGCTTGCAGTGGATCCAGGACGGTAATGACGCCTTTAACTTTCCCCTTTTTAATATACTGTGTGCCTCAGTTTCCTGCTCCATGGTCACGCATGAGTTAACCTTTTATCTTGCTGCCGCGGCGTTGGTGATCCTCACGGTCGAAAGCTGCATCAAGCTGCTGAATCGAAATACCTTCGGTATCACGCTTATGGTGTATGTAACGGTATTTGCATGGTATTTCGTCGATCCTTTCCTTAACCCACAGGAATATGATTATCTTCCTCCTTTCTCATTAGGTCAAAGTTATGGGCAGGTACTATTGTTTTTAATAGGATTCCGCGTTTTCACACCCGCTATAACACGTTGGATCGTGCGCCGTCCGAGTTTTGCCATTTTTGATACGCGCCTCACTCCCAGGGAGATTTTAGTTGCCACTGGTGCGATTTGGCTCCTGCTTTTTCTAATCGGGATTTATCGAATGAACGGTGATGTGATAAGCGCTGTACTTCCGCTCGATGGCCGTGGCGGCGAGACGATGTGGGGGCGTGGTGCAGTCTCAAGTTCGGCAATGGGATTTCTGATCTCCTTCGGAGGTTATCTGTTTAATGCGGCAACAGCGTTCCTGGGCGCCCTGATATTTTTCCAGCGCAGCACTGCCTGGCGGTTGCTCGCCGGCGCAATGTTTGCCATTACACTCCCGTCTTTCTTTTTCGCTGGAACGCGTAGCCACTTCCTTGTGGCAGTCCTGCCTTTTATCATCACATATCTATTTTATGGCCGGCATCCGCTCATTGTAAGATTCACCGTTCTGGCGGTGGCGTTCGTCTGCTTGGATCAAGGCTTCAGGTTTGTGACGGCATTTCGCGGCACCGGTTTCAGAGAGGTGCTGGCTGCTGAGAATCCGTACGAGCTCGTGGATGAAAATATGCGAACAAGCGGCCTCAACATGATTCAGGAGCTTTGCTTTGTGAATGCCTATCTGGATTCCGGTGATACCTCTCCAGCCTATGGCGCAAGATATTTGAATGAGTTACTTAATTTCGTTCCGCGTGCGATCTGGCCCTCAAAGCCGTTGATCGGAATTGACTACGCGAAGTGGCGCGGGTTCGAGAGTGACGAAGGAGAGCTGGGTGTGTCCACTACCATTTCCGCCGGAATGATCGGCGGCGGCGTTTTGAACTTTGGCAAAATCCTTGGTCCAGTGGCGGCCGGCATACTGATGGCCCTTTGGACTGGCCTGCTCATCCGTTGGTGGGAACAAAGAAAATCGCTGCTGCGCTTGATGTTGTTCATGCTTGGCGTTGGTCTTACCTTCAACCTCGGCCGCGACATTACCCTGCTTGTGCTTTGGCCCGTCATATTTGCATACTGTTTCGTTCGCCTTACTGAGCTCTGGGCCACGAGCCGATTTAGCCAGCTGCCGCGAGGAGCAACTGTTGTTCCCGCTAGGGCTGGCTCCGTGTTAGCTGGTCAGCTGAGCCAGTGACGCGTCGCGGTCACGATGCCGGTTCCAGTAACCCAATGCTGGAGGTGCGCTCGCCGTAGCAAGGGTCACTCCTAAACAAATTTGGTGTTCCCATGCTCAGACGACTTCATCACATTTTGTCTCAAAATCCTCTTGCGAGCCGTGCGCAGCGTAGTGTCGTTCACTGGGCCAAGGAGCTACTAAGCGTGCCCGACGCATACTACTCGATGGGGCAGTTATATCGTAAGATTAAACCAAAAGCCGTACTGGATATCGGTAGCCACGTCGGTCGAACTGTGATCAAAATCCTGGATTACATGCCTGACGCCAAAGTGCACGCATTTGAGCCCACACCGCAGAGTGTTGCCATCCTTAGAAATAGAATGCGACGCTATCCAAACGTGATGGTCCACGAGCTGGCTTTGTCAGATGTGACCGGTACGACGAAATTCTTCCATAATCTTGGCGAGCAGACAAATTCGCTTCTGGAAAACAGCCTTTCCGGTAAGAGCCCCTTCGACGGCGTGCAGCAGCATATCGCACAAATTGACGTCAGGACCATGACCCTCGACGACTGGGCTGCTGAATTTGAACCCAATGGGATGCTATTGATCAAAGCGGATGTCCAGGGTGCCGAGCGGCTCCTAGTGACCGGCGGAAAAAAGACCTTCGCACAACGCGTGGCAGCGTTTTATACAGAACTCTGCCTTCTGCCGACATATGAAAACCAGACCACCCTATGGGAGCTACATACGATGTTAACCGAGGAGCTCGGCCTGGCACTCTTCGACATTTATCCTTGCGCCAAGGATCAACTGGGTCGTGCAGCATTTACCGATGCGATGTGGGTCCAGCCATCGGTTCTACCTATCTAGGCAAAGATGATCGATCCACGCTTACCTGCCGTTGCCAGGCGCCGTTAACAGCTTTTTGCCAGTGCCTCATTCAGCAAATGGTGCCAAGATCGGCAACGGTTATATCGGCTGATGAGTGATCAGTCTATGTGTGAGCTGACCAGCTGAGTTCGATTACTGCGTGTGAAAACTGGAGGTAAGGGGATTCGAACCCCTGGCCTTCTCATTGCGAACGAGACGCTCTACCAGCTGAGCTATACCCCCGCTTGCCTATGAAAACCAAGGCCGAACATTCCACCGAAGCTCGCTTTTCGTCGCATGGGAATGCTAAAGAGTAAAAGCGACACATTTGAGACGGTCTGAGAATATCTCCATCGGTATTCAAACGGCATTTAACTATGCGCGGATTAAGATTGAGGGCAAGGACATCCAGCGCAGTCTGAAACCATAGATCGGGATTTTGCCAGACGCACGCTTGCAGCATTCCTGCATGAGCAATACCAGATTGTTTTCGCGCTTGCGTTCGCCAATGCGACTAATCATCATCGTTGAACCACCGGAAGTTCCTTGAGGAAAACGCGGCCATGAATCTGTCCCCCCACTTGCTATGTGAAGAAGAAGCGCACCCTCGGGGCAAAATCCTGAAGTTCGCGGGCGAGGCGGACTTCCTTGCCGTGCCGGCGGTGCGGCAGTTGCTCAAACGGCTGCTCACGCAGCACATCCCGTTTCTCATCGTGGACCTGTCAGGGGTGACGTTCTTGAACACGCCGTTTTGGGCGGCAATGCAACGATACCAGCTCGATGGGCATCCGGATGCTCGGCTCGCGCTCTGCGGCATGAACGAGGCGCTGAAGGCGGCCTTCGACATTAACGGCGTCGGTCTTGGGTCGGCCGAGGGTGGAGGCATCGCCGTGTACGACCATCTGGAAGCAGCGCTGGCGGCGACATGAAACCGGGACGCGAATACAGCTACGTAGGTTTGTCCACGTCGTTGTGCCGCGGTGCGCTGGAGCGCCCATGGCTGCCGCTTACCATGTGGAAGGCGTTCTTCAACCGCTCACTCGACATTGGCGTGAGGGCTGTGCCCACGGTGTTCCTCATGGCGTTCTGTGTAGGAGCCGTCCTAGCGATGGTGCTGGTGGAGCAGCTCCAAGAGTTGAGCATGGAGGAGACCGTGCCACGGCTAGTCTGGATCATCCTCAACCAGCAGCTCGCGCCCATGTTAGCGGCGGTGGTCTTCATCGGGCGGAGCGTATCCGGCTCGGCGGCGGAACTGGCGAACATGAAAATCGGGGAGGAGATCAAGGCGCTGGAGACCATGGGCGTGGATGTCTCGCGCTACCTGCTTCTGCCGATGCTGGGAGCCTTCGTCGTGATGCTGCCGGTGATGGAGATCTATACCGTGGGTGTCGGGCTGCTCGGAGCACAGGGGGTGTGCTCGCTGGTCATGGGCATGGACGGGAAGCAGTTCGTTCTGCGAGCACTGGTCCCCCCGCGGATGCAGGAGCGGCGCAGTTGATGAACAAGTGAGTAAGGAAGCAACTAGTCAATAGCCAGTAGTAACGAGTGGGGAACCAGTTAAACACGCGTGGGGCCAACGTGCTCAACGGCGTGAACCTCGAGGTCTTCGCCGGCGATGTTTTCACCGTCCTCGGAGGGTCCGGCTGTGGGAAAAGCACCCTGCTGAACATACTCATTGGCGTGGACGAACCCACCTCCGGCACCGTGCATGTCCTCGGCCAAAACATCCACAGCCTCCCCCGGCGCCAACGCAAGAGGCTCATGCGGGATGTGGGCGTGCTTTTCCAGTCTGGCGCCTTGCTTCAGAGCCTCACCGTTGCGGAAAACGTGGCCCTGCCCTTTCAACAGCATCATCCCAAGATTGCGCGCGACCGCGATCTTCTCGAGGACACCGTGCTCATGAAGCTGCGTGCCGTGAAGCTCGACGCCCATGCGCAGAAGTATCCGCGCGAGCTCAGCGGCGGCATGAAGAAACGCGCCGCCCTCGCCCGCGCCCTCGCACTGGATCCAAGGCTGCTTATCAGCGACGAGCCCACCTCCGGCCTTGATCCCGTGAGCACCAAGGAGATTGACGAGCTAACTATCACGCTGAGCCGCAAGAGCGGCACGACAGTGGTGGTGGTCACGCACGACCTGCTGAGCTTCCAGCGCATCGCCACCCGCGGCATCATGCTGGGCGCGGAGCGGGACGGAACGCTGCGCGGAACGGTGCTGCTCGCCGGGAGCCGTGAGGATTTTTTTGCGAGCGAACATCCGCTCGTGCGGGGCTTCTTCCATCTGCAGGAAGGAGGCGCCGTGTAAGATTGAGAGATGAGAGTTGAGGGTTGAGAGTATGAACGTGACTGAGCTGAGCCTATTTCATAGTCTTAATCTCAATCGGCCTTCGATGCGGTGAAGACTAAGGTTAAGAATATGAACAGGCTTCAAGCACAACTCATCAACTCACTGCACCCCAGCCCACCATGAACCGGAAATTCTTTAAATCACTCCGCGCCCTTTACGAGCTGATGCTCGTGCTGCTCGTTATCGCGTCCGCCGTGCTGCTCATTGGCGCGCTGTATTACGCCTTGAAGGGGGACTCGCGGGGAAGGGTTAGCTTCGATGCGGCCTTCAATGAGGTGGGCGGGATTAAGGAAGGCTCTAGCGTGCTCTTCAAGGGCATGCCGGTGGGAGCGGTCGGGAAGATGCGTTATGACGCAGCCACGGACAAAATCCTCGTGCGCATTGAGATTACCAAACAGGTGGACGTGCCCGCCACCATCAAACCGTACGTGGAGAAGTCGCTCATGGGCCAGTCGAACATTGCCCTGCGGACTGAGCAGCAGACCGGCACGAAGGAACTGCTCGCCGACGTAGTGCGACGACTTCAGGCAGGCGACAAGGATGGACTTTACCGCATCGACGGCGTCGAATTGAGCCGGTTGGATGCCATCAAGCCCGGCCTCGACGCAAAAAGCGAAGGGGCGATCGACGACGCCACGAAGACTATGCACCGGACGGCGGAACTCGCTGAGAGTAGCAACACCGCTCTAACCAAGGCGAGCCAAGACCTTGAGAAAGTGGCGGCGACCCTCGACCAAGCGGGCCAAGCGGTCATCCGCAGCGAAACGACCCTCAACCAGGCGGGCCAAGCGATCATCCGCAGCGAAAGCCACATCAAGAAACTCGGCAGCGCTTCGGAAAAACTCGGAAGTGCGTCGGACAATGTGAACGGTTTCATCCAGGTGCTGAAGGTCAAACCCAGCGCCCTCGTCTGGGGCTTGAGCGACCAGCAGCGAACTATGATGAATCAGGCTCCGGCAACTAGGCGGCCATCCGCCACGCCGGTTAGAAAGTGACCACCCCGCCGCCAGATTCCAGTGCGAAAAGCCACGGCTTGCTGGTCGAAACGCTCCTAGGCGTCGCCGCCTCGCTCAGCGC
>WNFQ01005732.1_pt1 | contig 15599 bp, 21 predicted proteins | sample 5400171 | NCBI WGS metagenome assembly WNFQ01 (sample SAMN13153356, study PRJNA577476) | soil metagenome | isolation source: 20 cm soil under Madrone tree | place: USA:California | collected 2016-06-14
TTGTAGTCTCGCCCCGAATAGATCAGAGTCGTGTGTTCATCTTCTATCTTCTGTGTCCTGTGACATTCCCCTTTCCCGCGCTCTCACCTTTATCGTGCACGCTCGGCACGACTGTCTTCTGTATCCATTCATCGCGCTAGTCTGGTAGTACGTGTACACAGCACGCTGTTTGGCTGTGTTCGTGAACACTGCACCGCACAACCAACTGCCCTCGCCGCGCAGCCGTAGTCGCCTTCTATCTCCAAGCACGTGAATATCTTCTAGTATATCGTTTCCTCCGACATACACAACTTGGAACCTATGACTGGTCTCAAGTATCATTACCTGTGTTCTTCCATGGCATCTGTAGAACCCTCAACACGATATCTCAATTCGTTTGATAGGTCTCTTGGCGATTCTGATGTCCCAGCCTTTGCGAGAGCTATTCAAGTTGATCATGATCATATTACGAATCAGGTGAGAATCATTCTCGCCCGAGTTCCATCGTTTCTCCTTATTTAGGTCGACTTTAGCTGGCAGTATTCGCCCATCTCTTTCTCGTCTTTCCACTCTTTTCTGTAGCACTGGTTGGTGAGTACCTCCAGTAATCCCAACCCCTCCTCATCCCCGCCACCGGAAATCACCTAACCCATGACAGCTCCGAGTCGAACATCCCTTTAACAAACCCCGGCCAATTCGCATCATTAACAATCCACGCATATTATCACCCTACGACCAATCATTATTGATATTTACGATGCGCGCATATAACGTCGTCCTTCTTATTCTTGCTGCATTTGCTGCAGGGCCCTGGGCCGTGCTCGCTTCCCCTCTCTCGTATGTTGTCGCCTTCTCGATTGTAACGAGCTCTACTGAACTCCTCCTGCCCAGCGTTCGCAATGACCCCGCCGCTGCCCCGGGCCTGAATGAACGTGTACGTGGCGGGCGACAATAACTGGAATCATTACGCTAATCAAATATGTCGTTACTTGCTAGTCCGCAGGCAAGGTCCCCGTGCTCGAAAATAAGCGCGGACAGGTGGAACCGTTGCCCCGGACTTCTAGTTTGGGGACTTCTGCTGAGAAGGCGCATGCCCGTGACTTCGACGACTCGTCGAACGTCATCCCTCACGATGATGCCCTCATGCAATTCGCCGCTCGCAGTATCCTGGACGATTTGTTCAGCGGGGGAGCCTTGAACGCTCGCAAGTTTGACTCCCGCCAGGAGATCCAGGCTCGCGGTCTTTTCACCGCTTTAATGAAATTCGCCCAGATATACAAACTCGGGAGGGGTGCGGGTGTTATCTTCGGCCGTCACGAGATCATCTCTGACCAGCTCGCGATTTCGCGGGCGAGTTGGTCGTTGGGGGTGCCGAGGCCCTGGATAATCGCGAGTTTAACCCCCAGCAGGGGATTTAGACCCGTGGCTCTCCCGAGTCCGAGATCATTCCCGAGGATCGCGCATTTGATGAACTAGATTAGATTGCACCGTTGATGAGATGGACCAACAACAAAGTACTATTTCAATTTCATGTAGTGCATGCTCTGTAAAACGCCATTGGTTTGCCGATAGTTATGGACCATGTAAATATGAAGGTGCTCTGAACTCATTTCCATTTGTGCGTGAACGCTTAAACGAAATGATAGGGGAGGCTCTGGAAGGTGGGAGTTTACAGTACAGAGAGTTAATGCAGCCATCAATAATCCAATCAGATACAGCACTACTTCTGATGTGGGTAGAACTTATCTACATCCCTTGATTGATGAGAAACTCAGCGGCGGTGGAAACTGGTGGCTGTCAATGCGAATCCGGCTCAATCCGCGGTCGTGATCAAGAGATCGTGCTACGCCTGCAACATCAGACAGTAAACTATGATTTGATCGATTGACCACTGGCACTGGCCTCGGTACAGGCCAACATGCGTCGCGGCCGCGGCATCTGCTTGCCAGTGTGACGGGGCCGCGATTGGAATCTGTTTGGAGGACATGCATAGGAGCCTATCATCCAAGCATTTCGACTTTAGTTCATGAAGTCATCGAAAACACGGGCAAGACAGAGCAAGAAAGGGTATGTACATGATAAAACCAAGCAATGCAAATGTCCAACGATACTCAGCACAGCGTCCCTATAACACTCCAGCCCCAGACGTAAAGACCCGGTCGGACACCATATCACACCACTATATCTCACCTCATATCTCACCGCGCGCCATTCTCTCGCGCAACATCCTACCATGGCTCGCCATGGCATCGCCCTCGAAATAACACCCCTTAAGCCACCGACTCGGCTCTCCACTGGCACTGGCCCCACGATCACCCACGCTCCCAAACCTCCTAGTCTCAAATGCAGTGCGCGCATGCAACAGCCGACGATTATCAAACACAACCACCTCTCCCTCGCTTAGCTGATGCGCATACACAGCAGCAGGCGCTTCAACGAGAGCGGCGAAGCGCGCGAGCGCGTCGTAGAACTCTTGCGGCGTGTTGCGCGGGAGGGGCGCTTGGAACGGCGGGCTGTAACTCACGGCGGTCACTCGGGGCTCTAGTATGCCGCCAGACGGATCCAAAGTGATGGATGGACGCGCATAGTGGAGGTGTCGTGCGTCGTTGATGTATTGGAACGGGACGGGAGTCGTGACCAGACGCGAAAAGTCTGCCGAGTGCGTGGCACGCAGCGTTTCGGCGGCTGCGAAGGCGTCGACGAAGAGGGACATCCCGCCGTGCACGCGGTTACGCAGGCAATGTAGGACCTGGAAGCGTGGCGGAGACTCGAAATACCTGTAGATCGCGAGGGCGTTGTCATTGGTATTAGTATCTAAAATGAAGCTGCTGTTGTAGCACGCACTGAAGGTCCATATGGAACCCTAAAAAGAGGTTGGTGTATGCGATGTTCCGGCTTACGTCGATGGTCTTCACGTTCCATACATCGCCATAGAACGTGTCTCGCACCTCGGCAAAGCGCGCAGCCAACTTCCGAACCTCGCAGCCCGTGTCACTCGTGTCCGTACTTGGGACGTCACGGAGGAAGAGCAAGCCCGTGCGCTGCAGCTGCGTGATAGCGCGCAGGAGGCCCCGCGCTGTACCGAGCTCATCATAAGGCACCTCGAGATCTGGACCAGAGGCCGCAAGCAGTGCAGAAGCAGTAGGCCACAACGCTCCGGGCACGTCGTTATGGAACGCGTGAAGCGCCGACGGGTCCGCGTGGGCCGCGAGAAGCCCCCGCGGGAAAAACGAGCGATGGCGGTCCGGCCCTGCCCAGGAGATGTGTACGCCGTCGTCGGACATCTCCACACTCTCGGGTGTGATGGATGCGGGTATATCGGAAGTGCGATGCAGCTTCTGTTGGGTTGAGGGGTGGATGCAGGCGGGGCATGTGCATGCGTCTCTGAGCCAGCGATAGGCATATGTGGTGTTGAGGGACGGGATCTCGAGTCCTTCTGGGCTTGCAGTGGCCGCCGCTGTAGTAGAAATCGTGGGAGAAGAGGCGCGATGGGGATAAAGATGTCGCCATGCCATGCAACGACGGCGCGGGAGAGACTGGCTGGAGCGCAAAATCAGACGAGACAGAGTCATCGTGTCCTATGTCTCAGTGGCTTAAAAAATGCAACCTGGGGTATATCGACAACCGTGACGACGCACACCAAGCCACAGAATCTGTAGAGGATCACAAAGCGGAGACAACTGCTGTGTACGAGTGCTGCAGGTTGAGCAGGTGAACGATATCGATCGATTCCATCGGCGCAAATCAACAACTCTTCGGGCGACGGAAGCATTTACGTATCGTTGAATAAATCTACAGTTTCATTTTTCGATATGACATGTAACTCACATGAGAATGCAAAATTAAAAACAGGAAAGAAACCTGTAGCCGCAGTGGCACAAAAGCTCCAGCTTACAGACTCACACTCTGAAGACAAAGCGTGAATGATCCTTCCTGCCATGGATGAATTCCATCTGAATCCTGGCCACGGAACATGACTGGTGTGCTGCACTCCGCCTCAGATGCTCCTTTCTAACCTTCGTAATTTCGTGGAATGGGATCGTAGTCTCTTCCAATTTGAAGACGTCATGGGTTTGCATCAAACGACCTCATAAGGTTTGATACAATTCCTCGTCCTTGTTAATTTGTCCAAATGTCTCCGTCGACTATCTTGCACACCAGATGTCAAATGTGGTCACCACATACGACATTTGGTGTGCAGGATTGCGCTGAGTGGCGTGGGGTGATGGGGTTCACGTTCAGGCTGTGGGGAAAACATACACAGGTGGACTGGAGCCAAGCACAAACACCATGTGAATGATTGGTTGCAGATGATCAGGAAAAAGACCTAGCTTGTACGGGTCCATAGCAGCGAATAGCACCTCATTGATATTCAGAGTCGTATCTTCACTTTTTCACTTGAATATAAATTGCTGTTACGGCAATCTTTATTCAGGTAAAAAAATGTGCAGTCTATCCCCATCTCACTCATCCATAGATCTTCCTTCGATCCCCTTCCCCACCGCCTCTCCCGCGTCACCCACCTTAGCCAATCCAGCCAAATCTTCACGATACGGAAAACGATCAGAGCACTTCAGGGAAAAAGATATAGCCGTACCATCACGGAATGAAGGAGCCCATCCGGTCACAGCTTTTGTGGTTTCAACGTCCGCTGCCAAGGTTCTCTATAGCTATCCTCTCCCCGCAACTGATCGTTATCAGTTATTGGGAGATACAAATACGAGCTGTCTGCACGCTTTTGAAGGCGGCTCCTTTGGAATACCTGGAAAGAGGGCTTTCAAGACAGTAATGTCATCTACCATATTCATCGTTGATGGAGCGGGTTGAGGGAGGGAGAGTGAGACGAGTTCACTCACGAAAGAGTCGGAGAGGCGTTCGGACTCTGAAAACTTACACTCGCACGGTCACAGTACAGTAGTTGATGTACGGTATTTTTCCACCTATATTTCTCAGCTAGGGAATATGCGCAGCCAATGGGAGCCTCAATCCAAGACGTAGTTCGATCTATCGTTCTCACATACCCTCTCAGTAGTCGGTTTGTTTTCAGATTACAGTCAAAGCAAGGATGGTGCATGCGCAAGTGTGTCCCGCATCGGCGATATCATCCTACGGACGTGACGTGATTACCGAGTTACAGGTTGTTGTAAGGAACGTAGCAGAGGCCGAACGTAATTGATGATCACGGTCAAAGTAGGGGCCCTAGTCTTGGGGCAGAGATGAAGACCAATCTACGTAATTTGCGATATCGCGCCCTCCAATTCGTCGAGTGAGGGGATACGCAAAGGATTTATCATCGATTTAACGGGAACGTTGAAAGTCAAGGAAGATAGCGGGACAGCCATGGCGAAAGACATTAAATGTTCTAACGGGCGCCCATTTCCGCGGGAGACGTGACGGTACGGAATTGGATGACCTGCGCTCGAAGTTCTTGATCCCACTGTCGGTCACCAAGACAGGGTGTGTGTAAGTACGACTACTGGTTTCTAGGGAGATGGGAGAGGTCACTACGTACCAGTATCTCCGCCATCCACTCATCATCCAGAAATACGCGACTCCCCACGTTCTCCTTCCTGATTGACACAAACGGCAACTCGGACACGATGTCCTCTTCAAAGCACGCCTCGGCAGATAAGACAGCCTGGCTAATGATGCCGGGAGTCGTCGTGGCCTTGCCGTTGTTGTTGTTGCGTGCACGACATGCGCGGACGCGGTAGGGGTTAAAGTCACGCAGTTCCAGCACAAAGTGATTGCGCAAGTGCGAATATTTCACAAGGGCGCATCGTGAGCCTGCAAGGCTCATCGAATCATTCGATGGGTCCAGCTCCATCCAGTGAGTCGCCCGCGGACCCCAATCTTCCCACGCTTTGGTATACGGTGGCGTACTCTCGCCCGATCCTGTCGGGGAGGCAAGCGAAAGAAGAGTACGCCGATGAGCGACGAAAATAATTCTTCTTCCGTAGTTCTCTAAGTGGTGGATTTCGAACGCGAGGATATCGTCCTCAGGGTTGCTTCTGAACGGCAACGAAGGAAGGTAATGCAGGGTGGAAGGGGGGTGATTGTGCTCCCCGGATAACCGTGATGGCTGGGCTAGGCGGATGTCGATAAGTTCTTGACCGCTGAGGATGCCAGGAAGCCGAAGGGTGCAGATTGTCTGAAGGGTGGGCGTAGAATCATGGCTAGCTCTGATTAATTTGCAAATTTGAAGTGCTTCAGTGAGTCGTTGGGCAAAAACGAGGGTATCGCTGGACAAAAATGTGACAAGAGTGTAATATGTTCGAGGTTTCGCCTTTTGCAACTGGCTTGCGAGTTAGGGCACAGATGACGTTGGATCGTAAATGAACTCACCTGTGTGATACGGCCGATCTTCCATTCAACTAAGAATACATAATCACCTCTCCTTTCTCCCATCTCTTCGCAATCAGAAATAACCGCGACCATGTTGTCTCCACAACAATCCACGGATGTATTTTCAGCGGTCAATATCTGATCGAATTCCAGACAGTAATTTGCGGCACATGGGTGGTTATTGCCCGTAGAGAATTGATAGAACTGGAACGTGGGTGGGCCGAGTCGTCTTCTGTCAATCATTGTTACCATCGCCCCACTGGAAAGAAAAACGGATACAGACTTGAAAATGATGACCATGAGGTCACTCTCTGGGACATACGTCCAAGATTTGACATGGGCATCGCCGCCTATGTCGGGAATATTGATTCTAGAGACAACACTTGATTGGCCGAGCAAATGGGAAAAGTCGAGGTAACAGTATGACCCGGAGAGATGGAGACCGTTGCGTTGAGAGCCTATAAGGATCCCATTCTGAACTCTATATCGTTTTGGGTCATTTGGGCCAATAGTCGAAAGCCGGTAACGGTGCGGGGGTTTGCGCAAGCTTAGCTCAAGCCACGCTCTCTCCCAGGCCTCCAATGCCTCGACGCGTTGCGGAATTGACATGTCTGTAGTCAGAGGGTCGTACAAGCCATTGCGCATGACGCGGATGAGGTACTGCATGAGTGAGGACTGTGCAATCATGGCGGAAAAGCGGCGGCACGAATGCGTAAAAGACAGGAGATCGGCGAGGGACAAATTGATTGCCACGGAGAGGAGGACTTCATCCGGCAGGTCGAGAAGACGACGCATGCCAGTGGACGAAATGACAGTCTCTGACTGAGGTGAAGACGGCTGGCTCGGGCCGAGGCCGATCTGGCCAAGCGGATCGGCACGGACCGACTGAGGACCGGAACCGGGTGGCAGTGTGGACCGGCAGTTTCCGAGAGACGTGGTGCCGACTCGGACACAGCGTTCCCCTGATCCTTGTTCTACCCGCTTACCCTTTGCACCCACCCAGGATGTCTGACTCTGATGGCGATCTCTCAGACGAGCTCTTGGAACTCGCAGGTGCTACAGAGAAAAAGCGTAAACGTCGTGAGGGCTCGTCAAAGAGCGAAGCAAAACGTCGGAAAGCAGAGTAGGTGGCACCGCCTTGCCTATTCTACCCTGTACCAATCGCTTTCTAAACGTAGCCCCAGTATGGATACTACCTCTGATGCTGATGGACCAGAGAGTGAAGAAGATAATGTCGAGGAGAATCCCTACTCGCTTGACGGCAAATATATCGACGAATATGACCGCCAGCGGTAAACAACCACTCCGCGCACCGCCTTCCCGAGCCCAGTTGACAATTTCACAGGCTACTGGAGATGCCAGAGATAGAACGCGAGGAAGTGTTTGCACAACGCCTTGAAGAGCTCCAGCGCATCACGGACAAGCGGAATCTTGACCAGATGTTGAAAGCTCAGAAAGACGGTGACGGTGACAGCGTCGCCAAGGCTGCAAAACGTGCGTTCGCTAACAATTGCCTACTGCCCCAATCTAAACCATATATCCAGGCCAGCATGCTGTCCGCGGCGCGACTAAGGAAAAGTCGCGGAAGCTTGACGAGCTGAAAGCCAAGCGGAAAGCGAAGGACGAGAGAAAGCGAGTACGTACTTCACTTCTATGGTGTATCGCCATTCCTTGATTCTCTACAAGTCTCGTGGCTCTCCGAAGCGCGACCGATCCTCATCTCCCATGGAAATGGAAACTTCAGACGACGAGGCAGAGGACGGTCAAATTACCAAGATTGAGCAGGAAGAAGAGAAAGAACGCAAACTCCTGGGCATGACAGCCACTAATGACGAGCCCATGACTATCACCGACCTTAACAAAGTCCGCTTGACGCGGGATGTTCTAGCCAAGCACTTTTTGGCGCCTTGGTTCGAGGACTACGTCAAAGGTACCGCTAGCGCCGTGTCTCTTCTGTCCTTGTATGACGGTCCTCGTCAGGCGCGTATGTGCGCTACCTTGTGGGAGTTGACAAATATCGTATCTATGAGATTTCTCGTGCGTGCGCATTCATCCCCTCATTGATTTCCGTTGACACCCTTCTAGGAGTTCAGACCCATTCCAAGCATTATAAGATTGACGATAAGATCACTTGTAATTTGGCTCTCGAACTCAAATATGGCACCTCGGTGGAAGTGGTTCCGATGGACAGAGTTTCAAACGTAGACTTTAACGAGGTAGTGAGAGCCAGAGATAACATTAAAATCTGGTACTGAAAAGTCAACTTTAGGGAGAATTCAATCGCTTCAAGATCACCTGGGAGGCCGCACGCATCAAGTGGCCGACAAAGCGCGATCTAGAAAAGAAGGGCACACAAATGGCCAAGCTCATCAACCAGCCGATGACTGAAGTATGCGTCGCATCATCACGTGAACTGTCTTCGTGCTCAGCCATGAATCCTAGAATGACATTACCGCCATGCTTCGGCGGAAGAGTCAATTGAAGGGCGAAGCTGGAAAGTCGCAGGCGAACCGGGTGACGTTGGAGAGAGCGAGGCTTATGCAAGCACGCATGCTTGCAGTACGGCGCAATGACAAACAAGAGGTGGCTATGCTCGACGCGCAGCTCGCGGAGCTAGCAGTAGAGAGCCCACCCGCCAAGCCTGAACCTACCGAAGATACGAGCGCCCTGCTTGCGAAGGTCAACGAACGCAACCGTAAAGCGAATCAGGAAGCAATCNNCCGAGAGCGCCGTCTCAGCACTCCTACCGTCCCTGACTCCAGTGGGCGTCTACTCACGGCACCACGGATGCTTAATTCGAGGTACGGATAATCTTTCTCCCTTCTCATGTGGTCAAACCCACGTCAATCGGCCCGGATGAGATTGAGAACTAAACATGTTTCATCGGTCAGGTCTACAACCCCCAATCCTGGCGCATCGCCCTCGCCAGACCCGTCGTCTCTCAACAAGGCATCGCGGACGAACGCAGTGCAGAGTCCGTCCAAAGCGGGTGCTGGGAAGGGCGATTTTCATGCGCGCGTCCTCGAAACTATCGAGATTGATCTGGTTGACTTTTGAATGTCTCTGGAGCTCTTTTTCCCCCATTTTTTTTGTGCTTCGTCTTTACTATCGCTCTTGTTCTCTTGTGTTTGTATCGTGCCGTGCCGGGTCTAATCAGGACGGAAAGGCTGCGCCCTGGGCTGAGCGTAGATAGACTATATTCACGTTCATACTAGTTGGGTTCAAGTTTTGTGTCGCTCACTATAGAGTCGCAGTTGTCGACTTGTAATTCAACCACCTTCCTCCGCGCCAAATAACAAATGCTTCCAGGCATCTCTATGACCCTAATGCCTGCAGGCCCGAGGTGCGCAAGTGGTTATTTCAGCAGTGGAGTCGAACTGATCTGCCCCGATTCAGATGCGTGCCGGTGGTGCGCTTCATTCAACATACCTACGAAGGTTTAGAGGGTAAACCACAGTACTTAACCCGAGGCAAAGGCTCGTCTTATTTCGTGCTGTGCTCGTCTACCTGATGTGTGTATGAAGCAGATCAGGTATTGGAGATACTACGATACATCCTTGTTCGTTCGGTCGGACAATTCTTTAGAAAACGGGGAACCCTGACTCCAGCTATGCTATGCGCTGTGCATATACTATACCCCGACTACTGTGGTGCGAATGGGTGATGGCCCCATGCCTAGTTTTGCTCCGAGTCTGCGGGACTACTGCCCATCCCCCTGGTACCCATCCATACTTACAAAGAAGAGGATAGCGCATGGCGCCGGGACACATTGGCTCTCTACTACCGATCTTGGTCGACCGAAAATATAACTCGCAAGAGCCTGGGTGTTACAGGGCGATCGTTCAAAAGAAAAAGAAAACAACCGAAAGATGCCCATAATGAAAACGGTGGAGAGACGGCGCAAATCATGAAGTTTAGAAACCTCTCTCTGCGCGAGCGAGACGATGGGCATGAGTGGGCGAGTCTACCGAGAGAGAAGCGTACGGAAGGTGCGCCGGTATTATACGGTCCATCTATTGCGATCTGCCTTTTTGGTCCCTCCACTCGTCTGCTGGCCCGGGCATGGCGATTGTCCTACATGATCAGGTTTTTGTCTTCTTTCCGCGAGCTCGACTGATTCGTCTGCCTAGACATCGTCCGAGATTTGAAGGCTTTACTGTTACCGTGACACTACTGGGCCTCTTTGTCTCCGCCATCGGAACCTATCTGGATTGTCATTTTGGACCCGACATCTATGTATGTAGAATAACGCCGGGAAGTGGCGTGAGTGAGTCCGGGAGGACAGAGATAAAAGAGGTAAAGAAAATGAGGGGAAGGTCAGCGTTTGACAGGAGGGTAAGACGTGTGTCGGCTCGTTCGCTTGGATTAACGTCCAGCACCTTCAGGCCAAAGAGGCTGAAAAGCAGGGGTCAAAAGTGAAAGTAAGCTCCAAAGGGGGCTGTATTGTAGAGCGTCCGGCAGTGGGATTATATACATGTTGCTATGATCATCTATGGTCCAGGCGAAGAAGCGTTTTCCAGTGCGACGGTCTCTGATGTGACACCATGAATGTATGCTAGGGGAGCTAAAAGCGAGTGGCAGAGGCAATGTGCTAAGTCAGAATAGGTAAGAATGAAGTGGCCAAAAAGGGATGGTATTGAGCAAAGAGTAATGAGGTTGAAGGGAAGACTGAAGCCCCCGTCGCGGTCTGTACGAGCCGCACTATCCACCTTACAGTAGTGTGAAAATAACATGTATACGCACTCTGTAATAATATGAGCACTATATAATCACATGTTGTATGGATTTTGGATGACCAGTTTCAAATGGAGGGGAGGAGAAACTTGGGTTTGCCCGGAATGGCACGGTGCGGTGGACGACAGTTGATGTTCCCGAATCAGAAATCGACGACACACGCTCGTCATGACGGCACCGGGCCGGGCAGTCGATCAGGCATTATATTATTCAATTGTCCGAATCGAATGGAACAAAACGACTCCACTCGCTTCATTTTTCTTTCCTCCCATGTCTTCGTACTCCCCCGCCTCGGTTCTCCTTCCACGCGCGTCCGCAAGCGTCGGGGTGACGAGAAACAAGCCTCCCGTATGGGCAATCGATGCCTCAGGGCCATCGGTGCAAACACCCCTTCCCGCAAAGTGCGCACGACATACCCGGGAGGGCGAGGTTTGCTGCCAGGAGTTAAAGGGGGAGGATGAACGTCAACTCATAGACCCGGACATTGTTCGTGACGTGTAAGTATCTCTTTCTCTGTACGTTGGAAAGCGGGAAATGCATCCACGCTCGATCCCGGATTTCATCCTCTCCTCTCTCTCGAGATTGCAGTTCCAGTGCTCTCTGAACCCTTTGCACAATTCTCTATCAAACAAAGAGTACTAATATACCTATTGTTCTGCCTCCATTAGCGTCATCGGCCTCTCAGATGGTCTTACGGTCCCATTTGCCCTTACCGCAGGTCTCTCGTCCCTCGGCGAATCCAAGCTAGTCGTCCTTGGTGGCATTGCCGAGCTCATCGCTGGCGCAATCTCAATGGGCATCGGTGGCTTCCTTGCATCGCAGGCGGAGCGTGATCACCATCGCTACCTCCGCCGTATGACACAGGCGCGCGTTAAGCGCTCGTGTGACGGCGAGGTGGAGCGCGAGGTGCACGCCGTCTTGGGCCCCGTTGGTGTCGACCAGAACGTGTCGCGGCAGGTGGCACATAGCTTGCTAGAGGTCGAGTCGGGTGCGCACCATAGTAATGGACACGCGTCAGCCCTAACGGATGCGGAGCACGGACTCAAATGGAGCCAGTCTGTCGGCATTACCGAATTCTTGCTCAAGTTTGGCGAAGGTATCGGTGCGTGCCATTACCTCAACGTCTTTTATATGGTGAAGTTTTACTTACAAGGCTTATTTTTCCCCACTCTCATGCAGAGGAGGTCCCAACGAGCCGCCTTTACTTGTCTGCATTCACGATCGGGATGGGCTATCTTATCGGTGGCGTGATCCCATTAATTCCCTACTTTTTCATCCCGACCGCGCACATCGCGCTCATTTACTCGTCTATCATTACTGGCATTGTTCTACTCATTTTTGGCGCTGTTAAGGCGAGGGTTTCTGGTGCAGCAAGCAAGGGAGCCGGTGGATATGTATGGGGCGCTGTAAGTACGTTAGCGGTGGGCGGCGCTGCGGCCGCAGCGGCATATGGCATAGTTGTACTCTTAGAGGGATGATAGCCCAATTTTTTCGATGATATATATGTTGACCACTGCATCTCAGCATTTGGATTGGGAGGTACTTTATTGTTGTTTTATATAAAGCGAGCCCTCTCCTGTGTAGTGTTTGTGAAGCACTCGATTCAACCATGCTCCATTCTAGTTGGAAGTTGTTTTATTAGCCTGACGTTCTCTCTATTCCCCAAGTCATTGATTTTCTATACGCGCGACTTGCTCAGCGACCTTTGAGATATAAGGTCACGGCTTTACGAACTGACCGTGATCCCACCGTCGCGGCCTCGAAAATAGCCCTCCTCTCGCGGTTTTTTCGCCTGATACATGATCAACGGGATTTCGCTATTCGTCATATAGCCCGGAAACAAGAGAGAAAGAAAAGTCATCCCTGGCACCGTGTGAGATTTCGGACTTGGCGGGTTATAGTTCTGTACTGTCCATCCATCCATCGGCGATTCGACTAAGGACGAGTCTCGCGAACGAACGTCTCGACTCGATTCAGATTCCGACCTCCAACCTCCATTCTAAAATCGTAATTTGTTGTGACCCGGTACCAATGCGCACTATCGGAAGGAGTGTGCCGCAGCACACTTGACATCATTGCACGAATGGAGTACCTACGCACATGCCGCGAGACGAGACGAGACGAGAGGCGAGCACTGCACGGTCAGGAAGCCGGTCGGGTCAAAAGGCGGACAAAGTTCGACCTGTCGGTTCTCACTATGGTCGTGACGGAAAAGAGGGGGGAAGATCAGTCTTTGCCAGCGGCCAACTGGTGCATTTCCGTGGGGTTTGTCGATCTTCCCTCCTTATTCCAATCATATTTGAGCTGGGGCGTGTTGCGTGACACGCATCACGCTCCAACTTAAATACGAATGGAATGGGAACAAGTGTGCAAAGGATGGCCAAGTCGAAAGTTGGAGGCGGAAAGCACGGGCAACTACTACGGGATCCATCGCGTCGAATGGTGTCTGGTTTGGTGGGTGAGATGTCATATATCCTTTCACATTCTATACTTGGACATAAAATAAATTATTCTTACAGTGCATCAGGAAATATTCCTGTTCAGCAGGCAGACCGGTACTAAGATGGTTATCGACGCTTTGGTAGTTGTCCTCACAGAGAACCATCGCGCCCCATGTGGTATATACTGTATTTCCATAGAAACTCTGATTCGACTACCTCGCTGTCCTGGACCTTGATGACATGGTCGAACCACAATTGGTAGTAGTTGCTGAACAACGTCCTGCCAGATGGGATGTCCTCCCCCTTTCACCAAAGTGCAGGGGGAAATCAGGAGAACATCATATTTATCTGGTGGAAGTAGTAGTGACACATCACAAGCTTGCATGATGATAAGAACAGTTGAGACCCTTATGATCATGCAAGCTTGTGGTGCATCACTACCTGCAACCAGCCCAGTTGACCTCACTGTACCATCGATGACCGTCTTCTTGAACCCCGTGGATGTGGCAAGGCAGACTCTCATGTGGCGCTCGACTTATTCAAACAAGTAGAACGCCACATGAGAGTCATTTCTTATGAAGCTCATAAGAAACATCGCTAAATTATCGTATGTTTCCATCATTGGGTTGAAGGGTGAGTGAGGAGGAAGAGAGACAAGGTCAAGCCTTGACGCGCGTGACTGACGTGGCGCCGGAGTCCAACTAAGGGATCAAATAATGTCCAATAAGTAGATTAGGCTGAATATTTTAAATAAATATGGTCTGAATATGTACTTTTCAATTCAATTCCTCACTAAGCAGACTATATTTATTTAAAATTGGCAACATGTCAACTTATTGGACATTATTTAATCTCTTAGTCAACTATAAGTAGACCTACTTATACGTTCCTGCCCGTGGTGTGTGAGCTTACCTCCATTCTTCATGTTAGCCGCCCTGGGACGATCCCGATAAATCACCGTTTGGAAGGTTTGCAGATGGCAAATAATCGTTGCCGGACTCTGGAGAAACGAGCCGAACCAAGTCGATGTATGTCTTCCTTATGCAACGTTCCTCAATGACTGCTGACTGACTTGATGTGATGTAGGCAAGGCGATACGAATCGACGTACTCCCTGATGACGTCCTACTAAAAATATTTGATTTTTATATGGATAAGAATCCATCATTTGGAGGCAAAACGGTGACAGAGGCATGGCAATCGCTGGTTCATGTGTGTCGACGATGGAGAAATGTCGTCTTTGGATCACCACGTCGCCTGAATCTGCGACTAGTTTGTACAGACGAAACACCCGTAAGGGACACACTGGACGTCTGGCCACCCTTGCCTCTCATCATTTGGGGGTGTATGTCTTTATTATCAGGCGCGGACGACATCATTGTGGCACTTAGGCAGGGCAATCGCGTATGTGAAGTCAGCCTCTTGGAAATTGCGGATCGGCAATTGGAAAAAGCGTTGGCAGCGATGCAGGTGCCATTCCCGGAGCTGACATGGTTGGAGCTCATCTCACATAGTGAAACACCACCGGTCGTTCCCGATTCGTTCTTGGGTGGATCTGCCCCACGTCTGCGCCTCTTCCAGTTGGATGGCATTCCATTCCCGGGATTGCCAAAACTGCATTTGTCCGCTACTCACCTTAACTACCTTGACCTAATTAATATCCCTCATTCCGGGTACATTTCACCCGAGGCAATGGCCGCTCTCCTCTCCGTGTTGTCCAGCCTCGAAGTACTTGTCCTTCATTTCCAATCCCCTCAATCTCGCCCTGACTGGGAAATCCGACGTCCGCCTCCGTCAAAACGCTCTGTCATCCCCGCTCTCCAACTTTTTCATTTCAAAGGGGTTATCGAATATTTAGAGGACCTCGTGACCTTCATCGACGCCCCACAACTCAATCACTTGTCTATAACCTTCTTCAATCAAATCGATTTTGACGGCCCACGAATCGCCCAATTCATCAGTCGTACACAAATAATCGAGAGACACAGTGCACGCGTAGAATTCAATGATGGCACCGCCAGCGTCCAACTCCCTTTAACCTGGAGAAATTCAAGGATAGAAATCTCATGCCAGGAACCAGATTGGCAGCTTTCGTCCGTCG
>WNFQ01001731.1_pt1 | contig 15598 bp, 11 predicted proteins | sample 5400171 | NCBI WGS metagenome assembly WNFQ01 (sample SAMN13153356, study PRJNA577476) | soil metagenome | isolation source: 20 cm soil under Madrone tree | place: USA:California | collected 2016-06-14
GCATCCTTCGGCGCATAAATCTCCGTATGCAGCTTCACCCCATCCCGCGCCGCAATCATCACCTCCGTCTTATCAAACAGCAGCGACCAATCCTTCCCCTTCTGCTCTCCCTCCTGCGCATGCCCAATCGAGACCGCAACAAACGCGGCGATAACGACCAATATCAGCACTTCAGCAGTCGCACCTAAGCGCCAGACACGCATTTCGACCACTCTCCTGCATCAGTGGCACAGCCATTCTTGGCTGTGCTCGTACGAGCGCGGACCCAAATCAACGCGCTGAATCGATATCGGACCACGCAGACCGCCATCTGGGAGGTCGCGCGTTCGGCGAAGATACTACACGAGATTCCATGTCCAATTTCGCAGACATGTGCGCGTTTCATAGATGAGCGAAAACGGCAACTTTCGCTTGGCTATCCGTAATGGAGATGGTATAGATTGCGGCAAGTTCACTTCACACCGTTCTCTTCAGCGGAGGAAACATGATGCGCCGATTTCTTCTGTCCCGGCTCGCGAGCCTGCCGTTTTTCGCCTTGGGCGCGGCCAAAGCGCAAGCCCCGCCCAAAAAACTGAAGATCATGATGAAGAGCGCGTGGGGGCCCGATGACCCGACCAGGGCTGCATTTCCTTTCATTCACGGCGCGGTACTTGCCGAAGCAGGCCACGACGTCCAGATTTTTCTTCTCGCCGAGGCCACGACGCTGATGCGCAAGTCCATGGTCAGCGCGATTTTCCCCGTCGGTTGGCCGCCGCTCAGTGAAACCATGCAAAAAGTTGTCGACAAACACATTCCCGTTTTTGCTTGAGGGGCCTGCTCCCGGGCCCGTGGGGTCACGGAAGGAGATTTGAATCAATGGGGAGCCAAGTTCGGCAACCCGGCGATCTTTGTCTCGTTAGTGGAATGGGCGGACCGAATCATCGTGGAATAGTGTCCCGCTGAATCTCTCATCGTCAGATGCCTGCCTCAAATAGTACCATTCTGAAATGCGAAGCTTGATCCTGGGCTGCTTTATCGCAGTACTTTGCAATAATGCAATCGCTCAAAGTCCTTCCTTACCGGCGCCAGAGCAAGTTGAAATTGGACGACACACCTATTTCGATTTTGGTCCCCCATTTGATTTCTATGAGCTTTTCATAATTCGATCAGCGGGAAATGGCAGTTCAATCGAGAGGATCACGATTACGCCGGCTGGAAGTAAGTGTTTCGCGCCAGGAAAGGTCGAGACGCAGGTCGCAACCACAACGGACTCAGTCGCATCGCTCCTCGGATCCACAAACCCTTGCTTGATTTCTGAGAAGGAATTGCGGCGGGAGTTAAAGCGGCGCAAGAAGCACCTGATATTTAGCGGTGCCAATGTCGTGATGCAGGTCCGCTGCGGAACACAAGAGCGCCTAATTCGTTCCGATATTCTTGACAGAGATATGTTCGACCCGACTGCGAAGGCTCCAGAGCACACCGCATGGACTATGCGCCTGTTATCTCGCCTCGATCAGATAGTGGGGCCTGGAGTTATCGACAAGCCCGTGTTTGCAATTTCGGAGGAAAAGATTCCCGACAAATTCCCTGATTCAACGAACCTTCGCGATTTGGGCGAAGGCAAATACGATGCTCTATTTCAAGGTGCCCCCAACAGGCCATCTGACCTATACCGCGTCGCGCAGATCGCGCCGCCTTCGCCGAGCGTGCGTTTACTCCACAGTGCTCCAGCGGAACCCGAGGTTCTCATTAAGCCGCAATATCCTAAACTCGCGCGAATGACTCTCGTTGAGGGGCAAGTCGAGTTTAGGGTGGATGTCGACACGAACGGCAACGCAACCAACGTTACTATCGAAAGTGGTCATGCCCTTCTCCGTACGGCCGTCAAAGTGGCGGTCGGCGCCTGGAGGTTCCCTCGAGAAGTTCCGGGTTTGCAGATTCATGCAACGCTAGAGTTCAGATTGAATTGCCCAACGAGTGACAAGGCTGCGATTCCCTAGTCATCTCTGTTATACTGGTGCTTGCACCACCGCACCTGAGAATCAAGGAGATTCGTCCGGCTGCTGGTTGCTCCAGCAGCTATTTTTGTCTGCGCTGTGTGGCACAGGCAATTCTGCCTGTGCTCTTACGAGCCAGCTGCAAACCAGCGCTTTGCTCGATGCCGGACCCAGTAAGCGAAAAACGCACGCACCATGAGCCAAAACATTCGCAACATCGCCATCATCGCCCACGTCGACCACGGCAAAACCACCCTGGTCGACGCCATGCTCCGGCAATCCGGCATCTTCCGCGCCAACGAAGCCCTCGTCGAGCGCGTCATGGATTCCAACGACCTTGAGCGCGAGCGCGGCATCACGATCCTCGCCAAAAACACCGCGCTGTTTTTCCACGACACCAAAATCAATATCGTCGACACCCCCGGCCACAGTGACTTCGGCGGCGAAGTCGAACGCGCCCTGCGCATGGTCGATGGCGTCGTCCTTCTCGTTGACGCCAGCGAAGGCCCGCTCCCGCAAACCCGCTACGTCCTGCAAAAAGCCCTCGCCGCCAAGCTCCCGCCCGTCATCGTCCTCAACAAAATCGATCGCACCGACGCTCGCCCGAAAGAAGTCCTCGACGAAATCTACGATCTCTTCATCGACCTCGACGCCACCGAAGACCAGCTCGATTTCCCCGTCGTCTATACCAACGCCCGCGATGGCGTCGCACACCGCAAAATCGGCGACAACTCCAAGGATCTCCTTCCGCTCTTTGAGACCATCGTCAAATCCATACCCGCGCCTCCCGGTGACCCCGAAGGCGTGCTGCAAATCCAGGTGATGAATCTCGATTACAGTGATTTTCTCGGCCGCATCGCTATCGGCCGCGTCTTCAACGGCACCATCAAGCGCGGCACCGACGTCGGCATCAGCAAGCTCAACGGCAAACTCGAATCCACCCGCATCACCAAGCTCTACACCTTTCGCGGACTCGAACGCGATGAGGCCGAAAGCGTTTTCGCCGGTGACCTCGTGGCCATCGCCGGTGTCGAAGGCATCCAGATCGGCGAAAGCATCACCGATCTCGCCAATCCTCAGCCGCTCGAACCTCTGCTGATCGACGAGCCCACCCTCGCCATGATTTTCACCGTCAACAGCAGCCCCCTCTCCGGCAAGGAAGGCAACTATCTCACCTCGCGCGACCTTCGCGACCGCCTGCAAAAAGAGCTGCTTACCAACGTCTCCATCCGCGTCGAAGACACCGACACGCCGGAATCCTTCCGCGTGCTCGGCCGCGGCGAACTGCAACTCGCCATCTTGATCGAAACCATGCGCCGCGAAGGCTTCGAACTGATGGTCGGGAAGCCCGAAATCGTCGTGCGCACCGAGAACGGCCGTAAGCTCGAGCCGCTCGAACGCTTGGTCATCGACGTCCCCGAAAGCTTCATCGGCATCATTCTGGAAACCATCGGCAGCCGCCGCGGCGAAATGCTCAAGATGAGCAATCACAATTCCGGCCGCGTGCGCCTGGATTTCAAAATTCCGTCGCGCGGCCTGATCGGCCTGCGCAGCCAGTTGCTCACGGACACGCGCGGCACTGCGCTCATCCATTCCATCTTTGACGGCTGGATGGACTATGGCGGAGAAATGGCCCTGCGCCCCACGGGCGCGCTGGTCGCCGATCGTGCCGGCGTTTCCACCGCCTTTGCTTTGTGGAATATCCAGGAGCGCGGCGAGCTCTTCATCGGCCCCGCTGTCGACGTCTACGAAGGCATGATCCTGGGTGAAAATTCCCGCGAGCAAGACATGGACGTCAACGTCACCAAGGAGAAAAAGCAAACCAACATGCGCTCCTCCAGCGCCGACGAAGCCATTCGCCTCATTCCCCACAAGCAGCTAAGCCTGGAACAAGCTATCGAATTCATCGCCGACGACGAATTCGTCGAAATCACCCCCAAATCCATTCGCCTCCGCAAAAAAGTCCTGCAAGCCAACCGCCGCCCCCGCCGCTGGCAAGAAATCCGCGCCAGCCAAGAAACCTGAGGCGGATTGCGGCGAAGAAGCGCGCCAGCCTGGTCATCAACCTCGAACGAAACCAGACGAGAATTCCCTGTCTGGTCGTGGATGCGTCGGACCGCGGGTTCCGGTTGCACGGGAATTTCCGGCTGAGGCGTGGGCAAGCGGTTGAACTGATCCTGGACGAGGACCCACTCAGCGCCGTGCGGTGCAGCGTGGTGTGGATCGGCAAGCCTGACTCCAAGCAAGCAGGCGAGGTCGGCCTCGAAACAGTGTAGAGCTCTAACCCCCCTCCCCCCTGTTTTTCACAAGTGTTGATTCTAAAGGAGGTTAAAGTCCTTTGTTTTGATACACTTTCACAAGTGTTGATTCTAAAGCTAGTTATCTGACGGCGGGAGGAGCTACTTCGAGGACGTGGTGATTAGGAGGCTCCGGGTTGGTTGCGGGTCGGGATCCTCTTCAGAATCTTCAGAATCAGAGATATCAGGCTCTCCCTCAGAATCAGAGACGAATGAGGAATGGATGGTGTCGCGCCAAGGTAGCTGCCGGAGAAGCGGGCGGAAATATCGCGGCCGATGGACTCGGCGGCTTGGGCCACGGAAGTCTCCAGAAGTGAGGATTTGAGTTGTAGGGGAGTCTCGCGGAAGGCGAGGCGCACTACTGAACGGGAACATTATACCCGAACAGTAATGCGTTTTTCAACACCCCAGCCACAGTTACATTCTTAATTTGCTCGACAGACTTCGCCGATCGGGAGATTGGCGTTCCCGGCAGAGATAGTGAATTTTCCTAGCTAAGACGGCTGGTCGGTATAATGCGAGGATGAACAGGATAGGATTTACGCTCGGTCTAGTGCCGGTGCTCGGGCTAAGCATCGCCGCTGGCTTTCATTTCCGAGTGGCAGCCTCGACTCCCACGATCCCCCAAATCACGCTGTTACGCACGCCGCACGGAGGTATTCAGCCGCAAACAGAGCTCGACCGCGACGGCGTGCTGCACATGATTTATTTCAAGGGAGATGCCTCCGCGGGAGACATTGAGTACGTGGAGCGGCAGCCGGGCGCGCAAGATTTCTCCCGGCCCATTCGCGTGAATAGCGAGCCCAGAAGCGCGGTTGCTATTGGCACCGTGAGGGGACCGCAAATTGCGATCGGGCGAAACGGGCGAGCCTACGCCATCTGGTTTGGTTCACAAAAGTCTGGCGGCCCGGCAGGCACGATTCCGGTGTTGTTTTCTCGACTGAACGATTCGCGTACGGCATTCGAGCCGCAGCGCGACTTGATGCAGTATGCGACAGGCGGCGACGGAGGACTTTCCGTCGCAGCAGATGCGCGCGGCGACGTGTGTGTTGTTTGGCATGCCATGGGCGCGGAGCCTGGAGAAGAGCACCGGCGCGTGTATATGGCGCGGTCCACCGATGACGGTAAGACCTTTGCGCGCGAAGTACCGATCTCGCCGGCAACGCTGGGGGCCTGCGGGTGTTGCGGGATGCGCGCAATCGCCGACGAGCGCGACACGCTGTACGTTCTCTATCGCGCTGCGGCGGAGAGCGTTCATCGGGACATGACCCTGCTGACGTCCACAGACCAGGGCAGCACGTTTGGAGCGGCGCGCGTTGACTCTTGGGAATTGAATGCCTGTCCCATGAGTACCGCATATCTGAGCGAAGGGGGACGCGAAGTACTTGCCGCGTGGGAAAAGGCGGGTCAGGTTTACTTCGAGGAAATCGAGCAGGATCCACGCAAAGTTCCTCCAGTCTTCGCTGCGCCCGGCGAAGGCGCCAATCGAAAGCATCCGGCCGTTGCAGCGAACGCGAACGGCCTGGTGCTGCTGGTCTGGACGGAGGGAACCGGCTGGTTGAAGGGCGGCTCGCTGGCGTGGCAGGTTTTCGACAGTGCTGGAAAGGCCACGAGCGCACAAGGCCATGCGCCCGGGGTTCCTGTGTGGGGACTCCCAAGCGCGTTCGCAGATCACCAGGGAAACTTTACGATTGTTTATTGATGCCTCCGGAACAGGGGGTGAGGCAACAAGTAGGTGAAGCCTACGAAGGCCTCCCAGCGGGTGGAGGTGTCCGTGAGTCCGCGGTTGAAGCCGCCATCGAAAACTAGAGTTTTGCGCGCGGCGTAGCTTACCGCCCAAAGGTTCCCCACCGCATTTCCACGTAAGAAAGGCTGCGTAAAATGCCAGATCTCGCCGGAGAGGGTGAATTTGCCTTTCAGCGGATGGGAAATGGTTAGGCTCTGGCCAAACTGGGCTCTGCGCACCGTTCCTTCGGTCAGTTCGTTGAACATGGCGTTGGCGTCGTAGTGAAATCCCTTCACCTCCGCGCTGGCCAAGAGCAAAACGGAGTTTTTGGGGCTGCCGAAGTCGAATTCCGGCGCGCCGCCATCGTACGCGCGATGGAAATAGCTCACCGCGAGCGTCGGCTTCGCTCCTTCGCCTGGGCTGACCACGGCCTGCGCTCCCAAGAATACTTCGGCGACACGGTTCGCGCTTTGGCCCGCCACACGGTAGTGGACCACCGGCTCGCTGGAGGCCAGAAACTCCAATCGCGGATGAACGGAAAATTTGATCACTTCATTCGGCGCGAAGCGAGACGAAAATTCGGGGGAGTGGTTCGCGGCGCTCAGGCCCGTTTCAAACTGCAAATAACCCGCAGGTGTGAGCGTCGCCGGAGTGGAAACCGTGGGACGCCCTGGGTTTGCTTCTGGTTCTTCACCCACCGGTGTTTGCGCTTTGGCTCTCAAAGCAAACAGCGCCAACGCGGAAAATGCGACGAGAACCCGCCTCATTTGCCCTTCGACGCCCTGGTGAGGTAAGACTTGGCTTCGCTGAGCTCGGCGCGGTCGGCTGCCGGCGCGGAAATCTCCATTAGCTTTGTGTAGAAGGCGTTGGCCGCAGCAGAGTCGCCTGCTAATTGCGCGGCGTGCCCGGCTCCGTAGAGCGAGTCAAAACGATTCGGAGAGTTCTTGAGCGCTGCTTTGTATTCGGCTAGGGCTTCCGCTGGGCGCTTGAGTTCGAGCAGCATGTCGGCGAGCATTTCCCGGGCGGGTATGGCCAGGGAGTCCACTCCATCTGCGTCTTCGCGATCCGCTGCGGAGCGCAGCGTCTTCACGGCTTCTTCTGTTTTTCCTTCGGCGAATGACACCCAGGCCTCGGCTTCTAGTTGCCGCACGCTTTTGTCGGGAGCTTTGTCCCCGTGGTGATGTTCCTTGCGCTGCTCCTCTGTGCTGATCTCGAAAAACTTCTGGAGACTCTGGCGCGCGGCGGCGGCATCACCCAAATGGGCGGCGGCAATCGCGCGCACCCTGTAGGTCGATTCTTGCGATTCGCGCGGGACCTGCGGAATGGGCAATTCCGCGGCTTCTTTCCAGCGGTGCAACTCGAACGCGTTGCGCGCAGCGAGGAACCCTTGATGCTCGGCAATCGATTCATGGTCCGCGCCGGGCACGCTCCCCAACTCTCTCACCAACTCCCGGGCCTTGGATTCTTGTCCGCTTTGCAGGTAGGAATAATTCAGAAAGTCGAGCGCGTGGAATTGGTAATGCGGCGCCGATCGATGCTCCTGCGTGGCTTTGGCGGCGGATGCCGCAGCAGCGATGTTCGACGATATAGATTCTTGCCAAAACCCAAGACGCACGAAAATGTGCGACGGCATGTGCAGGGCATGCGAAGAATCCGGCGCGATTTTCGAGTAAGCGCGAGCGGCTTCGAGACCCTGCGAGGCAAATTCCGCGGTGTCCGTGGCGTGGATCAGGTAATGGGCAGGACCGGGATTATCCGGCGCCTTGCGGCAAAGAGGCTCGAGGATGGCGATGGCCGCTTTGCGATTCGCTTGCGCGTCGACCTCCTGCTGCTCCGCCAGCGCCAGCAGCGACAGGGCGTAAAACGCGGCCGCGTTCACATCATCCGGCGATTGCTTGTGCAATCCCGCGAGCGCGGCCGAGAAAGCTTGTACGCGTTGCGCCTCGCTCACCTTGGCGTCGGCGAAATAGAACGCAGCCGCAGCGGCGATGTACCCGCGTTCGCGCTCTGTCGGTGCGTCGAGTGTTTGCGCGCGATGAATATCCTGCGCGCCGAGCTTCAGCGCTTTTCCCGAGGGAAATTCCCAGAGTTGTTCATAGTGGGACATGGCCTTGCCCCAATAGGCCATGGCACATTTGGAGTCGTGCTTGGCGGCGTCGCTGAAGCTTTGATCCGCTTGCAGGTATTGAAAAGAATGCAACAGCGCGACGCCGGTCTCGATTGCGGGGCGAGCCTCGGCGGAGCAACTGGTCGAAAAATTTACTTGTCCCACCTGAACAGGGGGCGAGGGTAGGGGGATTTTGTTGTTCGATTCGGCGCGCAAAAACAAGCCGGCGGAGAGAGCCGCCAGGGAAAGGGCGATGAAACGCGTCGTGCAATTCATAACTTGCACCTCTGGCTCGGACAAGAACATGTCGCCCTGCGATTCTACCGCCCGGCATGCTCAGCACGAAAGAGAGCTCTGCGGCGCGCGGCGGGATTTCCCGGCGAGATCCCTTCGGTCCACTTCACTCTGTCAGGTTCAGTCCTGCTAGAATAGGCCGCGAATTTGGCTTCGCCAAAAAGGTGACTTATGCAAACTCGTACGGCCGTCTTCGCGATGGCATTATCGGCGCTTGTGGGTATCACCGCGGCAGACACACGCCTGATTCGCGGGGGGAACGGCGTCACGCTGCCGCTGCCGCCGGCGACAGAGGCGAAGCCCGTCACGGACAGCGTCAACGGAACCCCCATCACCGATGCATACCGCTGGCTCGAGGATGGGAAGAGTTCTGAAACGCGCGCGTGGATCGCTTCGCAAATGAAATACACGGAAGAGTATCTGGCGCAGGTGAAAGTCCGGCCGGAAATTGCCCAGCGCGTTAAGGAACTGGTCCGCGTGGAGAGCTTTTCGATTCCGGTGGAGCGCCAGGGCAGCTACTTTTTCAGCAAGCGCCTGCCGGACGAAAACCAGGCTTCAATTTATCTGCGCAAAGGGCTGCACGGAAGCGAGGAGCGCCTGGTGGATGCGGTGAAATTGAGCGCGGATCAGAATACCTCGGTGCACATCGCCGACATCTCCAAAACAGGAGATCTACTGGCCTATGCCGTGCGTGAAGGCGGGGCCGACGAACAGATCGTCCGGCTGCTGGACGTAAACAAGAACCAGGAACTGCCGGACGTCTTGCCACGAGCCCGCTACAGCCAGATCAACATCGCCCCCGACAAGCGAGGGCTGTACTACGGCAGGCTGGACCCTTCCGGAAGCGTCATCTACTACCACCGGCTGGGCACTGCGGCCGACTCCGACCAAGTGATTTTCGGGAAGGAATTTAATGGCGAGAAGTTCGGGCAAATGGAACTGATCGGCGCCAGGATCACGGAGAATGAACGCTACCTTTTGATCGAGGTGTATCACGGTGTGCCGGCCACACGCGTGGACGTTTATGCCAAAGATTTGCGCGCGCCCGATGCCCCCATCCGGCCGGTCATCCACGGCATCGACAACCGCTTCGCGGTGGAAAACCATGGCGACGACCTTTACGCGCTGACGGATTACAAAGCGGAGAACTATCGCGTCGTGCGGATCCATATCCAGGATGCGAGTGCGGACAAGTGGCAGACGGTTGTACCGGAAGGCAAGGACGTCATCTCCGAGATTTCCATGGTGGGTGGAAAGCTGTTTGTCACCGGCTTGCATGACGTTGTGACGCAAACGCGAGTCTACAGCCTGGACGGCAAACAATTGAGCGAGCTGCGGTACCCAACGCTCGGTTCAGCCTCGGGCGTTTACGGACTCGACGATTCGGAGAACGCTTTCTATACGTTCGAATCGTTCATCATTCCACCGGCGATCTATCACTACGATGTGAAGACCGGGAAGACCGAAGTCTTTGCCAAACCGCAAGTGCCGTTCCCGTCGGAGCAGTACGAGGTCAAGCAGGTCTTCTACACGTCCAAGGACGGCACGCGCGTGCCTATGTTTATTTCCTCGAAAAAAGGAGTGAAGGCGGACGGAAATGCGCGGGCGCTGATGCATGCGTATGGGGGATTCAACATCAGCCTGACCGCAACGTGGAACCCGGAGTACGCGTGGTGGATGGAGCAAGGGGGATTCTCCGCGCAGCCTAATCTGCGCGGCGGCGGCGAGTACGGCGAGAACTGGCACAAAGGCGGGATGTTTGAGAAGAAGCAAAACGTGTTCGACGATTTCTTCGCAGCGGCCGAATACCTGATCGCCAACAAGTACACCACCGCGGAGAGACTTGCGATTCGCGGCCGCTCCAACGGCGGTTTGCTGATGGGCGCCGCGATGACCCAGCGCCCCGATCTCTTCGGCGCCATCTGGTGCGGTTATCCTCTGCTGGACATGATGCGGTACCAGAATTTCCTGGTGGGACGTTGGTGGACCACGGAATACGGCTCCGCCGAGAATGCGCAGCAGTTTCCGTACCTGCTGAAATATTCCCCCTACCAGAACGTCAAGCCGGGAACCAAGTACCCGGCCATCATGTTTAACAGCGGCGATTCCGACACGCGTGTCGATCCCTTGCATGCCCGCAAAATGACCGCGCTGATGCAGGCAGAAACCGGAAGCAACCGCCCGATTCTCCTGCACTACGAGCTCAAAGCCGGGCACAGCGCGGGAGTGTCCATCACGCAGCTCGTCAGCGACACCGCCGACGAACTCGCCTTCCTCTGGAATGAGAGCGGAGGAAAATGAGAGCGGCTCTGCGCGTGGACGTCGCGGGGAGAAGCCTAGGGAGATTCACGGCAGCGCATTTCACTGCCATCCTGCTAGAATAAGCCCCGGAGCGGCACTTCGAAGCAGGTGCGGGTACGAAAGCCATTTGAACCAATGTCGAATCTCTGAGGAGCTGCGGATAGACAGCCTGTGTGCACGGCCTGTCCCGCTGGCGTCCCGTAAAACGGGAAGCGAGCGGGGCAGGAAAGCCTAACGGTTGGCTCGTGGCGCCCACTTAATTCAGAGGTTCATGGCCTAGTTCCCCACGGCCGAGCAGTCCGCTCTTTTTGTTCGCGGGCTCTAACAACCACACTCATGCGCATACTCTTCGTCGGTGACATCGTTGGTTCGCCCGGCCGGCAAATCGTACACGACCGGCTCGCGGATATTGTCTCGCAGCGCCAAATCGATCTCGTCATTGCCAATGGGGAAAACGCCGCCTCCGGCTTCGGCATCACGCCGCGTCTCGCCGACGAGTTTCTCGGCATGGGCATTGACGTCCTGACTGGCGGAAACCACAGTTGGGACCGCAAGGAAATTCTCGAGTACATGCCGCACCAGCCGCGGTTACTGCGCCCCGGCAATTTTCCTGAAGGCACCCCTGGATTTGGCTCGCTCATCGGTACAGCTAGAAACGGCCTAAAGTACGCCGTCCTGAACTTGCAGGGGCGTGTCTTTCTTACTCCCATCGACGATCCCTTCCGCAAGGCCGACGGCGAGCTCGCCAAACTTCCCGCTGACGTGGCCTTCGTCCTGGTCGATATCCACGCCGAAACCACCAGCGAAAAAATCGCCATGGGCTGGTATCTCGACGGCCGCGTCACCGCCGTTGTCGGCACGCACACCCACGTGACCACCGCCGATGAGCGCGTTTTGCCGCAAGGAACTGCCTTTATCACCGACGTCGGCATGACTGGCCCGCACGGCGGCGTAATCGGCATGGACCGCGAGGCGATCATCAAGCGCTTCCTCGATGGCCTTCCGGCGCGCTTTGAGGTCGCCTCCGGAGATGTGCAGATGAACTGCGTGCTGATCGAAACCGACGATGCCGGCGAACGCAATGCGGCTGGGCGCCTCCGGGCCCGCCACATCGAACGCCTGTGCTTCCGCATCGAGTGAACGACAAGCCGCAACCGCAGGCAACTCCCCAACGTCTGTAGTAATCTCAGCTGCAAAAGGCGGCACTTACGTGAGAATCCCAGCGGCTTTGTGTCTGTCCGTGTGCCTGGCGAGCGCGAGCTTCGCTCAAGAGGAAGACGAGCTGACCGCGAAGGCACGTATTCTTCCTACGATCGGCCCCGGATTGCGTTCTGTCAAAGTCGGCAGCGACGGCAATACTTACGTGCTGATCGCTCCGGCAAGCTACGTCTCCGTTTTCGGCAAAGACGGCAAACTCATTAAGAATGTGCCCTCGTACTCGGAAACGTCGGGCCCTCAGTCACAAGAACTGCGTTCCATCCGCTACGGCGAAAGCATGGATGTCGATGCCGCCGGCACTGTTTACGTCGCCGATCGCGCGGCCAACGCCGTAAAAATCTGGGACGCCGCCGGAAACGCGCGGATGGCACAGGTGAACGCCCCGCTATCCGTCGCTGCACTGCCTGATGGCGAGGTCGCCGTCGCCACGCTACGAGAACCGCACTTGGTGATCGTATTCGACAAAAATGGCCGCGACGTGCGCGAGTTTGGCGACCCGGAACCGCTCACCGAGCGAACCGACCTCAATCGCTTCATGAACATCGGTGAGCTGGCCAGCGACGCGCAAGGCCATCTTTTCTATGGATTTAGCTATACGCCGGAGCCAACCGTCCGCCAATACGACCGCTTTGGCTACGCCGCCCTGGACATGCAATACACGGCCCTGCAAGCCGCGCCGGAGGCTCAGGCCGTTCGGCGCGAAATCCAGCGTCAGGAGAAGAAAAGTGGCGCCCCCGTTTTCAAACGTGTCCTGAACGCCTTCGGCGTCGACCGCGATACCGGCGAAGTGTGGATGGCTGTGGGTAACAACCTCCTGCGCTTCGATAAAGAAGGCACTCGCCGTGCCGGGTACAAGCTCTATACTCCGGAAGGCGCGCGTCTCGAACCAAACATGATTCTGGTGGAGAAAGACCGTTTGCTGATTGGCAGCGACCCCTTGGGCATCTATGTCTTCGAACGCCCCGACAAAAAATTTCAGCAATAGGTGGAGTTTTCCTCAGGTTGTCCTTGTGCAATTCCGTTCGCGCGCACGCGTACCTTGCAAAGTTTCCGTAAAATTCCCTTTTGAATCAGCAAAGCGCAGCTTATGTGCCAAATTTTTCAGCTTGTGGAAAAACTGTGCACGAGATGTGAACACTCCCCAACTCCTTCGCGCACTTTTCGCTTGCCCCCTGCGCTTCAATCAGCGACAATCCCGCGCTGTGTCTTAGCAACTATGGAGAGGCCAAAAGATTTTGAAGCAACGCGCGGAGCGAGCAGGGGCAAACGGAAAGCTCCGGCGCGAGTAGACCCCAAGTTCTGAAAAACGATAGACGGTATACTGAGTTTGGCTATTCCACAACTTTTTCACACCTGTGGAAATGGCCGAGGTGCACTCTTTTCTTGTGATGATAGCTGCCACCAATCCGGCGCGCGAGCGCGAGCCAGTCAATGCATGGGACAAGTTCCTGGAACTCGTCAAGTCCAGGGTCAGCATCAATACGTACACGACGTGGTTCCAGCCCACCCGGCTGAACCGCGCCGAGGGCGAAACGCTTTACGTGCAGATCCCCAACACCGTCTTCCGGCAGGTGCTCACCCGGACTTACGGCGAAATCGTCAAAGCCGTGTTTCATCAGCTGGGCACCCCCAACGCCAAAGTTCTCTATGTCTGCACGGAAGAAGAAGCCGCACCGGCTCCCGCGGTGGCGCCCCCCAAGCAGTCTAAGCTGGATTTCGACAACAACGACCATCAACTCAACCTGCGCTATACCTTCGACTCCTTCGTGGTCGGCAAGTCCAATGAATTTGCCCACGCCGCATCGGGCGCCGTGGCCGAGCGGCCCTCCAAAGCCTACAACCCGCTCTTCCTTTATGGCGGCGTGGGCATGGGCAAGACGCACTTGATGCATGCGATAGGGCACACCATCAAGAAGCGCAATCCGGCCATGCGCCTTTGCTACGTCAGCGCCGAGAAATTCACCATCGAAGTGATCAATTCGCTGCGCTTCGACCGCATGATCACTTTCCGCGACCGTTTCCACACCGTGGACGTCTTGCTGGTCGACGATATTCAATTCATCGCGGGTAAGGAGCGCACCCAGGAAGAGTTCTTTCACACCTTCAACGCGCTTTACGAGCAGCAGAAGCAAATCGTCATTTCCTCGGACTGCTTGCCCAAGGACATCAACTCCATCGAGGAACGATTGCGCTCGCGATTCGAATGGGGGCTTATCGCGGACATTCAGCCGCCCGATCTGGAAACCAAGATCGCCATTTTGCAGAAAAAAGCTGAAAACGACCGCTTCCCTCTGCCCGACGACGTAGCCGAATATATCGCGCGCGCCATCAAGTCCAACGTGCGCGAGCTCGAAGGCGCGCTGACCCGCCTGATGGCCTACGCCTCGCTGACCGGCGCAACCGTCTCTTTGGCCACCGCGCAGCAGGTGCTCCGCAACATCATCGCTTCGCAGGAAAAGCGCGTCACGATCGACCTCATTCAGAAGCGCGTGAGCGAACATTTCAACCTCCGAGAGCAGGACCTCAAAGTTCGCAGCAACACCCGTGCCATCGCTTTTCCTCGCCAGGTAGCTATGTACATCGTCAAGCAGCTCACCACCGCGTCTCTTCCGGAGATTGGCCGGCAATTCGGCGGCAAGCACCACACCACCGTGCTTCACTCCATCAACAAAATCGAAGAGTTGCGCCGCTCTGACAAAGATCTTAATCGCGTAATTACCCGCCTCATGGATGCCCTGCAGTAATTTCGTCGTTTACCAACCTCGTAGAAACGTTTATTTTAAAGGGAATAGATGGGTACGGTTGAGATGATTTTTGAGGTAGGTGAAGACGTGGCCACTGCAGCCGCTGGCCTTCCAAAAAAGCCTGTGGACATCGTCTGCGAATCATCTGAATTTTCTGTTGACCGTCGTTGGATGAAATTAGAACGGAACACGCCTCAGCTAGCCGCGTCTTGCGTTTCCCTTGATTCGCACAATTCTCCGCTGAGACGCATTCCCGGCATGCCACACACAACAAATCATTTGGAGCGCTTTCCACTAATCCACAGCGATCATCACAACAACAAGCTTTATTGGTGTCGAGAAGTAAGCTTAAAGACGATAATTGAGTTGAAATCTTGTAGTGATGATGATGTTGAATAAAAGTTTGCCGTACGCCGTGGCTGGCACCACGCCACTAGACTATGGCTCCTCACCTCTAGTCATTTCCACAGGCCCAAATCAGCGTTGGGACTTTTCACTTCCTTGAAAAGCGAGTACAGTACCGCAGCAGCAAGAAGTTCAATCAAACGCCATTGACCGCTCTGCGGTCGCAAGGTCACAATGACAGCTCCGGTAACCGCCCGCGAGGATCATCAATCGATGGAATTCAGTGTTTCAAAATCAGCGTTATTGAATGAACTCAGTACCACGCAAGGTGTGGTCGAGCGTAAGACTACCATTCCTATCCTCTCCAATCTTCTTATTGAGGCCAAGGGCAGTCACCTCAACATTACCGCCACTGATCTCGAGCTCAGCATTCGCACCTCCTGCGAAGCCAAGGTGAAAAAAGAAGGCGCTGGCACAATCCCCGCCAAAAAATTACTCGAGCTCCTCCGGCTGCTTCCCGAAGGCGAAATCAAGGTTAAACTCCTTGAGAATCATTGGGTCGAGATCGTCAGCGACCGCAAAAAATACAA
>WNFQ01002369.1_pt1 | contig 15596 bp, 19 predicted proteins | sample 5400171 | NCBI WGS metagenome assembly WNFQ01 (sample SAMN13153356, study PRJNA577476) | soil metagenome | isolation source: 20 cm soil under Madrone tree | place: USA:California | collected 2016-06-14
GTTGGGCTTCTCCTAGGTTCGTCTCAGCGGGTTGGGAGGGACGATTCGACGCATGTATCATTTGTAACCCAGAAAGATCGTTACGTTCCACACCGCGGGAACCAGTGACGAAAATCCTTGATGGCGCCGGTGAACGTACGGGCCGTCATTTTTGCTCAAGGTTCGGCCTGGTCAACATCCGGTGGCGCAGACCGGCGCGGCTGAATTTCTGACTAAGCCGTTCCGGGAACAGGAACTCTTGGATGCAATCCATCGAGCCATGGATTCTGACCGCGCTGCCCGCCTTCGACGGGCAAGGCTGGCGGATTTGCGCCGGCAATATGAATCGCTCACCCCGCGCGAACGCGAAGTAATGGGGCGGCTTGTACGAGGGATGCTCAACAAGCAGATTGCCAGCGAACTCGGTACCGCGGAAAAAACCGTCAAAGTGCATCGGGGTCACATCATGCAGAAGATGCGGGCGAACTCTTTGGCTGAGCTCGTGCAGATGAGCGAAAGGCTCCTCGGATAGTTCCCCGGCGCGGTCTCAAGGAGCAGGCCCTCGCGCCCAGGCATTATCTCCAACGGCGAAGCGCGAATCCAAATCGAAATATCCGCGCACGCGTTCTAGACCTATGGTTGTCTGCGGCGATATCTCCTCACTTGAAAGCTGTATAAGACTCCCGCACCGCCCGCAGAATTTGTTCGTCGCTCATCGGCCGCTCTCTTCAATTTTGCAGGAAGTTTTTGGGCTTCCACACGGTTCGAGCACGACGTTCGCCGTAATGATCGCGCGCCCGACCAAAGCCGCGTCGGGTCGGGTCACTCTTCTGAAAGAGTATGTTTCCAGCGCCCGCCAATAAGAAAAGCGCGGCCCGCTTCGGTAAGCTGCACCCCTCGCGAATTCCTCGTAAAAAGCTTGAGCCCGAGCTCACTTTCCAAATCGTTGATTTGTTAGCTCAAGGCGGGTTGCGACACGTGGAGCCGATGAGCCGCTCGGCCCCAACCATCCGACCGTAAGGCTCTCGCTACAGCCCCACCTTGCTGGCCGGTTGATCCGAGAACAAGGATCGTCTTATCTTGTATATCCACTCTGAGATCGAGAAGATGAAATGATCCGCAGATTAGACAGATTACGCAGATTACAGTTAGCGATCGAATGCTGCCCCCGGAGCTAAATGCATCGTTCAGAACTGTACGGTTTCCCTTTCATTTCCAAGCGTGCCCGAAGAGCGAAACAAAATCTGCGGACCATATTTTGGTTTTTGAGGTGTAACTATCACGAATGTTAGGCCTCCGCCGCTGCGGCGACATCTTCCCGGAGGAATTCGATAATCGAGTTAATCGCTTGCCAGCGATTTTTCTCAAGAATGACCATGTGCGTACCCTGACCGATCTCGATCCATCGCCGATACGGCGCCGCGGTTAGCCTGCTGAAGAAATCTCGTGCCGTGTCAAAGGTGACGTCGACGTCCCATTCCGCATGAATGAGCAACACTGGTACGCGGATTTCCCCGGGATTATAAAAGGGCCTGCCCGCGGCCCAATATTCGCGAATATCATGTATTGCGCCTGAAAGCGCCAGGATAGTATTTGGAAGGGCTCCTCGTGGACCGATGGCCAGAGTGTTTTCTGCCCAGACGCTGAACCATCCTGGTGGAATCAGGGCGTCTCCTTGATCTTTTGGAGCGGCAGCACGCCAAGTCCCTTCGTATTTACAGAGATCCACTTCACGGTAGGCAGGAAGATCGCCACCCTGATCGATACGTCCCGGCGTTTCTCGTAGCCACAGTGGAGCAATCAATGCTAGCCTTTTGATCTTACCATCGTTTTTTGCGGTATAAGAGCCGGCGACAGATCCGCCCCATGACATCGCAATCAGATTAAGCTGATCCAGTCTGCGATACTCTAAAATATGGTCAATGGCCGTACCAAGATCGCAGATCGCAGTTTCTATCCGGACAGGCTGTGTGCTTGGGTCGACTGCTCCCTCCATGTCCGGTGGCCGGGTCGAAGCGCCGTATCCTCGCACATCGACGGCATAAACATCAAAGCCAGCGATGGCGAGTTGATCCATGAAAGATGCACCTCCCATTGGGGCATCGAACAGGCTTCCGGAAGAAAAAGTGGCGCCATGCATTAAAAGCAACGTTCGTTCGGCGGGAAATTTTTCGACCTGAGCTAACCGTTTACGTCGGAGATGTAAGTCGATGCCGGCGGTATTGCTGGGAACAAAGAAATCTTGGGTAGCGATCGCGGCATCATTTCTTTGATTGAGAACGTTCATACGTAATTCTTGATAAGGTTCGGATCAGGCGAACTGCCATTGAAACCCGTCTCCTCCCTGGCTGATATAGCCGGCGGAACTTTCCGCGAAATGAGAGCTGAAACAGAGCGCGCGATTCTCAGAAGCATAGTAATGGATCCCTTCACGTGAAGCCCGACTAGCTTCTGGAAATTCGCAGTAGACCGAACGGAGATCCGGCCGGTAGACCTGCAGCGGATGATGCATGACATCACCCATGAACAGAGCTTCCTGTCCGTCAGAGCGAAGACGAATGGAAGCATGGTCGACGCTATGTCCCGGCGTTGGTAAAAACGATATCCCGTCCAGACATTCGGTACCATCGACATCAATCAGCTCTGCCAGTCCCGATTCGATGATGGGAGCAACACTCTGGTCGTACACATACGAGGCAGGCTGCCTTACCGGTTTACCCAGTGTGGGCGGTGGCAAATCGGGTGCCGGCTTATGACCTGATAGACTAGCGTGGTACCGTTGTTCGGAGCGAGAGAAGATATACTTCGCGTTTGGGAAGGTCGGCACCCAACGTCCATCTTCATAACGCGTATTCCAGCCGACGTGATCGAGATGTAAATGAGTCATGAGTACGAAATCGACCTCCTCCGGTTGGACGCCGGCGGCAAGAAGCCGATCAAGGTAGGGTAAATCCAGATCATGGAATTGGGGCAGGGCCGGTAGAGTTTTACCATTGCCGACTCCGGTATCGACGAGGATGGTGTCTCCGGAGAAACGGACCAGCCAAGTATGAATGCTTTCGGTCAACGTACCTGCGTTAGGGTCATACGAACCCTCGCAAAGAAAACGCCCGTATTGTTCGAAAGCGCCGGCATCGAGATCCGGATAAAGCACGGAGGGGACAACGTTGGGCAGAGGTATTTCGTCAATGCGTATCACCGTGGCGTCGCCGATCTGATAGGTTTTGTTGAGATGCTGCATGCGTAGAAAATCTGATAGGAACTGATTTGCTGTATGCTAGAACCCGGTCATCACCGACTCCAATCAACCCAACTAATGCGCTCCATCGATCATTTCGATCTGCGTTCGTTCGATTTGAATCTGCTCATCGCATTTGATGCGTTGATGGAAGAGCGCAGCGTTACGCGGGCGGCGGCTCGGCTTAGAGTCAGACAGCCCGCGATGAGCCACAGCCTTTCTGTCTTGCGGATGCTGCTGCAAGACGAGCTTTTCGTCCGCGACGGATCGATCATGCGACCAACGGCTCGTGCCCTCAACATTGCGCCAGCGGTTCGCTCAACTTTGCGACAGATGGAGGACATCTTACGGTGGAAAGAGCCGTTCGATCCCAGTCGAGAGGACCGGACCTTTCGCTTAGGTTTTTCCAGTGACGTCGAGCTACTAGTAATGCCGGATCTCACAGCCCGGCTTCGGAGTATCGCGCCGGGTATTCGCTTGTTGGGGCGCCAGGCCGAGCGAGCCGAGGTCCACCGATTATTAGATGAAGGGGAACTGGATATTGCAGTTGGCTGCTTCGAGCCCAGAGCATCGCGTTACCGCGGTAGATACCTATTCGAACAGACACTCTCCTGCTGCTTCAATCCTAAACTGTTAGACTTATCCGTACCGATTGATTTAGAAGCCTACGTTAGTTTGGGTCATGCATTAGTGACCCTCAGGGATGATCTCCGCGGATGTTTAGCAGACGCGCTTTTGCGGAGTAATGCCGAATTAAACGTCGTCGTCGCATCGTCGAACTTCCTAGCGATACTGTCGATCGCGTCGCAGGCTCCGGTGTTAGCCACCTTACCGTCGAAAATGGCTCAGCGATATGCTCCCGGTTTCGGGCTCACCGTTAGTCCGGTGCCTCTGAAAATGCAGGTTGCTCCGGTGGCGATGGTTTGGTCAGCACGGGCCGATCGCGAAGCTGGCTCGTTATGGCTAAGGACACAAATCCAGCAAATTCTCGTCGGCAACGCTGAACCCGCCGAGAAAGTTGTGAACGGCTGCTACCCGGCTCGAAAGGCAAGGGTTAGAACCGCTGTTCCAAAGAAGAAGGGATAAGGACAAGTCCAAGAATGAGGAGGCTGGCTTCAGTGGTGAAAGGGCCCGCGCGACGGATCGCTCTTGCTCTTCTGGGCGTTGGCCGTAACAGCAGGCATGCTCGGTGCGCTCCGGATATTCGGTAGCATGGGCTGGTGATGCCTCGGTGCAATTAGTATTTGGGTTCATGGCCACGAAAATCGCAGAAGGACTTTAATTGGCGGGATTTCTTGGGGGCCTGCCTACGGTCGGAAACGATCTGCCGTAGACGAAATGGTGGTTGACTTCTATTCGGTTCGTCCAATCGCGCGGGCTATGGTTTTTTCTAATTTTCTGTAAAAGCGTTCGTGACGGCTGATTCGGCCGAGGTAAGAAGCGCTCTGAGTTCCTGCAAGGATTCAGTACCGAACTGAGAAAGAAATTGCCGTTGTGCTTCCTCCCACAATGGCAAACTGCGAACCAGCTTCCACCTTCCTACTGCTGTTAGTTGAAGCAAGTGTTGCCGTCGATCCTGGCCGGCCGCGGCGGCAACCCATTTGGCCCTCGTCAGGGGACGTAGATTGCGCGTCAATGTGGTGCGTTCCATCCCGACCTTCTCGGCTAGCACCGCGTGGCTCAGTTGGCCGGCGCGCTCAATGTCCGCGAGTAACGAATACTGGGTGATGGTGAGGTCCTCGGGAGATAAAAGGTTGTCGTAAAGGGAGGAAAGCTTCCTCGCTAATCTGCGAACCTGAGAACAGGCGCAGGGACCAAGCTCGGGCGCATGCAATCTTTTATGAATTTCTTCTTGCATGAGGTGTATTTACACTTACTTACTAACTCTCAACTAAGCACAGATTGGTCAGAGGACAACTAAAACAAAAGTGCCACCAAAATTGTGGTGAACGGAGAATTACAGAGAAAAGCAACGGTTGGCGGGTGTTCCACCCGGAGCACTTTTAACTGCCGACCGGAACGGATCCCAACTCGCTCGAGTTGGCCACGCGACTTGGCCGGACGCCGATGAATAGAATCGATACTGCTGCGATGATGCAAAGGTTGCCAGAAATAAGAAAGGCATGATCGTAAGTTCCTTCCACCGTTCGGAGGGTCCCGGCGAAACTTGCGGCGGCGGCGGCGCCGAGCTGATGAGCGGCGAAGATCCAACCAAAGACCAATCCCACCCGGTCACGGCCGAAGATCCGAGCGGTGAGCGCCACCGTGGGAGGCACAGTCGCGATCCAATCGAGGCCGTAAAAAACCGCGAACAACGGTAGTTTGAACGACTGAAGGTCGAACGACCAGGGTAGGAGGAGAAGTGAAAGACCGCGCAGACCGTAATAAAAGAAAAGGAGCCAACGGTTACTGAATCGGTCGGATAACCAGCCGGACAGAGTCGTGCCGATAAGATCACAGATTCCCATTGCGGCCAAAAGATTTGCCCCATGTACCTCCGAGAACCCATGATCGACGCAGGCCGGAATCAGGTGAGTTCCGATCAGTCCGTTGGTACTTGCGCCGCATATGAAAAAGCTTCCAGCCAATAACCAGAAGGCAGGACTTCGCGTTGCGTCAAATAAGGCACGCGTAGCTGCGAGGATTGGATTCTCAACTGCAGATTCGATTTCATCGTGGTCGCTTCCCAACCGGCGAAGCCCTAGCTGGCGAGGTGTATCCCGCATGAAGAGAGCAACGAACGGAATGGCCAAAGCGATCACGGCGGCAATCGCCCAGGTCGCTACACGCCAGCCATACTGAACGGTGAGATTGGCCAGCAACGGTAAGAACAGAAGCTGGCCGGTTGCTGTGCTCGCGCTCAGTACACCCAAGACTACTCCTCGATAGCGATCAAACCAGCGGTGAACGATCGTGGCGCCAAGTACGATGGCGCTCAGACCAGTGCCGACTCCGACTAAAATTCCCCACAACAGGAGCAGTTGTTCGAGCCGGGTAATGAGTGGGGTTAAAGCAATGCCGGCACCCAAGAGCGCGAGAGAAACGACCATAATCTTGCGCGGGCCAAACCACTGGATCAATCCCGCTGCGAATGGCCCAATCAAGCCGTATAGCACCAGATTTATTGAGATCACCGTAGAAATTGAGACGGGTGTCCAATGAAATTCGTTTTCAAAAGGGATGATCAGTACGCTCGGTGTCGCCCGAATCGCTGCGGTGAGCAGAAGGGTGACAAATGTGATCGCAGCGACGACCCACGCATAATGGAAGGGGCCAGGACGCGTCCGCTGAGAGGGGCTCGTTTTCACATTAATCCGTTCAGAAGGTCGAAACCTGTCTCAGATAAAGAAATGGTGACACCTCGCCGATCTCAACCGGCGGAGCATAAGATGGCCCGCCAGCAGCCATTCCCCTGAGGCGCAAAACGCGATGGTCCGTCGCGCAGACGTTTGTTTTTGCAACTCCGATTAGATTCGCTACATGAGCGGAACGGTGCTGGTAAAAGCACGGCGCAGATAAATCAGGAGCCTGCCGCCACCCAGATGGCATCCAGGTATTGCTGTGTCTTGAGCGACGCGGCGGCAAACCCAGCCCTTCGAGCGGCGTTACCGAAAGCCGCCACTTCGGCAAAGGTCTGAATCATCGCGACCTCTGCTGCGGTATTCGACGGCGTTGGAACGAACGTCACGTCCTTGCGCGTCGCCATCCCGGTCCGGTGGAAATAGCCGGTCTTGATGTCCGGATTCTTGAACGCGAAGCTGTCGGTCGAATCGAGGACGAAATCGTCCATCCCGATGACGCCACTGGTTCCAAGGAGCTGCAGATCCATGATTACCGCACCTGCGGTATAGCCTACGTCGAAGGTTGAGACCTCACCGCCGTCAAAGGCGATCAAACCCGAAGCGCGCACCACGCTGGTGGTCTCGGGGTCGCGTTCGGCAACAGTCACGACTTTCGTGATTCGCCCTTGGGGATGGAGATACTCGACCACCGCCCGCATGGAATACCACGCCAAATCTCCAAGTGCGCCCATCGGTTCAACCTCCACATTGTAGCGGATATTGGTGCGCTCTGAAAACGGGAAGTAAAATTTCGTATTGAGGGATCGGGGCGAGCCGATCTTCTCCACGTCCGCCTGGACGGCTGCGGTGCGGGGGTGGTGGACGAAATGAGTCGCATCCATGAACGCCACACCCTTGGCTGCGGCAGCATTGGTCATTCGCAAGACTGAACCGTGGCTGACGAATGGTTTGTCGACCAGGACATGTTTGCCCGCCGCTATCGCCGCGAGTGCAGTTTCTTCCTTGGGGGCGGTAGGGATACCGATATAGACGGCGTCGACGTCTGCACGGGCCAGCAAGTCATCGAGGCCTTGAACCGCCGCGACCCCTTTGGCGTTTGGCCACGAAGCTTTGTGCGGTGTCAATCTGGCGGCCCCGACACGGCGATCAGTTTGGCATTCGTCGATTTGTCTATCGCATCGGCAATGAAGCCGGCGATCATTCCAGTTCCAACGATGCCGAACCTAAGTTGAGAGTTTTGCATAGATTTTTCCTTTTAAGCTCTTCTCCGTAATTCTCCGTTCCACAATTTTGGTTGTGTCTTTCGTTTTGGTTGTCCTCTGAGCAATTTGTGCTTAGTTGAGAGTTAGTAAGTAAGTGTAACTACACATAATGCAAGAAGAAATTCATAAAAGATTGCTTGCGCCCCATTCCGATTCCTGTTTCGTCCTGACCCGGGAAATTTTGGAACAACTGTTGGCGATTAATCCTCGTTTGAGCTCTATCACCTCTCATCACTTGAGAAGTTTTCCGCTCAGCATTTGTGGACGCCCGACATTCCTCATTACCCTTTTGCGGAAGCCTGAGGACGGATTCATTTCTCAGCTGAGACATCTGCAACGCAAATTTTCGTTATTTCCTCCGGAGGTGCGGCGCCACTGGCCGAACGGTACGGCAGGATTGCCGCTTCGCGAATTGGCTCGGCAGTTTCTGGATCTGGTTACGCCGAACCAGGATTTTTGTCCTCAGACCCGTTTTTTTGTAGATCGGACTTCTTAGCCGAGTTCGGACTCTCCGATGGGGATCCTTATGGCTTCGACTCCTACGAGATCGCGCAATCGGCGGAATTTGGTGTTCTGCTGGTGTAGCGCCGAGTCGTTCAAACGTCCTCGGTTGTTTGTTCTGAGACCAGTTATCTACCAAAGGACCGCGCAAAGCTCCAAGACAAACACAACGTTTTCAATCAACGTCATGCGGGACAGAGCGCTAATTTATGAAGACCAACGCAAATAGTACAGCGACCGCCAAAGAGCTCTGTGGTGCCTACGAGCACTCAACGGGCGGGCCTGGAGCCAACCCATCTTGGAACAGTCGGAATATCCGCCTAGTCCTGCTGCAAAAAGGAGAATAGCCGATTTTGGCTGTTGAGCTCCAATGAGAGGATGATTTTGAAAAAATTGAACAATAAGGTGGCCGTGATTACAGGTGCAGCTCGAGGTATTGGATCTGCAATTGCGAAGCGCTTCGCTGCAGAAGGAGCTCGGGTGGTAATTAACTACGCGTCAAGAAAGGATGACGCGGAGCGCACCATGGCCGCTATCCAGGCAAAAGGCGGCGTAGCAGTCACATTTCAGGCAGATATCACACAAAGGCATCTGCGGTAGAAGAGCTCTTCACCGCCGCGAACGAACGTTTTGGTCGCATCGATATTCTGGTGAACAATGCTGCGGTGGATGATTTTGCACCTTTGGAGCAGATCACGGAGGAACACTTTCACAGCCACTTCGAGGTGAACGTGTTAGGTATGCTGCTAGCGGTCAAGGAAGCGGTAAAGTACATGGAGAAGAATCACGGCTGCATACTTAATATTAGCTCACTCTCGAGTACTCATCCTGCGGCAGGTTCCGCCGTATACGGGGGAAGCAAAGCTGCTGTTGACGCTATTACTGCCACGCTTGCGTTGGAGCTCGGTCCCAATGGCATTCGCGTTAATGCGATCAATCCGGGCATGGTAAAGACGGAAGGACTGGACGAGCTGGGTTTTATTACGCCAGAGTTTCGCAACCAGATCGCGGCGATGACGCCTCTGCGTCGGCTCGGGGAACCGGAGGATATCGCTGCCGCTGCAGTACTTTTCTGCTCCGAGGATGCTGGTTGGATCACTGGAGAGTGTATACGCGTCTCAGGGGGGCTGGTATAGCTCGGCAGGCCTAAAAAACGAGCAATGTTGAAGGTCTCACCGCGTTTAACAACGCGCGCGGCTTCCTTAACCACGAGAAGCGGATCGTCAACGTGGCTGACCAACGTATGCGCAACCACGGCATCGAACGTTTCGTCGGGGATATCAAGGAGCCTTGTATCGCCCACAACGAATTGGATCCGCTCGCTGACGCCTTCGGTCCTGCTAAGGCGCTCCGCAACCTGCACTAGGCCAGCGCTGAGGTCGATGCCAGTGACTCTACCAGTGAATCCTTTGCGCCGAGCGATTGCTCGCGCTGCCACGCCGGTGCCGCACCCTATGTCGAGTATGGTACTGGCCACGTCGATATTCATAGCGTCGAGATATTCTGTGAGCATGGCCTGAAAGCGGGGATGCTGACCTCGCGCTTCGAGCCGCGTAGCAAGGACTTTGAGCAGCGTGTCGTCCAGCTTGTCGGTTATTGCATAAATATCAACGGTAGCCATGCGCGTCTCCTTGGATCGTCGAACGGTATCTGCTACATGACGCGTGCCATTCAAAGCACATTCGGCGTGTCCGTCTTAGTAACCGATGGTTGATATCATCGCAAGACTTTCGCCGGAGTTCAGCGGTTAGTTTTGGGCGGGCCAAGCGGCGGGCGTGCGCTCGGCGATCCGACTGATCGGGAAGCCCAAACGCTCGTATGTCGTTCATCATCACCCAGTCGGATCTTCCTAAATTCGCATCCAACAATCGCCGGGCAGGGACTGCAGAAGAAAAAAGCTTAAAACTCCACGATCCTTCCTCAATTAAAACCCCATCATCGACGCGTTTTGTTTTCGACTTTCGCGGGGCGAGCGCACCTGCCGTGCGGAAATTTCCGCCGGAAAATATTTCGTCGACAACCTGCTTTGAATAGAGCGTTGCCGCCATCCAGGTGCTGGCCGAGACGATAGCAAGCGCCCACGCCGCAGAACCGTCCCCTCGACCCAGTTCTACCACCGCGTCCATGAAGGTTCTCGGAGAGCATTGCAGTCCGCCATACATCTTTGGAACGAGGATGTCGAACAGGTGCGCCTTCTCGAGGTCAGCAATTGTGGAGTCTGGGAGGCGAGCTAGCGCAATGCCGACATCCCGGCAACCCTTGATCTTTGCGATTTGGCCGACCACCGACCCGACAGCACCCGAGGCCGCAGCCACGACTATGGTCTTACCGGATTGGGGTCTCCCGATATTCAACAGGCCCGCATAGGCGGTGAATCCCGGCATGCCGAGCGCCCCTAGTGCGTAGGAGATCGGGCGGAGCGATCGATCGATTTTTTGTGTCTCCTCACCGTTGGACAGCGAGAACTCTTGCCATCCGGTTGCCGCTAAGACGATGTCACCTGGGTGGTAGTTTGGAAGATTCGACTCGACGACTTCGCAGACGGACTGGCCGCCCATCACCTCGCCGATCTCAAGCGGCGGAGCATAAGATGGGCCGGCGTTCATTCGGCCCTGCATGTACGGATCAAGAGAAAGGTAAATTGTCCCCAGCAGCATCTGGCCGGGACCGGGCTTGGGAATTTCGCTCTCGGCAAGCTGGAAATTGTCCTGCGAGGGCTCGCCGCGAGGGCGCGAAGAGAGCAGAATCTGCTGGTTCTTTGTCGGCTTTCGCGTTTCGAGCGTATTTGTGGGCTGAGGTTTCATTAATTGATCTTTTTAGTTCTCGGTTGTTGTTGTTGAAACCGTGAGAGTTCGGAGCCGGCACGCGGGTTACGGTTTTTCTGTGTAGATGCCTCCCCGGCACTCGCTGCATACATCCCTGTCTTGAGCGCGGGATCCGGCTTAGGGTCTTCGCATGGGCAGATGTGAACGAGCGCATCGTAAAACGGCTCTCCGTTGTATCGCCCTTGCATCCTCCGAACCACTCGCCTGCTGTCTCCGTCAATTACGGTAAAGCTCACGGTTTGCTTCCCTCCCGGATTAGCTCCAGAGCCCACTGGGACTCCTCCATCGGGATTCCAGTAGCTCGCTTAACAAGGTCGTGTAACAGCGCTGCGTCTTGAGCGTCAATCACGACCGGTCCACGGATCATTGTCCATCCGTTAGGTGGCTCGATCGTGTGATCGAGCTTCCATTCATTGCCTCTTCCTGGTTTCATTCATTTGGCTTGCTTGGTTTGCTGGTTTTTATCTTCCGAACAGTCGTAAAGGGAGGAAAGCTTCCTCGCTAATCTGCGAACCTGAGAACAGGTGCAGGGACCAAGCTCGGGCGTATGCAATCTTTCATGAATTTTTTCTTGCATTCAGTGTAATTACACCTACGTACTGACTCTGAACTAAGCACAGATTGTTCAGAGGACAACTAAAACGAAAGAGCCACCAAAATTGTGGTGAACGGAGAATTACAGAGAACAGCAATGGATAATTTAGAGATATCTTGGGTATTTGAGCTCGCCATTAATCCCAGTCGATTTGAGGATTTGAAGACTCTAATGGCGGATATGGTTGAAGCGACCCGCCAAAATGAGGTCGGTACACTGAATTACGAGTGGGCTATCAGTGATGATCAACAGGTCTGCCACGTCTATGAACGCTACCGGGACTCCGCCGCCGTCATGACCCATCTGGAGTCGTTCGGCGCGAACTTTGCCGTGCGATTCATGAAAGTGGTGAAGCCCGCACGCCTGGTTGTCTATGGCACACCAAGCGCACAGGTGAAGGATGGCCTCGCCGGATTGGGCCCCGTCTACATGGCGCCCCTAGGGGGCTTTAGACGATAACGAATTCGATTCGGCACGTTTGCTCAAAATGGGCTTTCTCGCCCACAGACCGTAATCAACAACCCCAGAATATCGTATGACAAACCTCCGTTTGTACATGTTCCAGAGCCGCACACTCAGGTGCAAGCTGCACAACATCAAAATGAATCAGCGACAAGGGTCGCATCTACGCCGGCGACTATGAGCGCGATAGCATCCGCCAACGCCAGACTGACGGAGAGTGGAAAACCATCGCGCACGATCCGCGGATTCTCTGGCCAGATACACTCTCCGTCGCCACAGACAGCTATCTCTACTTCACGGCGACGATTGCGGCGCCAGTGCGTGGTAGCAAGTGGGTCGCCGTCGGTTCCGGCAATTACCTCACCTTTGGCGGAAAAGCCCAAAAAGCACTAACCAACAAGTAAACTCAACTAACTAGCAAATAATCCAAATCTGAGGCATTCCAAGGATTATTCTACGAAAGAAAACGCTCCAGAATTGGTTGCATGCAACTTTTACGAATTTTTCCTTGCATTCAGTGTAATTGCACTGTCTTTATGAGTGGAGCTCAGATTGGTCAAAGGAAAACTAAAATCAAAGAGCAAACCAAGAAAATATATATGAACACTGGAGATTACATCAGCGAGAGGACGGGACTCCTTCTCGTCGATCCGTACAACGACTTCCTATCTGAGAAGGGTAAGTTTTGGCCCAAAACCAAAGAAGTCGCAGAGAAAGTGAAGCTTCTCACGAACCTGAAATCTGTCGTGGATGCGGCCCGTCAGTCAGGTATCCGGGTCTTCATCGTTCCCCATCGTCGCTGGGAACCGGGCGACTACGCTCACTGGAAGCACGCGACTGCCAGGCAGCTGGCGACAGCTGAGGGCCAGATCTTCGCGAAGGGCGCTTGGGGCGGTGAGTGGCATCCTGACTTTGCCCCGCAGGAGGGAGACGTCATTATTAAGGAGCACTGGGGGCAAAGCGGCTTTGCTAACACCGACCTCGATCAGCAGCTTAAACAGCACGGAATCGAAAAGATCATCCTCATCGGCATGCTGGCGAACACCTGCATCGAGTCCACCGGCCGTTTCGGAATGGAACTCGGCTACCACGTCACCTTAGTCAAAGATGCGACGGCGGCTGAAAGTTGGGAAGCGATGCACGCTTCCGAACTCAACGCGCCTACATTCGCGCACGCCTTCCTAAGCACGCAGGAGTTGCTTGCCGTACTGCCCCCAGCGGCCAGCCTGAGTCTACGCTGATATTGCGAGACACACAGAATCATAATTTGTTATGAGTACTACTGAGAAAAGGCTTTCGGGAAAAAACGCTCTCATTACCGGGGGCAGTACGGGCATTGGCCTTGCGACGGCGAAGCGGTTTGTGGATGAAGGCGCCTACGTTTTCATAACGGGACGCCGTGAGCCGGAGCTAAATGCGGCGGTAAAGGAGATTGGAGAAAATGTAACCGGCGTCCAAGGAGACGTGGCTAACCTCGTTTGCGAATGCCGGTATTACGCCGATGACGCCGTTGGGCAAGATAACTGAGGAGGACTACGACTCGCTCTTTGATGCCAATGTTAAAGGCCTGCTTTTTACTGTACAAAAAGCGCTACCGCTGATGCCGGACGGGGGGTCGATCATTCTCAATGCGTCCATTGTCGCCAGCAAAGGGTTTGGCGGCTGGAGTGTCTACAGCGCCACGAAAGCCGCTGTCCGTTCCTTCGCACGAACCTGGACAACGGATTTGAAGGATCGCCGCATCCGCGTGAACGCGCTGAGCCCAGGCTATATCGACACGCCGCCATGGCGTGCCAAAAACGTGGCGGAGATACGCGCAAACATAATGTCTTCCGGCACTGTGCCGTTAGGCAGGTTCGGCACAGCCGACGAGATCGCTAAGGTCGCGCTATTTCTCGCGGCTGATGACAGCAGTTACATCACGGGAACGGAATTGTTTGTCGATGGTGGTGTCGCGCAAATCTGAATTTGCAGTGCCACTACATACGTCCCTCTTGTTCTCACGACCTTAAGGTCACTATCAATAGTGCTACTAACAATGCACCGTGGGCTTGATTACTGATGCTCCAACCGGCATCGTGCGCGCCACTGACTTGTCGCTGTTTCAGTGACAACACGAGAGAGCTGGCGATGCAAGCTCCCGGAGCCTGATAACTAACAACTTGGTCACTTACAGCTATGAATATAACGAAATTGTTCGCTTACCAAAAACCTTACACTGACTACATTCTCGCCACAATCTTGGCTTTGGCGTTTCTTCTTTTCGCTCTGCCAGTCCGAGCACAACAAGATCCTGAGCTTCGACGATCCCAAACGCTAGAAGGCAACCAAAAGAGAGGCGAAAAATGACGTCAAAAACCATGAAAGCAGCCGTATTTGTTGAACGCGGTCGTATCGAACTGCGGGAAAAGCCGATTCCGGAGATCGGCCCTGACGACGCTTTGGTTCGGGTAACCACTACCACGATATGTGGAAGCGACATTCATATCCGCAAAGGAGAGTATGCGGTGCGACCTGGCCTTACCATCGGGCACGAGCCGGTCGGCATTATCGAGAAACTCGGCTCTGCAGTGAAAGGTTATAAGGAAGGTGAGCGAGTGCTCTGTAGTGCCGTCACGCCCGGGGGCTATAGTAGCGCCTGCATGTGCGGAATGCATTCGTATGACGGCGGAGACAATCAGCACGGCTGGCAGATTGCCGGCGGCTGGAGGTTGGGTAATACCATCGATGGGGCCCAAGCCGAATTCTTTGTCGTTCCCCATGCCCAAGCCAATCTAGCGATCGTGCCGAATCAATTGACTGATGAAGAGGTGTTGATGGTGCCGGACATGATGTCAACGGGATTTTCCGGGGCTGAAAGTGGTAAGGTTGGCATTGGAGACATTGTGGCGATCTTCGCCCAGGGACCCGTTGGCCTTTGCGCTACCGCTGGCGCAAGGCTTTCAGGCGCGGCGAAAGTTATTGCGGTGGACGAATTACCAAATCGCCTGGCAACGGCAAAGCTCATGGGTGCGGATCATGTAGTCGATTTCACCAAGGTGGATCCAGTCGAGGAAATCATGAAGATCACCTCCGGTCGGGGAGTGGATGTCTCGGTTGAGGCGTTGGGCGCCCAGGTGACATTCGAAAATGCGCTTAGGGTTCTGCGCCCGGCGGGTACTCTATCGAGCGTTGGCATTTACCCGCAGGATAAGGATCTTACGATTCCCATTAAGACCTTCGGACAAGGAGTAGGCGGGTTTAAAATAGTCAGTACTACTTGCCCGGGTGGCAAAGAAAGGATGCGGCAACTCATGGAGGTAATCGCAGCAGGGCGTGTCGACCTGAAACCGCTCGTTTCGCACCGGTTCAAACTTGATGACATCGAAGAAGCCTATGATCTCTTCGCCAGCCAAAGGGATGGTGTGATGAAAGTCGCGATCACCGTCTGAG
>WNFQ01003001.1_pt1 | contig 15594 bp, 9 predicted proteins | sample 5400171 | NCBI WGS metagenome assembly WNFQ01 (sample SAMN13153356, study PRJNA577476) | soil metagenome | isolation source: 20 cm soil under Madrone tree | place: USA:California | collected 2016-06-14
CGGCATCACGGCCACGGACTCGTCGGGCAACGGCAACACCGGCACGCTGGTGAATGGACCGCTGTGGACGACGGGCGAGATCAACTTCGCTCTCGCGTTCGACGGCCTGACGAACTATGTCAGTGTTCCCAGCACGGCTGCTCTCAATGCGTATCCGCTGACCCTCGCGGTGTGGATCAAGACCTCCACGACGAGCGGCGTGCGCGGCATCGTCAACAAATACGCCGCCAACTCCGCGAATGGCTATCAACTCTTCATGAACAACGGCAATCTGTGCGCCTGGTATCTCAAAGATAGCGCCAACTTCGTGTACGACGGCAGCGGCTGCCCCTTCAACCTGCCGGGCTACAACGACAATCAGTGGCACCACGTCGCTTATATCGTCGACGCTTCGGGCGGCATGCTGTATGTCGATGGCACCAGAAGGGCGGGCAGGGCGTGGACCGGCGTCGCCGGCGCCACGACGACGACTCAGCCGATTCAGATCGGTCACTACCCCGGCGCCTACGGCGGTGCCGAGTACTTCCCCGGCATCATCGACGACGTCCGCGTCTATAACCGCGCCCTCGGCGCCACTGAGGTATCGGCTCTCTACAACAGCGCCGATACGATTCCGCCGAGCGTGACCCTGACCGCCCCGATCGCGGGTGCCAACGTCCAGGGCGTGGTGAATCTCACGGCGAGCGCCACCGACAATGTGGGTGTGAAGGGCGTGCAGTTCAGGCTCAACGGCGCGAACCTTGGCACGGAGGTCACGACGCCACCTTACGCTCTCACGTGGACGACGGTCCCGGTCGCCAACGGCGCCCACTCCCTCACGGCCATTGCTCGGGACGCCGCCGGGAACCTCGGCACCGCTGCCCCGGTCACGGTGACGGTCATGAACGCCCCGACGCCGATCACCTCGACGTTGAACGAGGGGCTGGTCGGCTACTGGATGTTCGACGACGGCACCGGTGCGACGGCTGTGGATGCCTCGGGCAATAACAATACCGGTGCGCTGGTGAACGGACCGACATGGACCAACGGCGTGCTCAATCTCGCCCTGGCCTTCGACGGGATCACGAACTATGTCAGCGTCCCCAGCACGGCTGGCCTCAACGCCTATCCGCTGACTATCGCCGTGTGGGTCAAGACCTCGATGAAAACTGGTGTGCGAGGGATCATAAACAAATACGTGGCCAACTCGTCCAATGGGTATCAACTTTTCATGAACAATGGCCGTCTCTGCGCCTGGTATCTCAGAGATAGTGCCAACTATGTCTATGACGGTAGCGGCTGCCCCTTCCACGTGGGTGGCTACAACGACAATCAGTGGCACCATGTGGCGTATGTGGTCGGCGCCTCTGGTGGCGCGCTGTATGTCGATGGCGTCCTGAAGGGAACGCAAGGCTGGACCGGCATCGCCGGCGCCCCGACCACCGCGCAGCCGATCCACATTGCCCACTATCCGGGGGCATATGGGGGCGTCCCGTACTGGCCCGGTGTCGTCGACGACGTCCGCATCTATAACCGTGCGCTCAGCGCCCTGGAGGTGTCCGCGCTGTACAGCGCTGCGGCGCACTGACGAAGACGTGGTGCAACGAGGCCGACAGCCGAGGTTCGACCTCGGCTGTCGGCATGGATTGGTCGGGGACGTGCAGGCTCAGCGCCAGCTGAGCCGCCGAGCGCTGTCGGTCATCGCCGTCGAGAGCTCATCGAGATCGGCTCCGACATCTTTGCCGTCGGTGCCCGCATGCTTGTATCGACTCGAGTTGGAGAGCCGATAGTCGCCGCGGGGGTCGATGAATCCGACGTCGGCGATCGAGGAGGGGAAGAAGTTGCGGGGGGGATACAGCGCGGACTTCGCGCCGATGATCACGTTTCCGGTGACGACACCTCCGGGAAAGTGTGTGTCGAGCGTGTGCTTCCCCGGACTCGTCCCGTTGCCGATGATGCCGTAGGCGTTGTGCGGTGCCATGTTGTTGCGAAAGACGAATCCCGTGTGCGGCTCGCCTTCTGCCCAGATGATGTTTTCCGTCTGAAACCCGCTGTTGTGCTCGATGGCGACGTCCGCGGTCCCCCGGAGGAGCTGGAAGAGCCGGCCGCCGCCACCCCAGGCAGCTCCGCCCACGTCTTCGAACAGGTTGTTCTTGATGACGATGCGCTTGGTCTGCTGGCTCGGGTGGATGTCGTCGCGTCCGAGGATGTTGATCCCCGATGCTGTCTGCCGGACGATGTTGTTGCGAAACGTCACATCCTCGACCACGGACCACGGCGCGGCGCCATTCTCATTGCGCACCGTGAAGAGGATGGCGAAGCCGTTCTGCGCGTGCACCCAGTTCCGCTCGAACAGGTTACCCTCGATGAGCACCCGACGTGCGTTCTTCAGCTCGAACAGGTTCTTGACGCTCCAGGGCTTCCCCTCGTAGGCCGGAGCGTCCACCTTCCAGGAGAGAGGCTTCGCGAAGTGATTGCGGCGAATGTCGATATCGGAGGGCACGAGATTCGAGATAGAGGGATCAGCCCCACCGAACATGACATTCTCGCCCGCCCCTTCGAGGTAGTTGTTGACGATTTTGAACGGACCCGCGCCATTCCAGCTCATGATCGCCTGGGAATCGGCGCCGACCTCCTTGAAGCCCGAGAGGTATGAATCGACGACGGCCGTCGACGCCGAATTCATCGCGATGCCTCGCCGCGTCCCCATTTTCGGATCGCCATGAAGATAGCAGCGGTCGAAGACGATATCGTGCGGAAGCTGGGCGACCGAGCGCTCGTTGGATCCGAGCCGAACGAGGTTATACAGGAACACGCCGTCGCGCGGTCGCACCTCGATCCCGATGAAGCGATAGTGGTGGGCGCCGGGCTCCGTACGGATCACCGCGTCCGAGCCCACCACGAGCTTGGGCATGAGGCCGGCATGGGAGGGATCGACCCGCGTTCCCGGCGAGGGCAACGATCCCTCGGGGGCGTTGGCTCGCACGACGATCCATCCGGCGCCCGCCTTGTTCGGCAGCGTGAACGGACCCTCGAACGTCGCGCCCGCTTCGAGCGCGATCGTGTCGCCCGGCTGCGCTCTGTTGAGCGCGGCCTGGACGTCGCCCCTCGCCGCGACGGCGAGGACTCGTCCCGCCGCCGTGACCGGCGTCGTCTCCACAGAGAGCCGCGGGAGGTCGGGCTGACCGGGCGCCGTCGATGATGACGCCGAAAACGATCGAGGCGTCGACGACACCGTGCCGAGGACGATCAGGGTGGCAACGACGAGACCGAATCGGGTCACAGCTCTCCTCTCAACGCCCGGGCAAACACCTGGGGCGTGATCCGGGGAATTCCCCATCGAGTCAGCCCCATGAGAAATCCAAGGCCCCAGCCGACGTGAATCGTGGCAAAGATGACGGGAAGCACAGGAAGATACCGCCACCCACGCCGGGAAGCGGTTGTGAGCGCCGCCAGCCCGATGGTCAGGCCGTACACGCCCGGAACCAACGCGCCAAGCGCTGGCCAGAATGTCGAGAGGACGAGCGACAGGAGGAGGCCGACGACCAGAGCCGGTGGCGCCAGTTGCCGCCAGCGCAGAGAGTCCGCATGGCTGGACAGCGTCTTCACCTTCCAGAAGCCATAGCGAAAATACTGGAGCGCGAGGGCCTCGAGCGATGGACGCACATAATAGAAGGACTTGATCTCCGGCGACAGGAGGATTCTGCCACCGCTTTTCCGCAGCCGGCAGTTGAGCTCATAGTCTTCGTTGACGGCCCAGCGCTCATCGAAGCCCCCGAGGGCCTGCAGCCGTGCCTTTCGCCAGGCGCCGAGGTACACGGTGTCCACCCACATCATCCGTTCGGCATAACGGAAATGCGCGTTGCCGATTCCAAACGGGGTGGTGATCGCGACGGCGATCGCGCGGGATATGTAATCGGTTCCCACCGCCCGCTGCAGGCCTCCCACGTTCTCGGCACCCGCGGTTTGGAGCAGGTCCACGCACGTGCGGATGTAGTCGGGCGCGTAGCGAGTATGCGCATCCATCCGCACGATGATCTCGCCCCGGGCCTCTCGGAGACCGACGTTCAGGGCCGCCACCTGGAACCGCTTGGGATTGGCGAGCAGCCGGATGAATAGATGCCGCTCGCCGTAGCGCCGCACGATCTCGGCCGAATCGTCGGTACTCATGCCATCGATGACCAGCACCTCGATCCGGTGGCCAGGGTAGTCGTTCGCCACGATGGAGTCGAGACACTGCACGATGAACGCGCGCTCGTTGCGCATCGGAACGAGGACGCTGACGAACGGCCGCTCGCTCATGTCGTTCCCGTCCGGACGCTCCGCGTGAGGTCGATGACGACCTGCTCCGGGCGCGCCGCGGCAACGGCGCCCGCGGCGTCGTCGCCCGCATTGCCGATGACCAACACCTCGGAATGCTCGAGCAGCGTGTCCATGTTGGGGCACATCAGCGACGCGATGTGCGGGATCTCCTCCTCGATGTAGCGACGGTTGGCACCGACGAGCCGCGCAATCGAGACGCTTCGGTCCAGTATCCTGACCTCGCAGCCCTTCCCGATGAGCACCTCGACCAACGCCACCATCGGGCTCTCCCGCAAGTCGTCGGTCCCGGTTTTGAAGGACAGACCCACGACACCGATCCGCCGGCGTCGGGTCGCCAGGACGGCGTCCACACCGCGGCGGACCTGCGCCTCGTTGGAGGGCAGGATCGATTCCAGCACCGGAAGCGAGACGTCGGCGGCGCGAGCGGCATGCAACAGCGCACGCAGATCCTTGGGGAGGCAGGAGCCTCCGAACGCGAACCCGGGCCGCAGATACGCCTCCGAGACGTTGAGTTTTCGGTCCATCAGGAAGATCCGGATCATCTCGTGGGCATCGACGCCGAACGCCGCGCACGCATCGCCGATCTCGTTGGCGAAGCAGATCTTCAGCGCGTGAAACGCGTTGGCCGCGTACTTGACCATCTCCGCCGTTCGGATCGTCGTGTGGACGAAGGGGGCCTGGACGCCTGCGTAGAGTGCGTGAACGAGCGATGCCGTGGCTGGCTCGTCGCACCCGACCAGCGTGACCGGAGGCCGGGCGAAATCGTTCAGCGAGGAGCCTTCACGCATGAATTCTGGATTCACGGCGATCCGCACGGCCGGGCCGGCGGCGCCGCGTGTTCCCTGGAAAATCGCGGGCGCCAGCAAGCCCTCCGTCGTCCCGGGCAACACCGTGCTCCGCAGCACGACGGTGTGGGGCGCCGTCCGTCCCTCCAGAGCGCGCCCGAGGAGGTCGCCTGTCCGGACGATGGCGTCGACGTCGAGTTGGCCATTCCGGCGGCTGGGCGTGCCCACACAGATGAGCGAGACCTCGGAGGCCGCCACGGCGGTGTCGCCCCCTGTCGTGGCCCGCAAGGATCCCGCGCTGACCACCTCGGCCAGCAGCTCGGGCAGTCCTGGCTCGACCACGGGTGCCGTCCTCGCGTTGATCATGGCCACCTTCTCGGGATTGATGTCGACACCGATGACCTCGTGGCCGATCTTCGCCAGACAGGCTGCTGTCACACACCCGACGTATCCAAGCCCGAAGACGCTGACACGCATGAATGGGCCTCCGCTGTTGGAACTGGAGCGATGTAGGGACTGCTCTACGCGGCCACGTCGTTGCACCGCGCTTCGAACTCGCGAGCCACCTGCGCCCACGAATACCGCTCTTCCACGAGCCGGCGCCCGGACGCACCCAGTGCCTTGCGCCGCACGGGATCACGCAGCAGCGATACGACGACCCTGGCGAACTCGGCAGGATCGTCGGCCCGAAGGAAATGCTCGCCCGGCACGAGGGGCAGGCCCTCGGCGCCGATCGTCGTCGAGACGACTGCCTTGCCCATCGCGAACGCTTCGAAGATCTTCAGACGCGTTCCCCCGCCGATCCGCAGCGGCACCACGTACACGGCCGCCTTTGCGATCTCGGGACGAATGTCATCCACGGTTCCCGTGATCAGGACGCCGGCCTCCCCGGCCGCCTGCACCAGGCGGCCGGACGGATTTCGGCCCGCCACCGTCAGCGAAACCGCCGGAATCTCGCGACGGATCGACGGCAGGATCGTCTGCATGAAGTGAAGCATGGCGTCCTCGTTCGGGTACCAATCCATCGACCCGGTGAACACCAGGTGGATCGGCATCTCTGGCACCCCGTTCGGTGCGAAATAGGAGGTGTCGACTCCCGTCGAGACCGCGAAGGTGGCGGCATCCGGAGCGATCGCCGCCAACAGCGCTCGATCGGTCTCGGACACGGCGATCGTCGCACTGGCTCGGGTGCACGCGTGGGCTTCGTACCGCCGCATCTTTCGCCACTCGAGCTCGAGGAGGACGCGACGCCAGGGGCGGCGCTCGACCCGGCTCAGACGCTGCCAGATCGCGTGCTCGACGTTATGCTCGAAGAAGAGGACGGGGACAGGGCCGTCCAGGCGAACGTGTGGAATGGCGAGGAGAAAATCCGCGACACACAGATCCACTTCGTGCGCCGTCAACAGACGCAGGGCCTCCTCGCGCAGCGGCCGGACGCGCCACTTCCAGACATCGACGGGCAGCGGCGATAGCCAGGATCTCAGCAGGGCCAGGGCAAAGTGCCTGCTCTCGTGCTTCGGGGGCGCGTACGGCAGCGACACGATGCGCTCACACTGCGAGAGCCGCGCGGCGAGCTCACGAGGATCCTCGCCAGGACGATGGGTCGTCAGGAGCGTCAGCCGATGCCGACGCGCCAGCTCCGAGATGATGTGGAAACTTCGCAGCCGCCCTCCCGTATTGAGCGGCCACAGCCCTCCAACCTTGACCCAGAGGATCCGCATCGCGCTCAGGCGGTCCTCAGCAGGGCTGCCGCGTCGTCCCCGTCGAGGAAGATACGTTGCCAGATCTCGAGGTTCACGAGGAGCCAGAGCCGATCGCCATGGTTCGCCAGGCCAGTGCGGTGTTCTTCCGCAAGACGCCTGAGCCGGGAAGGGTCGAACAGTCCCCGGTCGAGCGAACGCGGCCCGAGCACGAACTCGTCGACGATCCAGGAGAATGGGCCGCGGAACCATCGGCCGACGGGAACAGGAAAACCCATCTTGCGTCGCGTGAGGATGGACGGGGGCACCAGACCTCGGACCGCCTCGCGGAGCACCGCTTTGGTGCGCCAACCACGCAGCTTGAAGCGGCCGGGAATCATCGTCGCGTACTCGACGAACTCGTGATCCAGGAACGGCACGCGACTCTCGACCGACGCCGCCATGCTCATCTGGTCTTGCTTCATGAGCAGCTCGACGAGGTAGGTCTGCAGATCGGCGTGACTCATCCGCTCGCGTACTCCACCCGGCGCCTCGGCATAGCAGCGCAGCGCCTCGGCATATGGGTCACGCGCCTCGAGGAGGCCGCGATCGGCCAGCAGTCCCGGCTGCAGGGCCTCGGGAAAGACAGCGAAATTCTCGTAGAACAGCGGCCGGGTTCCCGGGGGCAGCGCGAGAAACGTCCTCGCGGCATACCGGCGCACCGGCCGCGGAAGTCGGCCGACGAGCCGCCGCATCGCTTCGCGAACCGTCCCGGGAACGATGGCGCCGTACGGTCGTCCGAGCCCCTCGTTCCAGGCCGTGACCCGGTAGCGGTTGTAGCCGAGGAAGAGCTCGTCGGCGCCTTCGCCAGTCAGCACCACCTTCACGTCTTCTCGCGCCAGGCGTGAGACGAAGTAAAGCAGGATGCTCGAGGGAAAGGCGATCGGCTCGTCCTCGTGCCATACGAGGCGTGCGAGCGCGCCGAAAAACTCTGTCGGGGAAACGACGACGTCGCGGTGAACCGACCCCACCGCGCGGGCCACGAGCCTCGCGTAACCGAGCTCGTTTGCGTCTGCATCGGGCAGGCCGACCGAAAACGTGCGGAGCGGCTCCCTCACCAAGCGCGCCATCAGCGCGGCCAGCCCACTCGAGTCGAGGCCGCCCGAGAGGAACACTCCGAGCGGAACGTCGCTCATCAGGTGACTGCTGACCGCGGCCTGCAGCCGCACCTGGACCTCCTGCGCTCGTTCGGCCAGCGTCGTCGGCGACGGCTGCGTCTCGAGCGGAAGTCGCCAGTAGCGACGCTCGCGCAAGCCCTCGTCGGGTGACCAGGACAGTGTCCGGCCCGGCAAGAGCTTCGAGACCCCGCGGAAGAAGGTCTCACCGCCCGCCACGAAGCGATTGGCCAGGAACTCCGGCAGGATCGGAGTGTTGAAGGTGGGCCGGGGACTGCCCCCGGCGAGGATCGCCTTGATCTCGGAGGCGAAGATCAGCTCGTCGTCGGTCCACGCATAGTAGAGCGGCTTGATCCCGAGCCGGTCTCGCGCCAGCAGCAGGCGCCGCCGCGCCCGATCCCATATCGCAAAGGCGAACATGCCTTGCAGCCGCTCGACGCAGCGGTCCCCCTCCTCCTCGTAGAGGTGAATGACCGTCTCCGTGTCGCTTCGGGTCCGATAGCGATGGCCGCGAGCTTCGAGCCCCGGCCGGAGGGCGGCGTGGTTGTAGATTTCGCCGTTGAAGACGATCCAGACCGAACCGTCCTCGTTGGCCATGGGCTGGCTGCCGCCGTCGACGTCCACGATGGCCAGGCGACGGTGGCCGAGGCCGACCGGTCCTTCGATCCATGAGCCTTCGCCGTCGGGCCCGCGGTGGCGTAGCACGTCGCGCATGCGCTTGAGACGCGCCTCATCGACCGATTCCCTCGGATCACGCTGGACGATGCCGACGATTCCGCACATGGTCTTTTCAGCTCCGGTGCGCGCGCCCGTTGTCGAACCAGATCGTCTCGTGGCGGGCCCCGATCGTGAGGCCGATGGGTCGTTGACGGTCATCGCTCAGGAGCGCGACCGCCGGAGGAATGGCCGGCTCCGCCTTCAGGGGAAGAAGCAGCGTGGCGATGCGGACGGGCAGCGGGGTGACCGTCGAGTAGATAAGGACCGGGGCCGGTCGCCGCTCGCCGTACGTCGGTGCGATCCACCCCTCGACCGGATCGAGTGCGCCCTCACGAATGTCCGCCTTGAGTGGCACGCTGGCGAAGGGTCGGAGCAGCAGCCCGCGGGCTCCGCGATGGGCCCATGCCCACAGCGTCGGGTCGACTGTCACCTCGATCGGCGCGAACTGGAAGCGCAGCTCGACGCCGTGCTCGGCGGCGCCCTCGAGGTCGTCCACCAGGATCCAGTAGCCCCGAGCGACGAAGATCACCCGGCGCCGGTGGATGACTGGATCAGCGAGGCGGCTGTACGCCTGATGTGATCCCTCCGCGATCTCGAGTCCTCCGCTCGATTCCCACCGCGTCAGCTGCGCTCGCGGACGCGCGTGCCAGGCGAAGGGGCCGGTCGGAACCGCCTGCCCGGCGCCATCGATCATCACCGTGCTGTGCGCCGATGTCCCGCGAAAGAAGCTGCGCCAGGCCTGCTGGCCGGTGTACCCATACGTTCCCGCATCCGTGAGGCACGGCTCGCCGAACACCGCGCACTGGACGCTGAGGAGGTCGGCGTGCCCGTGACCGCCGCTTACAGGACAGCCGAGCGGACCGACGTCGAAGATCAACTGATGAGCATCGGCTTGCCATCCGCTCCGTGTGACGATGTAGCCGCCATCGGGGAACACACGCGAGGCCGGCATCGCCGGAGGTTCCGGATCGAGCGCGGCGAACCGTTCGGCGCCGGCGGGCCCCAGCAACCACAGCGTCTCCGGCGCCGGGCCGCCGGCGGCCCACGCGTAATCGCGCCGGCCGAAGAGGCTGGCCGCGGTCGCGAAAACGCCGCGCACGTCCTGGGGGGCTCGGTCCGTCAGCGGCAGGAGCCAGCCGCCGTCGGCGTCGCCGATCATCGGCATCGAACCATCGGGATGACGGATGACGAGGAGGAAGTCGAGCAGCCGCTGCAGGCGGTCGACGACGGGCGCGGGCACCTCCAGCCCGCTGCGCCGCGCGAGGATGACGAAGTGCAGGTAGATCTCGATCGTGTAGCGCTGATAGTACGTGGACTGCTCGAAGTAGACACCGTCGGGCAGGACCTGCTTGGCGCTCTGTTCAACGAGGATCCGGGCTCCAAGAGCGCGCCAGCGCCGCGCGTGTCGAAGCTCGGGGAACAGCGTGCCCGCGTAGAAGAGTCCGAGGGCCTCGCCCGTGAGATGCGTGTTCGGTGAAAAGTAGTGCGAGAGATAGCGCTCGACGTGCGCGGCGTGACGCACGAGTGCGCGCATCACGTCCCGCAAGAGCGAGGTCGGCAGCGAGGGCGACCGCTCGAAGAGCGACAGGCTCCAGCACCACGCGATGAGCCGCAGCGACACCTCCAGGCTACTCGCCCAGTTCATGCCCCGGCCCGCAGGGTTCGTCTCGAGCCAGTGGCCTAGATATCGCCCAAAGACTGTGGCGTATCGCTCGTCGCCGGTCAGCCGGTAGGCCTGGCCGAGGCGGACCATCCACTGGTGGCGGTTCAACTCCCAGATCACCTTGCTGTCGCCGACCAGGCCATGATCGAGCGGATCGATGCGACTCCAGTGAGCGAGCGGCGCTCGGCGGCCCGAGATGGGATCGAAGTGCCAGTCGACAGGGTCGCCGAAGGTAGACCACGGTAACCGAGAAGATCGAAGCGCCCCTGGCACAGCGCGTCGGCGGCCGCCAGGACCGCGCGTCGCTCGTGATCCAGACGCCCGAGTCGCGCCGCCGTCGCCTCCGTGCTGCCCGCCCCGGCGAAGAATCGGTCGCGACCGACGGTGAACGACCCCGACGGGATTGGACCGTCGAGACCTGTCCGCTCCAACCACTTCCAGACCTCCTGGCGAGCGCGACCGGCCACTTCTCTGAGTCCCATCCGACGGAGTCGCCGCCAGCTCAGACGGCGTGGCGCACGTGCCGGCGGTTGAGCGAAGACGCGTGAGATCGACATGTCTGAACCGTGGAATGCGCGTGGGCGCTATGAGGGTCGACCGACGTAGAACACGTGGGGGGCCATCCAGCGGAGTTCCGGTATCAACACGCTCGGGCAGACGCGCTCGAATGCCGCACCGCCGAGGCTCGAGACGCGACACAACCAGTGATGGATTCGCTGCCTGAGGCGTCCGGCCCCCGGGCCTGACGCCGTCATCCAGCCGTCATAGAAGCCGACGTAGCCAGCGGCGATCGTTCGAAATCCGGCGTCTTCGTGAACCCGCGTCAGGGCGCCGGCATCGTAGACCACGTGCATGTCGAGCCGCTCGAGGTCGGCGATCCTCTGAAACCACCAGTTGACGCCTTGCAGGTTCGGGACTGTCGTGAGAATGCGCCCGTGGGACTTGAGATAGCTCGCCAGTATCCGGAGCCGGCGAACGGGATCGGCGAAATGCTCCATCACGCCTCTCGAGTAGACGAGGTCGAAGGATCTCGCGAGATCCGCATTGGCCTCGAGATCGAAGCCGTCACGGCACAGGATTTCTCCCTGGACGCCGGCCCCGGCGAGATTCGCCCGCGCGAGCTCGGCGGCAAACGGCTCGATGTCGATGCCCACGACGGTGCAGCCCATGAGCAGCCCGAGATAGGGAAGCCACGCCGAGCCGCCACAGCCGATCTCGAGCACACGCGACCCCGACCGCGCATGGCCCTCGAACAGCGCGCGGAGCCTTCGATCCGTGAGTCGCGTGAGATCCGGCAGGACGGGTTTTGCCTTGAGCTGGCTCGCGGTCTCGAGGTAATAGCCGCCGCCCGGCTTCCAGAGATCCGCGCTCGCCTGCAGCCTGTCGATCTCGGGGCCCGGTCCCGGCATCGGCTCGCGATCGGGAAGGTGCTGGTTCACGCGCGTCTCCCCACATCGACCGCCGCGCTCCTCATCGTGCCACCTCGAACGCGTCGACCCAGATCCACGCGCCGCCCGACGCCGGGTTCTGGCGCCCAGTCGGCTCCACGGTCATCCGGTGCGCGCCCGACGGCAACCCAGTCACCGTGTACATCACGGCCTGAGCGTTGGCGGCCGAAGCATAGGTATCGATCTCGGCCAGGGGCGCGCCGTCGATCGAAACCAACGCGATGCCGGCCCCCTGGTCGCGATAGCCGATCCAGGTCGCAGCCGTTCCCGTGAACGTGAAGGCCGCCCGGCAACCGGCGGCCATCGCGAGCTGGGCGCTGCCCCCGCTGAGCCCCGCGTTGGTGCTCGTGGACCAGCTCTGAGACGCTGGGCAGCTGTAGGCCACGGCCGGATCGTCCTGTTCCACACGGGAGACGACGTCGAAGGCGTCCACCCAGACCCACGACTCGGCCGAGAGCGCATTCTGGGTCCCCGTCACGTCGATCGTCAGGGTGTGAGTGAGGGTGGCGCGACAGCCGACGTCGGTCGCCAGGGCCGCGCTGCCCCCGCTGAACCCCACGTTGGTGTGCGTGTACCAGATCGCCGGGGACGGGCACCCATACGTCACGGCGGCCGCGTCCTGCTCGACCCGGGTGGCGATCGACTTCTGCGAGCCGGCCGGCCCTGGTGCCAGCGTCGAGAGATCCATGAGGTACACATCCATGTAGTCGCTGGGATAGCCGAGGATCGTCGGTAATCCGTAGTTGCTGCTGTAGACCAGCCGGTTACCATCGTGGCTCACGGACGCGCGCGGTGTGTACCAGTAGGGATCCAGCGGACGACTTCGGTGATGCGCGAGCCTTCGGACCTCGGAGCCATCCAGCTTGATTCGCAAGACTTCGTTCGCGTACGGAACCCAGCCCGAGAGCGGCTTCGGCGTGAACGTGCTGATGATCACCCAGCCCGCGGCATCCGGAGCGGACACATGAAACGACAGGCTCCAGTCGAGCGAGATCAGGCACGTTTGAGAGCCGTCGGCCAGTCGGACCCTGACGACACCATTCAAGCAGACCGGCTGCGGATCCGCGGCGTTGGCCAGCACCAGCACTTCATCGCCGTTCACATCCCGCGTGACGTCCATGTGCCCCAGGCTGCGGCTCGCCTGGCGCAGAAACTTCATGTTGCGGTCAAAGAGCTCGACCCCCTGGAACCTTCCACCGCCCACGGCGATCCAGCCGATGAGGACGTTGTTGTCGGGTGTGATGTAGACGTCGTCGAAGTTCCCCAGGCCCGTGGTGTCCAACACCGGTCCCTTGGTATCGGTGCTGATCTCGTACACGAAGACGTCGCGATGGTCACCGACCAGAACGAGATGATCGCCGTCTGCGCTGAGGTCGGATTCGCCGAGCCCGCTGATCGTCGAGTACTCGCTGAACGTTCGCACGAGCACGCGCGCGTCGGTGTCCGTGTCGTACCGCTTCAGCTGGTTGCTGTAGAACGGGTGGTAATAGACGACGTTGGTGTCGCGTCGGGACCAGCGCGGCTCGCTGGAGGCGACGATCTCCAGCGGGAGATCTTTGAGGTAGCGGCCGGTGCCGTCGTACAACGCGAAGTAGCTCTGGTGCAGGATCAGGATGCGAGAGTTGTCGCGATTGAACGGACTCATCGTCGAGTACTCGTGGACGATGAACGTCAACGTCCCGGTATCCGCGCCGTTCTGCGTTCGCAGGGCGTCCGACATGCGCGTGACCATCGAACCGAAGGCCGGATCGATGTAACTCTGCCCGAGTCCGGGCGGCAGGAAGATCGATTCGTTGACGGGCGGATACACACCCGCGTCGGTGACGTAGGCATAGACCACGCCGGCCGGACCGCCGAGACTCAGAGCGACTCCGAGCCACAAGGTGGCCGGCCAGCGGAGGAGGCTCGCGTCGATGCTCACCCCACTCATAGGTCACCGGTCCTGGAGCTCGCCACCGGCCGCGTCGCCCGCCGAAGCTCGTGCGCGACCTGCGCGATGGCCGCCGTCCACCGCCGCGTCCATCGTCCGAGCGCCAGCCGTTCGTCGTCCGTGACCAGGCGCAGCGCGAGCAGGAGCGCCAGGTACGCCACCGCGTAGACGACGCCCATGGCGATCAATCTCGGCGCCGGCGTCGTGTCGAGCGCCGCTCCCACGAGGGCGCAGGGCACCGCGGCGGCGGCCGCCGCGAGCGCGATGCCGGCGAGCTGCCGCCACGGCAACAGCCCCCGGTATCCCGTCCGCATGAGCCGGCGCGTGCGACCGAGGGCGAGGCCTTTGGCCATGACGCCGGCGAGCAGCGTGACGAGGACGGCTCCCGGAAGCCCCCATGTCGACAGGGCCCACGGCAGCGCGGCCACGACCACGGCGAGCTTCAACGCGTACAGACCGAGGAGGAATCGCGTGTCGGCATGCACGCGCAACACCGCGTCCGTCGGGAGCGCCGCGAGCAGGATGCTCGCCGACCAGATCTTGAAGATCGGGACGCTCGCCAGATAGTTCGCCGTGAAGAGCAACACCACGAGGTCACGGGCCGTCACCATGAGCAAGGCGACCAGCGGCACGAGCATGAGCGCCAGCTCGCGGGTTGCCCGGTGCCAGGCCGGTATCGCTCGCTCGCGAGGGGAGTTCGCCTCCTGGCCCATCTGAACCATCAGGACGTTGCCGGCGGATGTCGCGACGAAGTCGACGAGCGGGACCTGGAAGCATCCGACCGCGTAGATGGCGAACGTGGCGGCATCGAAACGATACGACACCGCGTATTGGTGGAATGTCGACTGCACGATCTCCAGGGCCCCGGCGAGGCCAAACGGCACGGCATACCCGAGCTGGGCGGTGAGCAAGCGGAGGGCCGGGCGGCACCCCGCGCCGAAGCGGCCCGCGAGAAAGGCCAGGGTGGCCGCCAGGCGCAGCGCCGCGAAGGCGATACCGCCGAGCAGGAGCCCGTCGATCCCCCATCCGAACACCAGCACGGGAACCAGGAAGAGCATCGCCCGGGCGATGTCCGAGACGGCGTAGACCGCCGACGCCAGACGGTAGTCGCCGCGCGCCACCAGGACGATCTCGAGCACAGCCGAGGGCATCATGAGCAGCAGGAAGACGCCGAGCAGCACGACATGATCCGTCAGCGCGATGTTGCTGAACGATCGGCCGAGCTCCGACCGGCTCACGGCGATTGCCGCCATCGCGGCCACGCCGGCCACCGCCAGGAAGAGCAGCGAATTCGCGACGTACGGTCCGGACTCGCGTGGCGCACGGGGGACGAAGTAGAACAGGCTTTCCGCCATCCCGAACTGCGCGATCGCATACAGCGTGGAGTAGAGAAGGAGCAGCTGCTTGTACGTTCCGAACTCTGTCTGAGAGAACGTCCGGACGAGGACAACGGGGATGAAGAAGGTCGCCATGAACGCCAGCGTCCGGCCCATCGTCAGGAAGAGCGTGGGCTTGAAGGTCGACGTCATCATCCCCGTTGGCCCGCACCGCACGCGAGGGCGCTCACGTCACACATGTCACAACCCGAGAAGCGGCGCGTATGTGGCGCTGGCCACCGGGCTCTGCGACCATCCGGGAGCCACCGCGATCGCATTGATCGTCGTCCTCAGGAGGATCAGGATCGGACCAGTGTAACGAGTGGACGCGGTTGTCGGCGTGCTGCCGTCGGTCGTGTAGTAGATGGTGACTCCAGGACTGGCGTCAGAGATGGAGACGCTCTGTGGGAGCAGGTAGGTCCCGCCGGGCGGGCTGAAGGTGGAATGGCGGCCTGCAGGACGTACGTGGCGGTCGCCACATCGCTGTCCGCCATCCCGCTGGCCGCCGCCATCGCCTTG
>WNFQ01002299.1_pt1 | contig 15590 bp, 15 predicted proteins | sample 5400171 | NCBI WGS metagenome assembly WNFQ01 (sample SAMN13153356, study PRJNA577476) | soil metagenome | isolation source: 20 cm soil under Madrone tree | place: USA:California | collected 2016-06-14
CTAAACTTTCCGCTTTCTTCGATCCGCGCGTCTTGTCATTCTGCGCGTCCGCGTACCGCATTTTGAAAAACTATCTCCAACTTAATATCAGCCTGCTGTACTGGATTTTGATTGCGCCGTTTACTGGTCAGTTTTTCAAAATCTCGCCGGTCTTCCGGCAGATGGTATTCATCGGAGTGCGCGCGGCGCCGATGGTCGCGCTGACGGCCTTCAGCGTGGGCGTCACGCTCGCCATGCAGGCAGCCCATTCTCTCCAACAACTCGGTGCGGAAATATATGTGCCCGACCTGGTGATGGTGACGCTCCTACGCGAGATGGGGCCGGTCCTGATCGCAGTGATCGTGATCGGTCGCAGCGGTTCCGCCGTGGCGGCGGAGCTGGGAACCATGAAAGTATCCGAGGAGATCGAGGCGCTGGAAGTTATGGCGATTAATCCAGTCCAGTATCTGGTTGTGCCGCGGTTCCTGGCCATGCTCGTGATGCTGCCGGCGCTCACAATCTTCGGAAACTATATCGGCGTGTTTGGCGGCTGGGCCGTATGCACGTTCGCGCTTGATTTTAATACTGCCGGCTATGTCTTGCGCGCCTTACAAAGTGCCGACACGTGGGATTTGTATTCGGGAATGATCAAAAGCGCCGTCTTCGCCTGGATTGTAATTACGATCGCGTGCAATGCCGGGTTGCATGTCGAAGGTGGCGCGGAGGGTGTAGGACAAGCCACGACGGCCTCGGTCGTGCAAGCTTTGCTTGCGATGCTGGTCACGAACGCGGTGCTTACCGGAATCTTCTTTTTTGCTGTATGAACTCCGACGAAGCCACCATCATCGAAGTTGTCGACCTTGTCCGGAAATTCGGAGATCGCACTGTGCTCAACGATATCTCCTTCAATGTTCGCCGTGGCGAGACCCTCGTGATCATGGGCGGAAGCGGTTGTGGCAAAAGCACATTGCTCCGGCATATGATCGGTTCGATGAAACCGACTTCAGGCTCTGTGAAAATCTTCGGCGAAGAAATCGCAACCATGAACGAACGTGAGATCGGACGTGTTCGGCAACGCTTTGGGATGCTGTTCCAGTCCGGCGCCCTGCTAGCATCGCTCACTGTCGGCGAGAATGTGGCGCTGCCACTTTTTCAACACACTGAAAAGTCCGCTGACGAAATCGAAGAGATCGTGAAGCAAAAACTCCAAATGGTCGGGCTTACCGGTTTTGAAGATCTGAAGCCGGATGAAATCAGCGGCGGAATGAAGAAGCGGGTGGGTCTGGCGCGCGCACTCGCGCTCGATCCGGAGCTGCTTTTCAGCGACGAACCCACCTCGGGGCTCGATCCGATTATGACCGCGGTTGTCGATCAGTTAACACTTAAACTGGCTCGTGGGAGCCACATGACGGCAGTCGTCGTCTCCCACGATATGACGAGTGCTTTTCGCATCGCTACGCGGATGATCATGCTCGGCCATGGTTCGATCGTCGCACAAGGCACACCCGAAGAAATTCGCACGAGCACTAACCCCGAAGTGCACCAGTTTATTAACGGCGAAGCAGACGGGCCGATCCCGTTAAATCTTTCGCAGGATGAGCACGAGCATCATCAACACGTGAAGCCGCGGCCGTTCGTGAGCGCGCGTTTTCGCTTTCATCATAAGACTCCATGAAACGAAATTTCTCCGACTACATCGTGGCCGTCTCGGTGATCTTGATCAGCTTGGTCCTCCTCGCGGCCCTTACCATCGCGCTTTCCGGCTATCGCTTGAAAAAACCGACCCGCACTTTGGAGATCAACTACGAAGACGTCACCGGCATTAAAGTCCATTCCGAACTTCGTTACGCCGGTGCGCCAGCAGGACGGGTGATCGCGATGCGTCATCTGACTGCAAAGGAGCGTGAATCGTCACAAAACAAAAAAGACGCGGTGCGGGTGACGGTCAGCCTTGACGATGCGATTCCGCCGTTGCCCGCGGACGTGGTGGCAACGCTTAGCTCAGACACGCTGCTCGCGCCGAAATTTGTCGCGCTCTCCGCGGGCACGCCGGGCGGCAACGCACTTGCAAACAACGCTGCGATCGAAGGACATCCCGCTTATGGCATCGAACAGATTACCGCGGCGGCCGGTCCGCTGTTCGAGAATGCGAACAAGTTGCTAGATAACCTCAACGTGACCGTTACGGATTTGAAAGGCAATCTGGGAGAATTTATGCCGAAGCTGGGACCGCTGGCCGACTCGCTAAAGATCGACGTGGATAATTTACAGAACGTGGTCAAAAATCTCGATGGCATGTCCAAAGATGCAGACAAGGTGTTGGGCACAGCGGACACGTTCATCAGCGCGACTGACAAGCAACTTCAGGAACAGTTGAAACAATTGCATGTGATTCTCCTGAATTTGAAAGTGGTCACTACGCATGCGAAGGCACTTGTCGAAACGCTCGCTGAAAAACCCAATCGTCTCATTTTCAGCGGGAAACCGGCCAAGCTCACACCGGAATCGGAAATTCTCAAAAGCTCCAAACCTCTACCGGCAAAAAGACCTTGATTGTAGCCGCGCCGGTATGCGGCGCATTGTGAATGGAAGTGCAGAGCGATTGGTTATACGAATTTGCGCGGCGATTAGGGGGTCAATTGCCCCACCCCTTCGAATATCGACGCATCAGTTTGAAGAAACGGAGAGTGTCGCGCACCGGATGGATGCTGCTCACCTCGTCGGAATAAACGGTCGTGATTGGAACTGATTCGATCCGATACCCTTTGCGGCTGGCGATAATCAACATTTCGGTCTCGTAATCGAAGCGGCGCGCTCCGACGAGCAACTCAGGAATCAATTGTCGATCTAACATCCGAAACCCACATTGAGTGTCCGGGATTTCTTGTCCGCAGGTGCGGCTGATGCGATTGCTCATGTAACGATTCACAACGCGTCGAACAAATGGCATCGCCGCGAGGTTGTTCATGCGATTACCAAGGAAAAAACTGCGATCTGCCGCCAGGGCGGCTGCCTCGATAAAACGCTCGATTTCTTCGGGAAGATGCTGGCCGTCGGCGTCAAGAATAATCACATGAACAAATTGTCGGTCCAACCAATGCCGTAAACCTGCCTTAATCGCTTCACCTTTGCCGCGGTTCTGATTATGAACAATGACCTCAGCGCCGGCTTCGCGCGCGCACTGCGCGGTTTTATCGCTCGAGCCGTCATCGACAACGAGCACGTGATCGATTTGCTTGCGCGTTCGACGAACAACGTCACTGATATGTTTTTCTTCGCGATACGCCGGAATGATCGCAGCGGCCTTTAGACGAATTTGTGCGACACGGTCCCAGTCCGCGACCGTCATCGGCGAACCACCGGGTGAAAATCGGCAGCATGATAAGAACTCCGGACAAGCGGACCGGAAGCGACATACAGGAATCCCTTTTTGCGCGCGATGTCGCCGTAATAACTGAATTGATCGGGCGTAATGTACTCAACGACGGGCAAATGTTTTGGGGTCGGACGTAAATACTGGCCCATTGTTAAAACTTCGCAGCCGACTTCACGCAAATCGTCCATCGTCTGAAAAAGCTCAGTCTCCTTCTCGCCGAGGCCGAGCATCACACCGCTCTTGGTCACAATCCCGCCACTGCGGGACGACAATTCTCTCGCGCGCCGCAAAACCTGCAGCGAGGTACGATATTTGGCGCGCGAACGGACGAGCGGCGTCAGGCGCTCCACGGTTTCCATATTGTGATTGTAAATGTCTGGTTTGGCGTCCAGCACGATTCGAATGCACCAATCCTGCGCGTGAAAATCTGGAACCAACACTTCGACAATCACCGAAGGATCCATTCTGCGGATCGCGGCGATCGTCCGCGCAAAATGGTTGGCGCCGCCGTCCTTCAGATCATCGCGTGCAACCGCGGTAATCACGACGTGTTTTAATTTCATTCGACGCACCGCCTCGGCGACACGTCGCGGTTCGTCTTCCTCCAGCGCGTATGGTTTCGCCGTTGTCACCGCGCAAAAGCCGCATGCGCGTGTGCATCGGTCGCCCGCAATCATCATCGTGGCTGTACCGTGGCTCCAGCATTCCCATCGGTTTGGGCATTGTGCGCTTTCGCAAACGGTGTGCAACCGCAAATCGGAAATAAGCGCTTTGGTTGAAAAGAAAACCGGGTTCGAAGGCAGGCGCACTTTGATCCAGGGCGGCTTTTGTGCCTGGTGGAGCGCCGGATCGATTTTCGCACAGGACATCGTGCGAAAGTTAACCCAGCGTTGAAGGGTTGAAAAGTTAAAGAGACGAAGGAGGTATGAAGCGCTTCATCTCTTTAACGCCTTCACAACTACAGCTTCGTTCGGCCCGATAGAGCTTGATACAGCGTCAGCTCGTCAGCGGATTCCAAACCGCTGCCAGCCGGCAAGCCGCGGGCGATTCGCGTCATAGTCACCGGCTTTTCTTTCAAAAGATCAACAAGGTAATTTGTGGTTGCTTCACCTTCGACATCGGAGGGAAGCGCAAAAATGACCTCGGAAATCTTTTCTCGATCCACACGTTCGAGCAATTCCTTAATCCGCAAATCCTCCGGGCCGACATGATCCAGCGGCGAAATTTTCCCTCCAAGAGAATGGTATCGCCCACGGAAAGCGCTCGTCTTCTCCAGGGGAAGAATGTCAGTAGGCTGTTCGACAACGCAGAGCAACTCCGGTGACCGCGAAGAATCCGCGCAAATCTCGCAGACTTTTTCCGTGGTGAAGAACCCACAGAGTTCGCATGGATGAATCGCTTGACGAGTGTCAGTGATGGCGCGCGCGATCTGCTCCGGCTGATCGTTTTGCGCACGCATAATCCAAAGCGCAATTCGCTCCGCTGAGCGGGGCCCAACTCCCGGCATTTGTCGCAGTTGCGCAATCAAATTCCGGAGCAGGGCCGGATATTCGGTCTTTCTCAAAACGGCCGCGCAGGTTTAGTCGGAGGACATCTCCGTGAGATTCAAAGCGAGCGGCTCCAGCCGACGCAAATAGAACTGCAGCGGAGCATCATCCTCGTCATCTGATCCCCGCGCCTTCTGAAATTCGGTGTACGCTTCGGCCCAACGTTTTTCTCGATAGAGCACGATCCCGTTCCAGAAAGAGTCCCGGCGCGCGATATGCTCCGGCTTGGCTTCAGATGCAAGCCAAAGCGGCTCGTAAATTTCGTGTCGTTCTTGCGAATCCATTTCCATAAGAAAATCAATTGGTCGCGCGACAATTCTGTTGCTCGCGAGATCAAAAGTACGCGTGCCAATCAGGATATGCGATCCATAGAAACGATTTGCGGCGCAGAATCTGCGTGCCAGCTCGAGCGGCTCACCGGTGGCTAACAGCGCCGGGCGTTCGCCATTCTTTAGGGGTGCAATAATTATCGTGCCAGAGCTGACGCCGACGTGGGTATCGCAGTTTTCGGGAATTTCTCCGTTATTCTGCCGGCGCTCGCGATAATGCCGATCCAAATCGAGAGCAACTTGAACGGCTTTGTTAGCATGTTCGATATTACCATCAGGAAATCCGAAAATGGCGATAACGCCCTCCCCGTCGGCGGCCTGGATATAACCTCCCGCTTCCAGGAGACGGTCAGCCACGTCGCGAATGAACTTTTCTGTGGTTTCGGCAAAGACTGCGGGCCCGGAGCCTTCAGCGAGGTCGTGCTTATTGGCAACGTCACAAACTACGACGCTTACTTCGTGTCCTCTCGGTTGCGGATCGAACGAAATTGCGCCTTCGAGAAGACGACGAAGTTCTTTGTTTGACAATCGGTCGGTGAAGAGGGTTCTGGACAAATCCGAGCGGTCCTGCCTCAAAAAGACAATCCATCCTTCCGTCACGAGCCATGTGATGACCACCACGAAAATGGAGGGTAGCGGTTGGAAAAAAATCCGATAGAGCGAGCAGACCCACGAAAGGCCTAACAATTCGATCAATAAAAAAAGAACCAGTAAGCGAACGCGGCGCCGCGGCACACTGCTCAGAGTTAGCCAGGCAACGCCGAGTGAGAGTGGCAAGACAATGCCGGGCTGCCACTTCTCACTGACGATTCTCGTGGCACGGGCGTAATTGGAAATAAGCCCGATAACGGCCAACTCAAAATGCGCTATCAAGCCGCTCGCATGCAGCACGTTGACGATCCCAGCAACAGCGACACCAATTATAAGCGTAGTGACCAGCGACCGTTTCATCGACAATCACGCTTTTTGCGACGCTGCAGCTGGATAGTACGATTGCACCACCAATTCGCTCAAAAATTTATCCGGAGCATCCACAGCCTCAGCATTAAGCACAAACTCTTTCCGACCGGTGTTCTTCTTAATCAGATTCAATCCAAATTGGTAGTCCTTAAACAAATGGGCGCAAAGGTCAGTCACGCTCATCCGCTCCGCTTGCGCGCGTTCAACTATACGCCGCACTGCTGTCTGATCGAAGACAACTTCCAATTGGTGCTCGTTTTTAAATTTGTCGGCGAATCGACGCACGTCGGCTTCGAGCGTTTGCGCCTCGATCTGGTGTCCCTCGGCCAACAACCGATCGAGCACCCGCTTCGGCTCCCGCACGAGCTCGGCCGTTACGCGCAACTGGCTTAAGCCTGATCCTGCGAGGTGATATTTATAATCACGAAATAATTTTTCGAACACGGTCAACAACCCGCGGGCACCGGTTTTTTCTTTCGCCGCAGCGTCGGCAATCAAGCGCAAGGCTTCATTATCAAAGCTGATCTCAATTCCATAGGCGCGAAAGGCGCGCTCATATTGCCGGAGCAAGCTGCCCTCGGAAAACTTCATGATCTTGTAGAGATCATCAGAGTCAAGGTCTTCGCAGACCACGCGCACCGGCAGACGACCGATGAATTCAGGTTCAAATCCGTACTCGACGAAATCCTGCGTCGTGACGAATTGAAATAATTCATTGTCCATCACCTTCACCGGCGCCGCGCTAAATCCGATCTGGCCCTGCGAGATGCGCCGCGAAACCTGCTGCTTCAATCGTTCGAAAGCACCGCTGACCACAAAAAGGATATGTCGCGTATTAATGGTTTCCCGCTTCGCTTTGCCACGCTTTTGGAATTCGAAGGCGGCCTGTAATTGCGCCTGAAGATCATTCATGCTCCGCACGGGGACCTCGGTTTCTTCCATTAATTTAAGCAGGGTTGTCTGGACGCCGCGTCCGCTTACGTCACGGCCGATCAAATTTGCCGCCGATGCAATCTTATCGATCTCGTCGATATAGATGATTCCGAACTGCGCGAGATTGACGTCGCCATCTGCTTTCTGGACAAGCTCGCGCACGAGATCCTCCACATCGCCACCGACATAACCAGTCTCGCTAAACTTCGTGGCGTCCGCTTTCACGAACGGAACTTTGATGAGCTCGGCTATATGCTTGATCAGGTAGGTTTTCCCGACGCCAGTTGGTCCAACCAAGATCACATTTTGCTTTGCATACTCAGTTTCCTCCGCCCGGGCTGCGTCTTCCTTCTCGAGCCGGCGGAGATAATTGGCGTGATTATAATGATCGCAGACCGCGATCGAGAGCACCTTCTTGGCCTCGTCCTGCTTGATTACAAAACGGTCAAGATGCGCTTTGATGTCGCGCGGCAGAAAATTGAAAAAAAACTCTTCACCACTGGTTTTCGTCGGTGGCTCTTCGCTGATGGCAGCAGGCTCCGGTTGAGTAAAGGTCGCCACGGAGACATGGTTGCCGAAGTTCGACTTCATAAACTCCGCAATTTTTGTCTTCAGTTCTTCCGGTGAAGGAAATGGCGGTGGTGGGTTCTGTTCCATGTTCGCGAGCGAAAAAGGTCGCGCGAAAATCTACTCTAGCAACGGTCCGTGTAAATCTGACCCTTAAACGCCGAATTTGTTCATCTGCGGTTGGCCGTAGAGATCGCTTTCAACCCACAAAGTCGAGCTAACAAAATTGACCCTCGGTGTTGAACGGAACTGTTTGGGAGGCAAAAACTTCCGCTGCCGACTTTTATCTAACGAGACTTGGGAATATCCGGAAATAGCTGTGAAATCTGCTCGCGATATTGGGGCTCGGCCTTCCCGGCCGCCTCCGCGAGTTGTCGACCGAGTTCTGGCTGGCCGAACTCATTTGCAAACGCGGCGCACCGCCATTGTCGATCTGCCGCGTCAGGCGCGCTTGGTTGGATGAATGAGATAGAAACTGTAAGCAGCGTCTTCGGCACGAGCTCCGGCCACGTAAGTCGTGCGATACCATGCGGGAGCTTCAAACTAAGACTCTGATCGGTCGCACCGGCTATCCCCGTGTATTGGGCGCCGCTGTTGTCTGTAAGCGCGCCCGAGAAATGGGCGCCGTTAAGATCGGCGATTAGTTTGCTCTTCCAATCGATTAGCCATTGCGCTTTTCTTTCTCCTGTTTTTTGGGCCTGTTTCAGCGACGCGTCGCTCAATTGCACATTCTTGATTGCCTCACTCGCTCCGGCAAAATTATAATGAGCGATCTGGTCTCTGTAATTGACGAGCGCTGCGTTCCACGAAGCAGTCTCAAGATCGAGAATCTTCCTTCTGTTCCCGGCGACACCCGCTGGTTGCGGATTTAGCGTGCGACGCGGCGGGCTCTTCTCCTTTCCGTTAAGCTCGACCAAAGGACCCGATGGTTCCGGCAACACTCTGGCCGGAGCATTCTCGTGCGGTTTACGTCCAAGAAAGAAGATCGCTGTTGCCACGAGCGCGATAAGCAAAGCGCCGGAAATCAAAGACCACCGGCGCGGCCGGCTGCGCGCAACGTCGACAGGATCCAAGCCCATGAGCGCGCACTGCGCCCGCTCCATCTCTGACATCAACTCGTCGTACGACGAAAAACGTTGCGCGGGATCAGGCACGATCATACGCTGAAAAACGCTGGCGGTTGCCGCAGAAACATCTGGCGCGATGGTATGCAAATCGAGTGGTCGGCTTTTGAGGTCGAGCAGCACAACGGCCGAATTTGTATCGCCCTCAATTGGTGCCTTGCCTGCGACAGCATGGAAAAGAGTTGCGCCGAGACTATAGATATCGCTGCGGAAATCCTCCGGCGCATTGTTTAATCGCTCTGGCGCGACATAGTATGGCGTGCCCCAAATCTCCTCTCTTACTTCGGATTCTTGCGTGGCCGCGCCCGCCAGACCGAAGTCACTGATCTTCGCTGTCTGTTCGTCGACAAATAGAATGTTAGCTGGCTTCACGTCACGATGAATAAGGCCCTGCCGATATGCTGCACGCAGTCCCTTCGCAACTTGAATGCCGGACTGAAGCACTTGCTCTTCCGTCAACCGATTTCGTTTCTCGATGAGATCATCGAGAGTTCCATGATCAACCAGTTCCATCACAACATAAAATTGGCCATGATCGGTTCCGGATGAGAAGACCTGTATGACATTAGGATGGTTCACGGAGGCGGCAACACGTGCCTCTTCTCGCAATCGGGAAGTGTGTTCCTTATCGCCGACGAGGTCTTTGCGCAGCAGTTTCAGCGCCACCAAGCGGTCCAAGAGCGTGTCACGCGCCTTATAAACCGTGCCCATTCCGCCAAGGCCAAGCGTCTCAAGCAGTACGAAATGATCGAACGTCCGTTCCACTCGCATTTTTTCACCGCACCTGGGACAGGCCACTCGCGCCAGTGGTTCCGCGTCGGTCGTATCGATCGCCGTGCCGCAGGCCGGGCATGCTTGCGTCATCGCGTACTCCCTTCAACAGCCATCAAAACTGACTGTAACATTCAGAAACGTCAGGGCAACGAGATGGCGGCAGCCATTTGAGAACACCCACGAAAAGCTCAGCAAGTATCCAATTTGTCGTGCCAGAAAATGAGGCCAAGATTCGTCTTGACCGTTTTTTAGCAAACAAACTTCCGGAATATTCGCGCTCGCGACTCCAGCAATTGGTCCGGACCGGATTCGTCCGACTCAATGGCGCAACAACGCGACCGCGCCATCTTGTGCGGAGCGGGGATAAAATCGAGGTGACAGAGGCGCCGCTCGAAAAGATCGACAATCAACCTGAGCCGATTCCCCTCGAGGTTCTATTCGAAGACAAAGATATCATTGTCATCAATAAACCGCCCGGGCTCGTCGTTCATCCAGGTGCTGGTCATCGGCAACACACTTTAGTCAACGCATTGCTCAGCCATTGCCCGACCCTTTCGGGAATCGGTGGCAAAGAACGGCCCGGAATCGTTCACCGTCTCGACAAAGAGACGAGCGGATGTCTTGTCGTAGCGAAAAACGATTGGGCGCATCGAGAATTGTCGAGGCAATTTGCAGAGCGATGGGTCGAAAAGATTTATCTTGCGCTAGTCGCCGGAAAATTGGCCAAAGCGACGGGCGTGATCGAAGAAAAAATTGGACGACACCCCGTGCATCGACAACGAATGAGCGCGGGTTCACCTCGGGGGCGCCCGGCTAAAACCGAATATCGAGTTGTCCGATCAGGCGATCAGGCGAGTCTTGTCGAGTGCCGGTTGCATAGCGGACGGACGCATCAACTTCGGGTGCATCTTCATCATCTCGGGCACGCTGTGCTCGGCGACAAGGTTTATGCGGCCCGCTTGGCAAAAGATTTCACGCGGCAAATGCTGCACGCCTGGAAACTTGGATTTCGACATCCGGGCAGTGGGGAATGGAAAAGCTTCGAAGCACCGTTACCAGACGATTTCACAACCGCGATAAAGATGATTCGCGGATCTTAAGCGAAATTAAAGCGCGGATGCTCTAGCCGCTCACAAATCGAAACCTATTGCGATCACGGAGCGCCGTGGAACGAAGACGAAACAACGAAAACTTGGACGGGGCGGCCCTGTCGTTTCGGCGATTGGTCTCGGCGTGCATGGGGATGTCGGATTTTTATGACCGACGCGATGACGAAGAATCAATTGCGACAACTCATCGCGCACTTGAGCTGAGCATCACATTTTTCGTTATCCGAAAGCGATGCCGGACCTGCTCAATCGGTGAGTTTGCGTCGCGGCACCATCGCGCTCGCCGTCATCATCTGCACAATTTCGCCGCGCTGATTTGTGGTCACATTGCGCAGTCGAACGATTCCGTAGTTTGGTTTCGATCGCGACGGCCGTAGATCGACAATCTCCGTTTCGAGACAGAGAGAATCGCCCGGCCGCACTGGATTAGGCCAGCGCAGTTCGTCGACACCCAATCCGATCGCGCCCTCGGTAAAGTTCAATGTTTGCACCAAAAGCCGCATGGTCATCGCCGCGGTATGCCAGCCACTTGCAATCAAGCCTTTGAAAATCGTTCGCTCCGCGCTTTTGCGAGTGAGATGAAACATTTGCGGATCAAATTTGTGTGCGAACTCGATCACCTGTTTCTCTGTCACTTCAAGCGGTTCAGACTTAAAGTGGTCGCCGGTTTTGAAATCATCGAAGTAGTGCTCTTTCGTCATCGCATTGCCAACCACATTCATGCGTTATTGCTCAGAATTGAGCAATGTGTAAAATGCGGCGCGATTGGTGCGATTATAACCAATCGCTACAGAGATCAACGAGGACCCCATTAAGAATTCCAAATTAGACCCCCGAACCGCGAGCCGTGAGTTCACTTTTTCATCGCGCCCGGCTTTTATTCCTTGATAAGATTGCGGTCTAGGTCGAATTCGTCGCGTTTTTAAGCATGAAAATAATATTGGGAGTCGTTGCGGTTGTGATCGTCGGGTACGTGGCGTGGCGGTGGTTTGCACCTGCTCCAAAGCAACCCACTCCTGTCCAAACGCAACGCACGGCAACCACGCCAAAGCCGGCGGCCGCTCGTCCCATCCCAGCCAAACAGCCAGCGGCCGAACGCCTTGGAGCCAGACCGACGCCTGCTCGCCCCGTCGCGCAGGAACGACACCTTGCACCTGAAGGAACGTTTTTCCTACTCCAACGAGCGTCTCTGCCGATTGATTCAGGGGTTATTGGTTTTGCGCCGGGAACGAAGGTTACAATGGTTGAGCAAGGCGATTCGGCCAGTACGGTTACAGATGGACAGTACCAATTCACGGTCCAGTCATCTCAACTAACTAATGACCTGGATCTTGCAGCAAGCGTTGCCAAGGCTGATTACACCACACAAGCACAGATTACGGAATTGACGGCTAAATGGGCTCAGGAATACAGCCAGCAGCAACGCGACGCATTCATCGCTTCAGAGAAAGAAAAGGCACAAAAGAAAACACGGCCGCGGGCTAGCCCAAGAGCAACACCAAAACACTAGAACGTTTTGGACAGATCCGATCCGCGTTTACGCGCAGGCTATTTTGTCTTCCATCCTTTCTCATTTGGTTGAATTACTGATGCGAGTTCCTGCGCTGGTTTCTTTCTTCTTGCTTTGCTGCGGCCTGGCAAGCGGCTGCTGGAAAGGCACAACGAGGCACGTCGCAGCCACGGTCCTTTCTGTGCATGGCCCGGTCGTTTTCGGAGCCGACGAACAAACGGATTTTCAGCCGGTCACGCCTCAGAGCCGATTACCGGGCGGCAGCTCCGTGCGAACACTCGACGGCGCGTGGCTCAATCTGGCACTGCTTCCAGGCGCGCTGCTGCAACTTTCGAGTAATTCTGAAATCAAGATTGAAGAATTAAAAATATCCAAGGATGGGAACGAAACCGGTGATGCCATGCGCAGCCGGACCGGGCGGGTACGGCTGAATTGGGGAAAAATCACTATTCTCTTCAGTCGATCCGATAAAAGCGCCTCGCAGCTTGCGATTAGCGCGCGGCAGGCAACAATTACGGCAGATTCGGACTCCTTGTTTTGTGTCCAGAGTGACCACGCAACGACGCGGTTAACTTGCGTGCGAGGGAAAGTCTACGCGTCGCCTGGCGCTCAGTCGGCGGTCGCAATCGGTGCAGGCTACTTCCAACGGTGGCCGTCAGCTCGTCTTGGAACCGTTGCCGCTGCGGAGGATGCAGCGGCGCAAATCGATGTCGTGGATTCGCTCGAAATTGGGGACCAGTTGCGTGAGTTGCAGTCTGGTCGGCAGAATCGCCGCCCGTTTTTACCGGGGTCCGTTTTAACTAAAAAATTCGATTGACGCGTTTTTAGCGACTCACTAACCTCGCGGCTATGCGAGTCAAATCCCTATGCATTTCTCGAGACAGTCGGGGAGCTGGATTGGTCGCACGCATGGCGTTGGTCGCGGGGGGTTTTATTGCGTGCACCCTTATCGTGCAAGCCCAAGACACTGTTCAAGAAGAGCCGTTGCCTTCTTCGACCGATTACACGGTGGCGCAGACTAATGCCGCTCCACCGCCTCCCTCGTTGCCGTATGGCGTTGACACGTACAACTCGAAGGGCGGTGCCCCCAGTAGTGAGGGTTACTCAGCCGAGCCGCGCCGCTTTCACTACAGTCTGCGGCTGACCGTTCGCGGGGTTTGGGACGACAACATCTTTCTCAGTAATACCGACCGGGTATCGGACTATTATTTTGCGATTGAGCCGGCGATTATGATTGGGTTCGGCGACGTCGAAGGGCGCGGGGGGGACTATATCCGTCTGGATTACATGCCGAGCATTATCCTGTTTGTCGATCACTCGGATGAGGATGATGTTGATCATCTGGTCCACGTCGAGGGTCAGCATCGGTTTAGCCGGTTAACGCTCTGGTTCAGCCAGGACGTGGACATACTCAATAACGCAAACCTTAACAGCCTGATCGACACCACCGGACAGCAAGCAAATATCGACGTGAGCGCGCGGACGCAGCTGAATCTCTATGTTACACGTCTGAGAGCAAATTATGAACTCACCGGCAAACTATTTTTAACCGGCGAATTTGACGCCTCGATTTACGATTATCGGAACGATTTCATCAATTCAAAGGTGACGGTCGGCATCGGCGGCACCGCCGGCTATACTAATGTCGACGACCCGAATCCGGATCAAACCTTCGAGCAAGTGAACGTGCGCCTCAACTATCAGGCAACAGGCAAGTTGAACTTCTACGCTTCCACAGGCATTGAGTTCCGTCAGTTCGACGGCAATCGAAGTGAACGCACAAGCCCCGTCTTTGAGCTCGGCGGCATCTGGCACCCGTTCGACGGCACGACTGTCACCCTGGCGGGAAGTCGAAATATGTTTCCTTCCGGATTCTTCCCGGCTCAAGATTTCGCAGCGACAAACATCGTACTCCGTATTCAGCAGCGTTTGCTCCAACGTGTTTACCTCGGTCTCTCAGCCGGGTATGAGAACGCGGATTATTTCGCCACCGACAGCGGAGTGAGCGCGACTCGTAACGATGACTACTATTTTGTCGAACCTTCTGTTGACGTGCTGATCACCAGATTCTGGAGTGCCGGGGTATATTACCTCCACCGCGAGGACTTCAGCTCGATCGATTCTTTCAGTTTCTATGATAATCAGGTCGGCGTTCGGACTACGATTAGATTTTAGCCTAGGTCTGAATCAACTCCGAGCAAGAGGGCTCTGGCGGTGGTTGCCAATCGTGCTCGCGATCTCGTTGTTCCCGGACATCTCATTGTCGCAAATCCCCCCGGGCCCCTTCATGTCACAGCCCTCCGTACCAACGTCCACATTGCCGCCCGTTGTTTCCGCGCCGATGCCAAACACTGGCGTTAGCGCGCCCGCTGGGTACATTTTAACCCCGAATGACCAGGTGGCAGTCGAGGTTTTCGGCGAAGACGATCTGCGCACGAACGGGCGATTGAACGGCGAAGGCAATTTGAGTGTCCCTCTGCTCGGTTCGATCCGTTTGGCGGGCCTGACACTGACCCAGGCGGCTTCAAAGCTCACAGAGCTTTACGGTCGGGACTATCTGGTGAGTCCGAAGGTAAATGTTATGCTCATTGGTTATGCGAAGCGGCGCTTCTCGGTTTTGGGTCAGGTAAATCGGCCGGGAAGTTTTGAAATGCCCGATGGAAGCCCCGGCGGTATCGATCTACTGGAAGCGATCGCCATGGCAGGAGGCTACACGCGCATCGCTGCCCCGGAGAGAGTAAGTGTGCGACGACATCCCGCGACAGGGAGCGATCAGTTTTTTAAGGTCAACGCAAAGCGGTTCACAAAGGGGAGCGGCGGAAGTTTTCTCGTCGAGCCGGGCGATACCGTCACCGTCGGGGAAAGTATTTTTTAACGAAAATTTTTGCGACCGCGCCTTTCCGAGCGTCATTCTCGCGTGTAGAATCCCGTTCGGGCGAAAGATTTCTTTGTGATCGATTCTCCATCCTCTGCAACGACAGCCGCGGCTGTGCCGAAGCCCAATAGGCCGGCGTCATCGCAGTTGCCTCCCGAGTTCACGGAGCCAAAGGGCGGATTTGATTTTCGGCAACTCTGGCATTCGCTCATCGAGAAAATCTGGATCGTCGCGCTTTGTGTTCTGGCCGGTCTGTTTCTCGCGCTTGGTTACCTCGCGCGAACGCCGAAGCTCTATCAGGGACACACGGTGCTGGAAGTTGAGTTTCAGGAACCAAGGGTCGTCCCGGCGGAAGAATCGGCTTCGCGTATGGGTTCGATGTTTCTGGCCAGTCAGGAAGCAATGCGCACAATCGAGCAAAACCTCACCAACGAAACTCTTCTTGCGCGGGTCATCCGCTCCGAAGGCCTGGCCGAAGATGGCGGACGCGCGCTCCTTGGCCAAAAT
>WNFQ01003501.1_pt1 | contig 15588 bp, 15 predicted proteins | sample 5400171 | NCBI WGS metagenome assembly WNFQ01 (sample SAMN13153356, study PRJNA577476) | soil metagenome | isolation source: 20 cm soil under Madrone tree | place: USA:California | collected 2016-06-14
GGATTCTCTTCGGTTAGCGCCAGCTCTGGCAAGACTTGATTGAATAGGTCGCTCGGATGTTAACCGAAGGGCTTGCAGGTTCGAGTGCCTGGACATTCCGACTATGAGAAACCACCCAGCGCGCACGACGGCGTTGCCCCAAAGACCTGAGGCAAGGCCTTCGGTCCAACGTCAGTCCAATTCGAGAGGGTGGTTGCACCGCGTGTTTCTGTGTAAGCGACACCAGATGCGGCACTTATGTGATTTAACCTGCTTACTTGCAAAGCAGATGCTCTCCCAGCCTAGGTAGGTGCTTTCCCACTGAGCTGACCCCCACGCGGTGTAACCGTTTCTGCAGGGGCATTTACGGCCGTTGCAAATTGACGGTATATGCGTTTTATCCCGAAGGCGAGAGACTTTTTTGGCTGCAACTTCCCATAAGCAAACTCGACCACGTGGATCGCTTCCAGGTGGGCCGTTGTCCAAGGAACTATGAGAAGTGCGGTCATGATTAGAAAACGACAAACCCGTATCTCCCCTCGAACATCGCCGGCTGCGAACCAGTGTTCGTAATCGTGAGGCTATAAGTGAAACCGGGAGGCCCCAACTCAACATCCACGCTATCTAGCCTTACCTGCGCACCGTTGGTCAGGGGGCGAACGGACCAGACCACAAACCAGTTCTGCGGCCAGCCCCACGTAAACCAAGTGTGGCCTTGACCAGGCCCGATCGTCGCCGTGAATTGCGTGTTAATGTTCACGTTATCCTCTCCGTACTGCGCGAATGGTTGCCGCCTCCAGAGTCCCCGGCCCCACGTTGAGGCATACAGATACAGCCCAAACCACTGCAGCCAGCCCACGCTCGCGTTGGGTAGGCCCCCGCCGTAGTTCGCCCAGGTGTTGGCCCAATCGGTAGACACGAACACGCCCGGATTGCCGGCTACGAAGATCGCGTTCGGGTTCACTGGGTCCGCCAAGATGGACTGGAAGTAGCCCGTGCCCAGCGCCCCGGCCGTCGCGCCATTAATCGCTTGCCAAGTCGCCCCTCCGTCGGTCGACTTCGCGACCTGGTTCGCTGTAATCAAGTAGAGCTCAGCATTCCTGGCCCCGTTCACCGCGAGCTGAACGACTCCTCCGCCACGCCAATTACTCCTCATGTCCACCCAATTGCCCGGCGTGCTGACGTTATTGTTTCGATAGACCTTGCCCGAGGCCGAGATCGCGTAGGCCATCCCAGGGGTACCCGCCGCAAACGCGATGGAGGCAATAGCCTCGTTCGGATTCACACTGCTGACCGAATTCCATACCGGCTGGCTGGCTGCCGGATCCAGCGTGAACTGCAGCGTTCCCGACTGCGTTCCCGCGAACAGGATTTTCGAGTTAGGCGTGTTATCCATGGCCAGCGCGTGTTGTCCGCCAATCTGCGGCAAGATCTGAACGAGATCGGCGGCGGTGTTCGTTCTTGGGTACAGCTGTCTCCACAGGTCGGGTCCCTGCACCAGGTAAAAGACTCCTGGTTGATTGGGAAAGCTATAGGTGTTGGCGCCCTCCCAACTGTGGCCTTGGATTTCCTCCCATTCCCGGCTCTTCACAAAGCGGCAAGCCAACAAACCCTGGTGGTGCGCGGGCCCAACAGCAACCGGCCCCGCAATCGCATTCGGGGAAATACCCACGCGGTAAAAGTTGGAGGTCACAAGCCCATAATTCAGGTCCTGCTTGCTAAAAACGTCGGCCCAGCTCCAAGCTGCCCCGCTCATCCACGTTTGGCCTCCGTCGGTGGAGCGGAACACGCCTCCGTCGTTACTTAGGTACGCTACACCTTGATTTTTCGTGTCGAAGGCGACGCTTTGTTGATCCTCATGTGGGTGGTAATAGGATGCGGCAGTCGACCATGTCTTACCACTGTCTGCGCTACGAAACAACTCCTGAGTACCAGCGAGGATCACCCGATCGTCAAATGGGTCTACCGCAATGACGTTGTTCCAATCGCCTTGCTGTTCGCCCCAAATGTCCGGTGGAAGCGTGCCTTGCGTCCATGCACCCCCGGCGTTATTGCTGACAAACACTTGCTGGTCGAACTTCACTGCGACGGCCCGGGTAGCAGGTGTTCCCTGTCTGCCGAGCCCAATCTTCACCATAGTGTTCGCCGGATTGGCCACGGAATTCCACTGGAGAATGGTCGTCCAAGGCGCTGCTCCCGTCGTCGTCATAAGTACCCCGACGCCTCGCTGCGCCGCATACACAACGGCCGAGTTGCCCGAATCCAGCGCCACGTCCGTGATGTCACCAGAAACGAGCGCTGCCCAGTTGCCTCCCCCATTGGTTGTCTGCCACAAACCAGTGTTCGACGCCACCAGAACCCGATTTGCGTTCTGCGCGTCGATGACCACCCTGCGCACCGCGTGACTCCACGGACTGGAACCGGACCACAGGACCGTAGCGCTGGCGGAAGCCCACGTGGACCCGCCATCCACCGACCGAAGCAGATTAGCGCCCTCAGCCAAATAAACGATTGAGCTGTTGGATGGGGCAATCGCCACCGCGAAGCCGGCGAGAGATGCATGAGGGTCGCTGAGCGGAATCCAGCTCGCGGCCGGGTAGTTCTGGACGCTGTCGAGCCTCCAGAGCCCGCCCCCCTGCGCGACGCCAAACAAACGATCGCTGTTGTTCGGATCAATCGCCACCTGGATCATGCATCCGCTGAGGTGATCGGGGCCGAGATTGCGCCAGTTGGCTTCGGGAATGACGGTCTTGAAATAATAACGCGCCTCAAAGGTCGCAGCCGACGACCCGCTATTGGTAATCGTGAGCCAGTAAGTGAAGCCGAGTTCCCCGTATTCGATCGAGACTTCGTCGAGGCGCACTTGAGCCGCAAGAGTGGTTGGGCGGATCGACCAGATGACCAGGTAATTTGGGTCCCAAGCGTACGTGAACCAGGTCTGTGTCTGGCCCGGGCTGAGGCTGGCCGTAAATTGGGTGCCGACTCCGAACGACATCGCGACCTCCAAAAATAACGCTAGCTATGGCTAGTCGCGCTGTGGCCCAGCGAACGGATCCTCGAACAAGCTTCCGGCCTCGTACTCCTTGACAACCTGGCCCGGTTGGGGCTTCACACCGACCCCAAATTTCGCGTCCGGCGCGATCTTTGTGACGGACACGATCTGTCCGCGCTCATCGTGAACAACGATGGTTTTCACCACCGCCGCCACACCTTCTCGGGCAGCACCCTGCTTTCTATCCTCGGGCGGTACAGGCTCGTACTTTGGTGCCTGTTCTGGGTCACGAAGCTCCTCTTTAGTGGGCTTGTGATGTTGCAGCGGTCCACCGGACATCCTCCGGCGCGGCGTCGGCTTTTTCTCATTTGCCATGGTTGTTCCCTCCCAAAAACTCCTAATCCTGATTTTCCTTTTGAGTCGCAAAGCGGCACCCATTAGTCCCAGAATTTTCGCTTTCAACTCTGTCTTGCTCAAAACCCTATGCCGGGGGCCTTCGTCTCAACCGCAGATCCTCTTGGCCACGGTTGGGTGGGCAAGCGCGGTTACTTTGGCAGTTCCACTGACTTTCCTGGGCTGTTTGTCGATTTTAACCTGCCTTGTTTCCCACACTTGACTTTTCGCGTGCTCGATACTCTATCTCTTTGATCACTCTTGGCATGTTGTCAATACGCTGCCGCGATGCAACCAGTATAAGTTCAAGCGTTGACGTTTGTGCTCGTCGCAAGGAACCACTCACTCGCCCAGGGTGGTCCGAAGGTCAGCCAGCGATTCAACTGACGGACGCTCAAACCCGATTTTTCGACAAGATGGGCGGCGAGAGGCCAGTATTTCACTCGTTTTTTCTCAAATGGCCCATAGTTCAATACATACGTAGCTAGCATCGCTACATCCCGCGTCAGATCATTTCTCCTCTCAATATCCTTATCAAAATATTCCAGATAATCGTTCGAAGAATGGTCCAAGAATTTCCGCCCCTGTAGCGCCGAGCACAATTTCTGGTACTCTTTCGTCTCAAGAATCCAATAGTGCCAAATCTCGTCGATTTCCTTCGAGACCGGGATATTGCCATGGCAATATACGGCTATGTTGAGAAATTTCAAGGCCTCCTCAACCCGGATGCGTACCTCAGCACAGGATAGCCGTGACAGCTTCTTTTCAAAGTAGTGTTTTAGCTGGGGGCTTAGGAATGCGTCTCGCAGTTGCTGGTTTGTGATCGTCATTGAGCGCTCCAAAGGCCTGAGAAACCATCGTTAGCCCCAAACGTTCGATTTGTTTCTTTTGTAAGAGTTTCGGCACATCAGTTCAGCTTCTTATTCACACAACACGACCCGCCATCCGGCTTGCAGCAACCTGCCTGCTTCATCTTCATTGCCGAGATTAGCGTCTTTTTCTTCAAATGATTCAACGCCTTCGTCGTTACTAACAGTCTCTTCCTCAACCGAAGTGCTTGCTTTGGCGAGACCGACCTAGTCGCCAATACACCGGCTTGGACTTTTTGCTTGGTCATGGTGTGCTCCTTATCCTTTCTGGAATTTCCCTCCGCAGATTCAGATTCAAAAGTAGCGAAGAGGATTATTGCCTTCCGCCACTGTTAATGGTCCCATCAAGCGAGCCGAGAACACATAAAGGTGCGCTAGCAGCACCATTGGCCGCGACCACCCCACTGCCCGTTACATTGCTAAAGCGACCTGTGCGGGGAACAAGAGTGTAATTACCTCCTCTGCAAATTCACGATATTGAACCGCCCTTTGGCAGGAAGTCATACACCCACGCCCCCCGGCTGTCAAGGCAACTCCCACCCTTGCCCACCCCCAGTTTTTAGTTGCCGCTGAGTGGAGGTAGCCTGCCGGGCGGGTTGCGGTAAGGAGAGGTGTTGCAAGGGTAGGCCACTACTGGAGCATCTTGGGCTGCGCGAGTGTGGATGCCAGACCTTGGGGAGTGCTCCCGATGAAAATCGCTTCAGAATTCGTGAACAAGCGAGATGGGTGTACTATGGCGCTGTTTTCGCAGCCAAAAAGGAAATTCTGGTTCGGACGCATTGACCGGTGGGGACGCGCGCCTACTATTCGTGCGCCAGTCCCGCCAACCGGCAGGCGGCCAAAGGAGTCTACAATCGTTCCGGTTTTCGACGTTAATCAGGCATTTGCCGCGAAGCTGGTCTATGCGTCCGAGTTGGCTGACCCACCTAAGCACAAGCGAATAAGAGCCAAATTCTATTCGTAGCGCAGGGCGATCATGGGGTCAACGCGCGTGGCGCGCCGCGCCGGAATGTAGCAAGCGAGCAATGCAATGGCGGCCAGACTTAGCGCGACCGCGGCGTACGTTAGCGGATCGGTGGGCTTGACTCCGAAAAGGAACGTGGAGATCAAGCGAGTGACGCCGAAGGCCAGGGCAACTCCAATGGCAACACCTATGGAGGTGAGCTTGAGTCCAAGTTTGGCGACCAAGCCCAGGACGTCGCCCGGACGCGCGCCGAGCGCCATGCGGATACCAATCTCGTGCGTGCGCTCGCTGACCGAATAGGACATTACGCCGTAGATGCCCACGGCAGCAAGCAGGACTGCAACGCCCGCAAAGATTCCGAGCAGCTCCATATAGAAGCGGTAATCGCCGAGGGATGCTGACAAAACGTCTTCCAAGGTCATGATGTTGGTGACGGGCTGATTGGGATCGATCTCCGACAGAGCTTGCTTGACACTGACCGCCAAATTTTCTCCGCCGCTCATCCGGCCGGAAGGTGTTCGCAGCACTAATGCTTTATGCAGGTGGGCCCTCGCGGCGCCGCCGGGAAACACTGCCGGCTGTTGTGTGAAAGGCGCGTAAACAAATGGAGGCGTTTCTTCTCCCAAACCAAAATGTTTGATGTCGCCGACAATCCCGACGATTTGGCGGGGACGCAGTTCGTCGACCGGGTAGGGATCGTAGCGCAGAAGAATTTGCTGGCCGATGGGATCCTCGTTCGGGAAAAACTTGCGCGCAAAAGACTGGTTTATCGCGATGACCCACGGCGCGGCTTCCGTATCGTGCTCATCGAGGTAGCGGCCTTTGACCAGAGGAATCTTTAGCGTGCTGAATACTCCGGAGCTGACCTCACTGTATCCGGCTCGCGGACGATTTTCAGGAGGCGGAGCGGGATGTCCGAGAATCGCAAACGAATAGAATTCCGGGCAGCAGCGCGTGGGCAATGCGCCGATTACCGCGGCGGACTCCACGCCTGGCAACACGCCGGTTTTTTCCAGCAGCCGCTGATAGAAAGCCGTCACCGAGGGCAGCGTTTTTTCCATGTCGCCGCCAGGGACGCGTTCCAGATACTTTCCGCCTTCGGGAAGTTGCAGATCCATGCTTAAGACATGGTTGACGTCGAATCCAGGGTTGACTCGCTGCAAATGGAAAATTGTGTTGATCATCAGACCGGCGCCTACCAGAAGCACCATTGCCAAGGCTACCTCGGTTACCGCAAGCGAATGCCGAGCCAGGCGCCCGGACCTGGTTGTCGTCTTGCGTTCGCCTTCCCGAAGGACGACATTTAAGTCGGCACGCGAAGCTTGCATTGCGGGGGCCAATCCAAACAAGATCGCTGTCAAAAGCGAAACCCCTAGTGTGAACAGCAGCACGCGGGCATCGACGGTGATTTCGGTGGAGTTGGGGAACTCTCCGGCAAGCGCGACGACTAACTTTATTCCGGCAAAGGTCAAGCCTAAACCCAGCAAGCCTCCGGAAAGGGCCAAGACTCCGCTCTCCGTCAGCAATTGCTGGATCAAGCGGCGCCGCCCCGCTCCGAGAGAAGCGCGCAGTGCGTACTCTTTGCGGCGCGTCTCGGTACGGAACTGCAGGAGGTTGGCAACGTTCACGCAGGCGATCAGCAAAACAAAGGCGACCGCGCCAAAAAGCGGGTAGAGCGCTTGCCCGGCAAAGCGATAAAGGTCTTCGCGCAAGGGACGAACTTTCGTGCCCACGCCCTTATTCGTCGCTGGATACTCCTGCTCGAGCCGGCCCGAAACCACGTCCATTTCGGTTTGAGCTTGCCTTAAGGTCACGCCGGGCTTTACCCGCGCCACGGGCATGAGCCAGTGGTCGATCCGTGCAGAGTACCGGCTGCTCGCGGGGTTGATTGGAATCCACACATCGAGGCGCCCCCCGTAGAACGGAGCGAAATGCGGCTGCATGACTCCAACAATGGTCGAGACCACGCCCTCGATAGCGAAAGTTTTCCCCAGAACCTGCGGATCACTGTTGAGCTCGCGCTTCCAGAACTCAGCGCTGATGACGACAGCCTGCGCACGGTCCTGCGATTCCGTGGGAAGAAAAATTCGCCCCAAAATTGGTTTCGCCCCCAGCAAGCTGAACAAATTCGGAGTTACATATTCCACACGCAGAGGCCGCGGCTCGCCGAGACCGGAAACGCTGGCTGTGTCGTTGAAACTGATCAGCGCAATATCTTCGAAGACGTGGTTTTGTTTTTGCCAGTCCACCAATTCTGCTATAGGCGGCGGGATGGTTCGATCCGGATGAGCTGACTCGGTCTCCCAAACCACGACTAATTTTTCCGGATGGGGATAGGGCAGGGGACGATAGAGAAATGTGTCCAGAACGCTGAAGATGGTGCTGTTCGCGGCAATTCCTAGCGCGAGGGACAGGACAGCGATCACGAGGAACGCGTGATTTTTCAGTAAACTACGAGTCGCGAAGCGTATATCTGCGCCGAGAGTCTCGAAGAAAGGAAAGGTTCGCATGTTCGAGGTACCTCCTCAGCAAGCGGAGCAATTGGTAGGGGACTGGCTTGAAGCCTACGCCACCGCGTCAGCGGGGCAAGCCTCTACGTTACACTTCCCCCACAGTAGTAGACGTATTCAAGGTCAAATTGTTCCTCGGCGTGTTTATTTAGGTACCCTGAAGTGCCTGGTTAGTCGCCTTATCGGACATGTGGTTTTGGGACGATTCCACTTGTCCGGTTTGCGCGTTACAAGGCACTGCCGTGATCGGACTGGCTTTTTTGTACCAACTCTAGGGCGTTTTTGCGGTAGGGTGTCTTCCGAAACAGATAACCCTGCTGTGTCCAGGCATCTGAGCGAAAGAATGTGAATATCGAATGAGGAGGTCTATGCGCCTTTCATTGGAGAGTCGCCTGATCCTACTGGTGATGTCCTTCTCCTGCATCACGACGCAGGCACAAAGTTCACACCAAGACCCACCCAGATGGGAAATTGGAGGCCACTACACACTTCTGAACATCGCGAGCGATCGCGTGGGCTGCGGCGGCTGCGGCGTGAATAATTCGGGTCTGGGAGTAAACTTGGGTGTCAATTTTCACCGCTGGATTGGCTTTGATTCCGAGATCAATTTCTTTCCGGATCCCGGAGACGGGGCAACCAACCAGGAAGGCGGCCGTATCACGCAAGGACTGTTTGGCGTGAAAGCGGGCATCACCAGGAGGAAATGGGGCCTTTTCGCCAAGGTTCGCCCTGGCTTTGTGAGCAACGGAAAGGCGATCATCGCAGTGTCGTCGACCCCGCCACCGTTCAGTTTTAGCTTTGGACGACTCACTCACTTCGCCACCGACATCGGAGGGATTTTCGAATACAACGTAACGCGTCGGATTTCTTTCCGGACCGACTTGGGAGATACCATTGTGCGTCATGGTAGTCAGACATCTACTTCGATCATTGGCAACACCTTGACGACACCGAGCTACTACAGAAATAACCTTCAATGGAGTTCGGGCATCATTTTCCGGTTTTGACGCAGAGCAGAAACGTGGCTTTCAAATCCCAATGCCTGGTTAGTCGCCTAATCGTACATGTGGTTTTGGAAGGAGTTCACTTCTCCGATTAGCGCGTTACCAGGCACTGACCACTACTAGGCTCCCGTTGGCGGGGCTAAGGCGCGGCTCATTTGAAAACGAATGCGTGGTGGGGCGAGGAATTTTGGGAGTAGAATGAGCGCGGTTCCGCCCGAGGTCCTTTATCCGCAGTGCTCCGTCTGGCGAGCGGCAGATTCTGATAAGTAAGCGCGAGTGGAGGTGTTTGATGGCGACAGCAAATCCAACCGAGGGATTGCGTGGAGCGGGTACGATCATCAAGAAAGCGAGTGGCTGGTTGATTGGCATGGGGGTGGTGTTCATCCTTCTGGGGATATTGGCGATTATTGAACCGGGAGTTGCGGGGTTAGCGGTAACGATTCTCGTGGGCTGGCTGCTGATTTTTGGCGGCGCGGCGCATTTGGTTGCGGTGTTCAGCGGAGGTGGAGCGGGGCGCGTAATCTGGCAAGTGCTGATCGGAATTGTGTACATCGTGGGGGGATTTTACTTTTTGACGCACCCATTGCTGGGGCTTGGAACGCTGACATTGCTCTTGGGGGTGATTATCCTGACGGAAGCGGTGTTCGAAGTCATCGCGTATTTCAGCACGCGCGGCGAAGGCGGTTCGGGCTGGCTACTGGTGAATGCGCTGATCACGCTGCTGCTGGGCGGGCTGATCTGGTTCCACTGGCCATCGAGTTCGGTATGGGCGATCGGGACACTGGTAGGCGTGAACCTTCTGATGACCGGAATTTCGCGGCTGATGTTTGGTCTGGCAGCGCGGAAACTGGTGAACCGCGTGGCGGCCTAGCGAACGCACTTACGACTGCAGTCTTAAGCGCTGCAACGGTAAGTATGACTATCGGACCGGAAATTTCACTTGTCCGGTTTGCGCGTTTATCATGTGGATTTACTTGCGGGTAGCCCGTCACTCGGGACTGACTCACTGCAAAGCATGATTAGCGATCCCTGTTGCGTGCTCGCTCCTCACGCAGACACCATTGATCAGCAGGCGGTTACAAAATCGATCCAATAGTTGAGTCCATCGCTGCGTCGCGCGCCCACTGGATGGCCGCATGCACAGCGGCAACCTCATGAATGACGAACACTGCGGGAGCGCCTTCGGGTGTCATGTGTGTGTCTGGGCTTTGGTGGGTAGGGTGAAACAAAAACCTGCGCCACGCGGAGAGTTGGCGGCAGCCCACAAGCGGCCACCATGCGATTCAAGGATGGAGCGGCTGATGCGAAGTCCCATGCCGGTGCCATGGGGCTTGGTAGTAAAGAAGGCATTGAAGATCTGGTCCGCCTGCTGTGGGGGCAGCCCCACGCCGCTATCAGTGACGGACACCACAACTTCCTCGTTTTCCGCTCGCTGCGATTTGATGGAGAGCTCGCGCGCCCCATCCACATCCTTCATCGCATCGATGCTGTTGATGATGAGGTTCATCAGCACCTGCTGCAATTGCACGCGATCTCCCATGACTTGGGGAAGATCTGCCGCCAGCTCCGTCCGTATTAATATCGAGTATCGCGTTGCTTCACTGCGCAGAAGGACGATCATCTCTCGAATGACTTCGTTTACATCAACCAACTCCCGTTCCGGAGTACCCTTCTTGAAGAGCAGGCGAATCCGGCTGATGATTTCCCCCGCACGCTTTGCGTCTTTAACGATTCTCATGGCCGCCGCGCGCGCCTCTTCGATGTTTGGGGTGTCGCCCGCGAGCCAGCGTACGCAGGTATTCGCGTTGGTGCTGGCTGCGGCGATCGGTTGTTTCACTTCGTGCGCCAAGGAGGCAGTCAGCTCTCCCATGGTGGTGACCCGGTTGATATGCGCGAGATCCGCCTGCGCCTCTTCGGCCCGCTTGCGCTCAGTGATGTCCGTCGAGCTACCCACGAATTCCACTAAATCCCCGGATGCGTTCAAAGCAGGACGGCCGGCGGTGTGGATGTATTTGACCGTGCCGTCGGGAAGAAGGATTCGGAATTCCACTTCGTAATCCGACTTTTCAGTGATTGCTCGATCGATTGCCGCTTGCCACTTGGCTCGATCCTCCTGATGAACGCGCTGCAGCCGTTCTTCCCAAGCCGGCATGCCCTCTTGTGGATCGAAGCCATATATGCGATACCATTCCTCGGAGAGATGCAAGGCGTCTCCTCCCGCCACCCGCCAGACCCAACTCCCCGTGTGCGTGAGCCTCTGCGCTTCCGCCAGATAAGTCTCGCTCCGCCGCAACGCTTCTTCCGCGCGCTTGGTCTCGGTCGTGTCCGTCACCGCCCCGACAAACTCGATGCTGCCTGATTCATCGCTTAAGGCGTGAGCTACAACATGGACATATTTGATGGAACCATCCGGCATCACCAAGCGACATTCATACTCAAAATCCTTCCCATCCTGCGACGCGCGCTCAATGGTCTGTTTCACAAGGGCCGCGTCTTCCGGATGAACCCGTTGGAGAACGAGCTCCACGGTCGGTATCGTCGTTTGGTCGTATTGGAAGATTCGAAAGGTTTCCTCTGACCAGAGTTTCTCGCCGGAGCAGGGCCTCCAGCCGAAGCTCCCCGTATGACTGAGCCTTTGAGCTTCCGCCAAGTACGCCTCGCTTCGCTGCTCGGCACGCTGACGGGCGACGAGAATGCTGTTTGCATTCTGCAGGACAACCGATCGCAGTAGCTTGTCCTTTCGTGCCCAGGACACGCGCCTGGATCTTGGCGAAAGCAGTGTCACGGCTCGTGGAAGTGTCATCACTGAAAGGCGAGAAACCGCAGTCGTCGGTAGTGCCGAGTTGCTCCATCGGTATGTACTCAGAGGCTTCAAGTACACGGTCTCGCACTTCTTCCGGGGACTCAATATGGGGGTCGACCGGAGCAGTGACTCCCACAAAAACCCACTGATCCGGTTTCCGATATTTTCGAATGATTTTCAACGCGTGCCGGCGGTCCCGCTCACCCGCAAGCGCGATGTAGAAATTTCCCGCCTTCAGCTCAAACAAGCTGGGCAGCAACTCTGCGTAATCGACATCCGCGCTGTGCGTCGAATCGAGATCATTCCCCGGGCAGGTATGGACCCCGATGCGCCGGCGCTCTTCTGGCGAGAACCGCGACAGCGCGAGATTGTTGAGGTCAATGAAGCTGTTAAGGAGGTGCCCGGAGGGATCGATCTTCACGGCCAGCCGTCCTTCTGTGAAGTCTACCTGAACCTTATGCGCGCCCTTTTTCAGGCAGCGGCGTATCTCGGTTCCATGCTCGTTCAGCAGATCCTCGATGAATTGCTCGCGCGAATAATCCGGAATGCTCTCGGCTGGGTACATTAGACTCAAGGCCGAAGGCGATATCACCGCCTGCTTGACCGGCACGTGCGCGTAGCGCATGGCGACGTCAAGGTAACAGTCTGCGTACCGCCTGTAACGGAAAGGGCCGCGTGTGAGCCGCGACAGGCGGCGCGTATGACCGTCCGAGTACGGAATTATGAAACCATCCGGGGCCGTGTTCGGAAGTCCATGCACGCAGTACGTGCAGAAATTATGATACTTCCTCTGTTCGCCGTCCGTAACGACCGGAGAGCCTGTGGCTTCAAACCGCTTAATGGTTTCTCGAATCGCATCTTCATAAAGAGGAGCGAGGTTAGGATCCTCACTATCGCCCCTTGCGACTCGCTCGATCAGATCAACGGGTCTTGGGATACTGCCGATTGGCTCGGTGGGTATCGTGATTGGCGCAGGCTTGGCCATACTTACTGCCTTAGAGCAGGAAATTTAGCTCACTGCTGTGAAGATTAGCAAGCCCGAGTTCGCCGTGAATCTACGGAGGTTTGATGCTTTTCTGGGAGCTCCCGGATCCTCGCATTCGCCCTGCGGAATCGTCGGCGAAGACATGCGACTACTTGACAACTTCCCCCGTCCCCTGTAATCGAAGGTGCCCTCACTTGACGAGCGCCTTATTTCAACCCGAGGCCCAATGCTGTCGAAGCCGCATCTGCGTAGTTGAACCCCATCGTGCTTCTTGAACTTTGGAGAACATAACACCATTGTTCGCGAGCGACGCCATCTCGGCTTCCAGGCTATCGCACATGAAATAGAGTTCATGCGGACCATTATCAGCGGATGGGTGGAATGCGGCTTCTCCCGGCGGTAGAGCGAAGATCAGCCAACCATTCCCCGCATCCACGGATTTGAATCCGAGAACATCGCGGACAAATACTCGGTCCGCTTCGGCGTCTTTACTGTAGACAATGACGTGAGCGCCAGAAATCATTTGTCCCTCCTAAGAAATACACAGAACTCCTAACAGGCTGTTTGTTCCATCTCGAAAACTCAATCGAAATCAAATTAGGACAATACCAAAACCTGACCGCCACTGACGTGACGTGAGCCGAAGAGAGGTCCAAACTCCTGGTTGTCGCGTAATCGGAAACTTGAAAAATCTCCGGTAAGCGTTAATCAGGCATCTCACTCGGAGTTCACGTAGGCGCTTTTACCAGTCCGCCCAAAGATACCAGTTGCCCTCGATCTGCCTGAACACACCAGACCGTGGGTGACCGTTGTGCCCTGAATTCTTGTGGTAGTCGTCCAGATTGGTAACTCGGTCGGCAGGTTGGCGATTGATCCAGCAAATATCGACGTGCCTGGTATCTCCTGCCCACCCCCCTGCCCATGCGCTAATACAGACCATCGGATAATCCCCTTCATCGCGCAGCGCTAATTTGCTGCCAGTCTGTTCGAACTGCGCAAGATATTCGTTGTAGCGGTTAGCCGGAAAGTCGCCATCTGGCGGGATGCGGGGAAAACGCGACTTTTTTGTCTCAACACCCCAACTTGCCACCTGAAGCAACTCTTTATCTTCCAGAAGCATGTCTCGTAAACGCTCGTAAGCAGCACGATGAGCATAGAAATTCTCGATCAATTGTTTTTCTCTGGGCGGCTTGTTACTGGGGAAGACAATTGCGAGGAAGCCCCACGTCAGCGCGACAAAACAAACAAGAAAGCACAGAAGAATGACTGCCGTTTGCTTGAAGCTGAGCCGACTCCAAATTATGCTGCCGCTCCTACGGGTCTTGCCATGCAATTGAGGACTGTTCTCCATGGTGGCTAGGGTCGAGCCAACCATGCTCGGAGCGTCAAATAGATTTCCGGGATGCTGCCGTATTTCGAAGTTATTTTCAGCTGCTTCCCGCCAGTAACCTTCAAAATGACTAATGAGAATTTTGTCCCGCTTTGGGGGTTTGTCACGTCTCCGATTTCCACGCCGCTCACACTCTTCTTGTAAATTTCCTGTGTCTTAAAGAGGCTCCGCAACACGATTCGATCTTCAAACAACACGGATGGCCCGCGCATCTGTGGGTAGAGGTTAAGGAGAGACACCAAGCTGGCGGCTACAAAGCAAAGGAAAAATGCACCTGGCACTCTTTAGTCCTTGCTGGAAGGCAATCCACGCAACCCAACCGAAGAGCGCGCTAAACATAGCGAAAATGACGCTACCCGGCGAGACCTCGATGACCGTGAGTTTTCCGAACTGGATGAATGGTTCAACACATCCCAGGGATTTCCTGGTCCTCGCGATTTCCTCCGCCAGTTTCTTTTCATCAGGCAAGGCTAGTTTGTATTCGCTGGATAGGACTTTGTTACGCAGGTTCCCTAACGCATAGTGGGCCACGGCTTCGTTTTTCTCGGAACTAAGAATCAGACCAATCGGCGGATTTTCACCGGGCAGGGTCCAGTGTTCACGCGCGTAGTTGAGGTAGAGATTCATCTGTCCAGCATCTGCATGCGCAAACCTGCCAATTTTTAGGTCGATGATTACAAGACATCGCAAACGGCGGTGAAAAAAGAGGAGGTCCACCCGATACCATTCGTCTCCGACCCGCAGACGTTTCTGCCGAGCAATAAACGAGAAATCATTTCCGAGTTCCAAGAGGAATTGTTCCAAGCGGTGAATGAGAGCGTCTTCAAGGGCACTCTCGGAGTACTCATCCTTGAGGCCAAGGAACTCCAGGACCATTGGGTCCTTTATTTCTTCCTCGGCAGTCAGTTGGTCTTCTGGAATGGATCGCTGGGCTCTTTTGATCAGTGCGGCCTTGTTCCGGGAGAGTGCTGTGCGCTCATAGAACTGAGTTGCGATCTGACGGTCGAGTTGCCGGACAGACCATCCTCCCCGCAACGCTTCAGTTTCATAAAAGACCCGCGCCTCTTTGCCCTTCACAGCAAGCAAGCGGACGTAGTGCGACCATGGCAGGGGAAATCGCTGAAGCCGCGTTTCCTGATGTTCACCCGAAAGTCCAGACAATGTCTGGAACTTTGGGGTGTCCACCGATATGGGTTTTGACGGGCGGGATTCTCCAGACGTTGTCTGGAGAATTGGCCAAGCGAGATAAAAATCTCTCATTTGCCAGAGGTTACTTTGAGAGAATCCTCTGCCGAACTTCCCTGTGAGGTCCAAAGCAAGCCGTTCGATTAAGGCCTCTCCATAGACGGCCCGCTTCTTCCCATGCTGCTCGTGCTCCACGATTCTTCGCCCGACCTCCCAATAGGTATGGGTCATGATGGCATTGACAGAACGAGCGGAATACTTCCTCGCCTGTTCGAGTAGTTCGGCCACTTCGGTGAAGAATTGGGAATAAGAAAGCTCTGCCAGATTAGTACGCTTCTTGGTCACAATGAGTTCCTAACTTAGTTTGGAGGAGGACACCAACCGACTCTAATAAGTACTGATACATGAATCGGTCGAGCTCCCCGCCGTGGCGAATCGCATGGAATACCTTGCCCGGCGAATACATCTTGAGCGACATGAGCAAGGGACGGATCATTTCTCGCAGAGCTTATCA
>WNFQ01002103.1_pt1 | contig 15587 bp, 12 predicted proteins | sample 5400171 | NCBI WGS metagenome assembly WNFQ01 (sample SAMN13153356, study PRJNA577476) | soil metagenome | isolation source: 20 cm soil under Madrone tree | place: USA:California | collected 2016-06-14
TTCGTTTGACTGCCGTGGAAGTGCAGGTCTAAAGGCGATCGAACAGCTAACGTAACGTCAGCGCCCTGTCTTTCCAGGCCTTCCCTCAGAACCGTCATCACGCGGCCATCTGTTACACTTTGAATTGAACATGATTTCACTTTTTGGCAAGCCCGAAAAAGTCGAGCCGTCTTTCCTCGAAAAGCTCAAAGCTTCGGTCACCAAGACCAAAGCCGCGCTATCGGAAACCGTTGACAACATTTTTCTGGGCGAAAAGCAGATCGATCCGGCGGCCCTTAAACATCTGGAAACCGCGCTGCTCTCCGCGGATCTTGGCGTCAAGACCACGCGCGAAATTCTCGACTCCGTAAGAGAAAAAATGGATCGCAACGCGCTGTCCGATACTGCGCAATTAAAGCGGGAAATCAAATCGCACGTCACGAGGATTCTGCAATCAGGCAACGGCATCCAAAAAGACCTGGGCGCAAGCAATGGCGATAAGGAGCCGCGCGTCATTTTCATTGTCGGCGTGAACGGCGCGGGAAAAACCACCAGTATTGGCAAGCTTGCGAATCGTCTGCGTCAACAGAACCTGAATGTTGTGTTATGCGCAGCGGACACATTTCGCGCCGCGGCTATTGAGCAACTGGAAATCTGGGCGCATCGCAACGGCATCGAAGTCATCAAGCAAAAATCTGGCTCCGACCCTGCCGCAGTCGTCTTCGACGCGATGGCAGCCGCAAAAGCGCGCAACGCCGATGTGGTCCTTGTCGATACCGCCGGGCGGCTGCACACCAAATCCAATTTGATGGCCGAGCTAGAAAAGATGAAACGCACCGCAGCCAAAGTAATTCCCGGCGCGCCACATGATGTACTGCTCGTTATGGACGCAACCACTGGCCAGAATGGACTCGCGCAGGCGCGTGAATTCACAGGGGACGTCGGCGTCACTGGAATTGTGCTTACGAAACTCGACGGCACCGCGAAGGGTGGAATCGTCGTCGCGATTTCGCGCGAACTTGGTTTACCCATCCGCTTTGTCGGCACCGGCGAACAGATCAACGACATGGTTCCGTTCGACCCGGAAACCTACGCGTCTTCTCTCTTCGATTAGCAGATGAACGAACATGACATTCGCTTCATGCAGCGTGCGCTGGAACTTGCGCGCAAGGGCGTCGGTCTCGCCAGCCCCAATCCCACCGTCGGCTGCGTCATTGTTCACAATGGACAAATCGTCGGCGAAGGATTTCATCACTACGACAAACGCGATCAGGCCGGCGAAAAGGCGCGTGGCGCCACAGCCTACGTGACGCTTGAACCATGCAATATCACTGGACGAACTGGGCCGTGCACCGCGGCTTTGCTGAGCGCCGGAATCTCAGGCGTGGTCGCGGCGACACAAGATCCTAATCCGAAGGTAGTCGGACGCGGTCTGGATGCACTCCGCGCCGCCGGCGTATCGGTGGACACTGGGGTATGCGAAGCCGAAGCACAACATCTCAATCACGGATTCGCTTGCTGGAGTCGCACTGGTCACCCATTCGTCACGCTGAAATCCGCGCTGACGCTGGACGGACAGTTGACGCTGAAAAATCGGGGCATGTCCAAAAAGCGCGACTGGATCACTTCCGAAGAATCGCGCGCCGAAGTGCAGGAGCTTCGCCACGCATCCGACGCGCTGGTTACCGGCATCGGAACGATTGTTGCCGATGACGCGCTGCTCACGGACCGTAGCAGCTTGCCGCGCAGACGGCGGCTTCTTCGTGTGATTCTCGATTCCAGGTTGCGTCTCGCACTGAAATCGCGCATCGTGAAGGCTGCGGACAAAGATTTGCTCGTTTTCACTGCGGCTCCGCTGAAGTCTGCCAAGGCTCGCAAACTGCAGGATGCCGGCGTCGAGATCGTGCACGTGTCACAAAAACGCGGTCTGCTGGACTTGAAATCAGTTCTTGGCGAACTGGGCCGCCGCGAGTTCCTGAATGTCTTGCTCGAAGCCGGACCACGGCTGAACGGCTCGGCTCTAGCCGCAAATCTCGTGGATCGCCTTTTTCTTTTCTACGCTCCTAAAATTGCAGGCCACTCCAACACTCCACTCGCTTCCGGCTCGGCGATTGCCAAGCTGGCCTTTCGCGAAAAAACTCTTTATGAATTTGGCTCTGATTTTGCGATAGACGCGCTGCTGCACAATTATTTTGAACTTTGACTCTCCCGAATCTCTCATTGGTGCTTTCTTGAAGTTGCGCTAAACTTTACTGGAAATAGATAATTTATCTCCGCCAGCCTTCACGATCGCAGAGGTACTTCCTATGTGCGCCACAGCAGTTTCTGACATCCGCATCCCGCATTTCATCGGCGGCGAATGGGTCAACTCCAAGTCCACCGAATGGCAGGAACTAGTTAACCCCGCCACGCACGCTCCGCTCGGAAAAGTTCCGCTCGCTGGTGTTGCCGAAGTGAACGCCGCAATCGAAGCCGCCGCCGCTGCATTTCCCGATTGGCGCCGCACCCCTCCCGAAGATCGCATCCAGCCGCTCTTCAAATTGAAAACGCTGCTGGAAGAGCATCTCGATGAACTGAGCCGCCTGATTACCATCGAAAACGGCAAAACGTTCACCGAAGCGAAAGCCGAATTCCGCCGCGCCATAGAAAACGTCGAGGTTGCCTGCGGTATTCCGATGATGATGCAGGGTTACAACCTGGAAGACGTCGCTCGCGGCATCGATGAAATGATGATTCGCCAGCCTATGGGCGTCGTTGCCGCCATCACCGCTTTCAATTTTCCCGGGATGATTCCTTTCTGGTTTCTGCCTTACGCCATTGCCACCGGAAACACATTTGTGCTGAAGCAGAGCGAACGCGTGCCGCTGACCATGCAGCGCGTGTATGAACTGCTGCAACAGACCGGCCTGCCCAAAGGCGTCGTCAATATGGTTCACGGCGGCAAAATCGCGGTGGACACGATCCTCGATCATCCAAAAGTTCGCGCGGTCAGCTTTGTCGGCTCGACGCCGGTTGCGAAATATATTTATGCCCGCGCCGCGGCCGGCGGCAAGCGCGCGCAATGCCAGGGCGGCGCAAAAAATCCTGTCGTCGTGCTTCCCGATGCCGATATGGCCATGGCAACGCAAATTATCAGCGATAGCGCGTTCGGATGCGCAGGCCAGCGCTGCCTCGCGGTTTCGGTCGCCGTCGCCATCGGGGATGCGCAGAAAACTTTTCGCGATTCCATCGCCGAGTCTGCGTCGAAACTTCGCGTTGGCTATGGCCTCGATGAAGGAGTGCAGATGGGTCCGGTCATCACGCCGCAAAGCAAGCAGCGCATCGAAAAACTAATCGGCGAAGGCGAAAAATCCGGAGCCAAAGTCCTGGTGGATGGCCGCAACGCGAAAGTCCCGAGCTACGAATCCGGAAATTTCGTAAAACCGACAGTTCTTGACGGTGTCCCCGCGGACAGCGAACTTGCGCATACGGAAATTTTTGGTCCGGTACTCAGCCTGGTTCACGCAAAAGATCTGGATGAAGCCATGACTTTTCTAGAGAAGAATCCATTCGGCAATCAAGCGTCGGTGTTCACTTCCAGCGGCGCTGCCGCGCGAAGATTCCGCTACGAAGCTCCCGCGGGAAACATCGGCATCAACATCGGTGTTGCCGCTCCCATGGCCTACTTCCCTTTCAGCGGCTGGAAAGACAGCTTCTTTGGCGATATGCACGGCCAGGGCCGCGACGCCATCGAGTTTTACACCGACAAAAAAGTTGTCGTCGAACGGTGGGCAAAAGATCACTCCCGCAAGTTCTAACAACTTTCTCTGGTTCTCCGTCATTCCGAGCGAAGCGAGGAATCTCCCTTCGGTTCTTGAGTTCACGCGAGTGAACAAGTTCGCTAGACGTGAGCTCAACTCACCCAATCCAAAAACTTGTACCACATCCCTGCAAACGGCAGAAACCACGGCTTCCCGTTATAAACGCCCAGCGGCGCTCCCGGAAACGGAATTCCCGCAAACGGATTCTCATCGAGTCCAGTCAAAATGGACTGCGCAATTTTCTGTCCAAGTAGCGTCGCCATCGCCACGCCGTGCCCCGCATACCCGACCGAATAATACATTCCGTCTATTTTTCCAGCATGCGGCATGATGTCGAACGCAAAATCCAGCGTCCCACCCCACACGTACTCCACCTCGGTCTCGCGCAACTGCGGATAAACCGAAATCATCCCATCGCGCAAAATTCGCGCGCTGTCCCGCACCGTATTTTCATTCTCCGGAAAAAACGCCGCGCGCCCGCCGAACAGCATTCGCCGGTCAGGCGTCAGCCGGTAGTAGTACAAATAATTCTTCGAGTCGTAGATCATCCGGTCGCGCGGGCTCAATTCGCGCGCCACCGTTTCCGGCAATACCTCGGTCACGATAATAAATGATCCAATCGGAATAATTTTCTTTTGCAACGACGGTGTAATCCCGCTGGTGTATCCGCTGGTGGCAATCAAAACGTCGCGCGCATGTAACGTCCCAAGCGAGGTTTTTACGTTCCAGCCCTTCTCGCCCTGGCGCGAATCGCGTTCCAATCCGAGAACGCGCGTTTTTTCGTGAATTGCGGCTCCCGCTTTCGCAGCAGCGCAGGCCAGACCGGCAACGTATTTCGCGGGATTCACTCCCGCGCTAACTTCGTCGACCATTCCGCCGTGATAAATTGCCGACCCGATCTCCTGCGACAAATCAGCCTTCTGCACGATTCGCAGTTTGTGCCCAAACTCGCGCTCAATTGTTTCCGCGGCGCGCCGGAAGTCGGCAAAGTGCTTTGGCTTGCACGCAACCTCCAGGTGACCGCAGCGGGAAAAATCACAATCGATACTTTCCTCGCGCACCAGCGCTTCCACGCAGTCAATCGATTCCAGCGACGCCGCGTACATCCTCTTCGTGGCCTCGTGCCCATATCGCGCAATCAGCTTCGCTGTTCCCAGTTTCAGGCCGCTTAACACCATGCCGCCGTTGCGGCAACTCGCGCCCCATCCAACATTTTCAGCTTCGAATACCACAACTTGTGCGCCGCCCTTGGCCAAGGTTCGAGCCGCCGATAATCCCGTAAATCCACCGCCAATCACCGCGACGTCCACCGATTGCGGCAAACCTCGCGCCGGAATTTGCGGCGCATCAACTGTCGTCAACCAGAAATTCTTCTCCGCAATCGTCATCTTTTCTCGGCGACCTCTGTGCTCCTCACTCTGTGTCCTCTGTGTTATGTTTTTGTCTTCTCTTACGCGTCCTCGCCATCGACTCTCGGCCTCTTTTCACGGAAGACCATCCCTGGCAGCTCTCCCACCGCTCGCCACGCCTCATCAATCGCCGCGTCTGTGTACGCTCGCGCCGCCGAATCCGAATTCGCAATCGTGATATTCCCAAACGGCTTACGTCCAATCACATTCGGACGCGGACCCGGCGGCAGATCGCGGTCCGAATACCAATCGTATTCGTAAGCGTAGCCATGCGCCCAGCGATTCACGGTGATGGCTTCGATATCGCGCGCCGCGTCAAATCCGGCGCTGCCGAGCATGCGTTGCAACTGCTCGCGGATATTTCTTTCGATCGTTTCGAACTTCGTGCTCAAGAGCTCGTATCTTCCTGCACGATATTGATCGCGCCGTGGCGCACCGGGACTGCACGGCGTGCGCAGCATGAACAGCACCGCCGGCTCCTGCGGTTTGCTGGGGAATTTGTATTGGCCGATGCTCACCGGAAAATCCAGCGCCACGAACGAGTGATAACCGCCCGGCGCCATAATCTGATGAATCCCTAATTTCTGAAACGATTCCCAGCTGCGAATCGCTATGCGCGTATAAAGAAACGGCGCCTTTACGCAATAATGCAGCGCCTTTTTCTGTGCCTCTGGTAACCTCGGACACAAGTACGGCACCATCGCGTTGTAACAAGCCAACACACAGTGCTTCGCCGTCACCCGTTTCAGTTTTCCGTCCCGCACATACGCGACGCTCACACCACCTTCACGACCCCTTCCCCGGCGATAAGACTGTGACGCGTTGACAACCGTGCTGCCCAGCCGAATCCGCACTCTGTTCCCTTCCGCATCCAGCTTGGAATAATCCGCTCTCGCGGTAACCACATCTTCCATCGTGGTTCCCGGGGCGCTTCCGGGAATCAGTTGCCGTACCAGCAGCCGCGCCACCGTCGCATTGCCGTCGGGAAAATGAAAAATATACGGCTCTTCTTTTTCCTGCTCGCCCAGGCCAAGTCCATCGAATCCAGGATAGGAAAACGAGCCGTAATCATCAGGGTTGCGGTAACAGCTGTACGCGGAAATCGCTTCTATCCCCACCGCAAACAGGTCATGCGAATATTTCTGGAAAAACGGTAACGATTCCGGCAGTGTGGCGCAATGTCTAGTCAAAAATTCAGCGTAGCTCATGGATTTCAGCAGCGCGATTTTTTGTGCCTTGCTCTTCCCGGCAAAATAATCCTTCTTATCCGTATAGAGCCGCGCAACATCTTTCTGTACCATGGGCGAGAGCGGCGTCTGGGAAAGAAATTCTACCCACGGTCTTGAACCTAGTCCCGTCACTAGCTTGTCCGCGCCAAATGTCTCTGCATCGAAGTAACATGCGGTGCCCAGGTTTGCGAAAAGCTTCTGGTCATAGTCCTGATAGAATTTCTGCACATCAATTCCCAAATCTTTCAGCAAGTTTTTCGCAACTTTGCTGTACTCGCCGGGACTCTCAATCGATTGCGTGCCTCCGTTCGCCAACAACAATCGCCCGCTGACTTCAAATTCGTTGCGCCTCGCGTGCCCGCCAAAATCGTCGTGACTGTCGAGAATCAGAATTCGCGCGCTATCTCCTCTGTGCTTGCGATAAAAATACGCCGTGGCCAATCCGCTGATTCCCGCGCCAACCACGATCAGATCGTAGGATTCCGAATCTTCTTCGATGGCGCCAAACCTTTCCCATGATTTCCCGTCGCGCAGCTTATGCGCGAATTCGAACACGCGTTCCTGATCTCCACGCAATCCGGTCACCGCCGGGGGATAAGTAGACAACGCGTCCGCGCGGCCATACGCTCCCGGAACGTGCAGCCCAAGCGCAACGCCGCCAATGGCCATCGCCGCACCGTCCAGAAAATCCCGGCGCGTAATCTCGCGATGCATCCCCAGCTCTCGGTCTTGCGACTCAGTTGTCATCAATAGTTCGCTCGCCTGGCCACAACTTTCGTGCGCCGGCAATCTTACTAAATTTTAGTAAGGTTGGCACCTCAGCTATTCACGCTAAACCGCGGCCACCGAGATTCAATCAGAGCGAGCTGTCGCAAAAAAAACGGTGAGCATTCCTAGCTATTCACTGCTCACTATTTACTACTGACCCTTGTCTCTGCTCACTCTTCGCTTGCCATTTTCCTTTTCTTCGGAATCCGCTATCTTGGACCAATACCGTCATGTTTACCGGCATCGTCGAACATCTCGGCACCATCTCCCGCCTCGAACTAAATTCCAGCGGTGGCAAACTCACTGTGCACGCTCCATCGGTTGCGCCAAAACTCGCGGTGTCCGCCAGCGTCGCTGTCAACGGATGCTGCCTGACCGTCGTGCATCGCGACGAGGAAAACTTTTCCGCCGATCTCTCGGGCGAGACTCTCGACAAGACTTCTTTCGCTTCGCTGAAAACCCGCGCTCGCGTGAACCTCGAACAACCGCTCACCGTCGGCAAGGAGTTCGGCGGCCACTTTGTCCTCGGTCATGTGGACGGCACCGGCCGCGTCGCGCATCTTACGTCCGTAGGCGACAGTTGGTTATTCGGTGTTGCAGTCCCGCCAGATCTAGCGCGCTATGTGGTTTCGAAAGGTTCGCTCACCATCGATGGCGTAAGTCTCACTGTGGCAAGTTGGCGCAATCTCATTGCGGAAATCGCCGTGATTCCCTACACCTACCAGCACACCAACATTCGCGATCGCGTTCCCGGCGATCCGGTAAATCTCGAAGCCGATATTTTGGGAAAATATATTGAGCGCTACCTCGCTCAGCGCGAATCGGCCGCGGATGCGACGCCGCTTCGCGTAGCAGATCTCGTCCGCCAGGGTTTTTAACTACGCATCCAGTGATTCAGGCTGAATGGCCTCGCGCCGCTTTTTCCTGGCTCCGTTGAAATACAGAACCAGTCCCACGGCCACCGCCGCGATCGTGGTCCCCACAACTTTGCTCAGAAACAATTGCCGATTTGAAGAATCACCCGGCGGAAAAACCGAAACTATGATCGACAGCAACGTGACCGAAAACGCCAGGCTGCATGCGATCCAGACGCCAGCCTTTCCTCCGGGAACGAGAACAGCGTGAGGATTTGTCGTACGGTCCGGCCGTCCAGCAAGTTTGATGGCCGCGGCGAACATGTACAAAAACGGAATAAAGTAAAGAATGATCGTAATGTCAATGACCGCTTGATACGCGCCACGCGTCGTCTCGTTGATCTGGCTCAGTAGCAGCACCAGCGCGGACGCGACAGCCTGAACCAAGATCGACACATAGGGTGTTTTCCACCGCGGATGGATTTTTCCAAACGCCTTGGGCAGGTACCGGTCAATTCCAACAACAAATGGTACGCGCGCAACTCCTGCGACCGTGCTTCCGACCCCGCCGGCGTTGCCAACTGTTACGAGCAAAGCGGCAAGCACGCCAACAAAACCGATCTTGAGCGCGGCGGAACCGACCGTAATCGCATGGAATACGCCGCTCTTCGGATCGATGTCGGCCGCGGGAACGAGCGCTAGCAGGGAAAATGTTCCGATAATGTACATCCCGGCGATCAACGCGGCTGCCGTTAACGCGGCCCGTGGCAGCGTTTTTCGCGGGTCGCGGATTTCGCCGCTCATCGCGGACACCAATTCGAGCCCCGAAAACGCGAACGCGATCTGCGACCAAAAGTTAACAGTGTCCCAGTCCCACGTTGGCATCATATTTGCCAGCGTGAATTGCGTGACCGAACCATGCTTGACCCACATCACCGCGCCGATGACAACGAGAATCAGAAGCGGCAGATAAGTGGAAACGCCGCCTGCATTCTGCAGCCACTTGCCGATATTCAGTCCAACTAGGTTGAGCACGACCGCAACTAAAAGCAATCCAAGCGAACCGGCTAGTAAAAATGTCCGGTCCTGCGCTAATTCCGCTCCCTTCCCGCCCAGAAGGTATGCGCTCATCGAAGCGCTTGCAAGCAACAAACCGGGAAAATAAAAAATCGTATAAACCCAATAAGTCCATCCAGCAACGAAACCGTGGAAGTCCCCGAACGCTTCCTTGGACCAGACGTACAGTCCGCCTTCTTCGGGAAAGCGGGAAGACAACTCATTTATCACCAGCGCCATCGGCACAAAAAACAGCACAGCGGCCAGCAACCACAAGCTGATGGAAGATGTTCCGTTGTGTCCGGCAGCCGCAATCCATCGCGGGCCGAGGACCGTGGCGATATTGAAAAGAAGAACGTCCCAAAAACCCATTTCACGGCGAAGCTGACTTCGAGGATCGGCGGAGCCGCTAGCGGCTTGGCTCAAAGGGTCACATCCATGGAGGGAATTAATTTGTCCTGCATAAGGAAATTGTGAAAGAAAGGATCAGGTGAATTTTCAAATTCCGCCCAGGAAGAAAAAACGCTGGCCTGGCCTTCCTGCAAAAACACGATGGTGTCGGCCAGTTTGCGCGCCAGGTGCGTGTCGTGCGTCACTACAATCGAAGTTTTGTGAAATTTTTCTTTCAGCCGCAAAATCAAGTCTTCCATATGTACGGCCATGATTGGATCGACCATGGTCGTGGGCTCATCGTATAGAATCGCTTCCGGATTCTGCGCCAGTGCTCGCGCGATGGCCACCGCGCGTTTCATCCCGGTGGACAATTCGCTCGGCACTTTATCCAACACGTCTTCCACTTCCAATTCCTTGGCAAGCTTTTCGGTGTACGCTACAACATCTTCGTACGTCACGCCCGGTTGATCCATCAAGGGAAAGGCAATATTTTCGCCGATCGAGAGCGAGTCAAACAGCGCGCCGGACTGGAACACCATGGTCACCTTGCGGCGCACTTCGTAAAACTGTTGCTCGGTGAAATTTGTGACGTCCTCGCCGTCAACCAAAACTTGACCGGAATCCGCCCGCAAAAATCCCATAATGTGTTTTAAGGCCACCGATTTCCCCACGCCGCTGCGCCCCATGATCACGCAAGTGTCCCCGCGCTTTACGGCAAAGCTCACTTGATTCAGCACAGGGCGGTCGTCAAATGCCTTCGAGACACTGCGAAACTCAAAATAGTTGACGGAATCTTTTCCGCCCTCGTCGATTGCACTGGTAAGGCCGATCTCGCTCACTTTTCTCCTGCTCTCCAAACCTGCAGCGCCGCTTGGTAATCCTGCGGCGTGTTCATATTCCAGAAAAGCCGTCCCGCGCTATCAAACCGTTTCCAGTGCGTCTCGTCAAGGATTTCCATGCGCAATTGTTTCATGGCGTCGGTAACTTTTCGCACACCTACGTCAAATGCGCTACGCAACGATTCCATCGCCGAAGTCCGCCAGCACGCGCATAACGGCTCCAGCCCGTGATCGGACTGAGGCACCACGACTTCTGCTTTACCCAACGCAGCGCGACGACACAAATACGACAACCAGTCGCAAGTCAAAAACGGCATATCGCAACCCAAAATTAAATTCCAGCTTTCGCCAGTCGCGTCGCTGGACGTCGTCCGCAGCGCAGTAATAATTCCCCCGAGCGGCCCTTCGCCCGGCCACCGGTCCTGTATCAGCTTTACATTCTGATCGAGATAGCGGCCAGACGGCGCCAGCACCTGCGCAGAACCCGCGGCCTGCGATACCAGTTCGCATACGTGCGACAGCAATGTACGTCCGCCGATTTCCGCCAGCGCTTTGTCCGCGCCGAACCTTCGGCTCGTGCCACCAGCAAGCACATAACCGCGCACCGCCGCGCCATCGTTATTTTTTCCGATCACCGGTCACCAGTCACAAGTCACTATCTTCTTCCATGGCTTCCCTGCCAGGCCGGCGGATGCCCAGTTCGCGCAATTTTTCCTGCAGGCTTTGCCGGTGCAATCCAATGGTCGCCGCCGTGCGCGAAACGTTCCAGCGGTGTGAAACCAGTTCTTTGGTGATCCACGCAATTTCAAATTTACGCTTCGCCTCGCGGAAATCGCGTTCGCCCATTCCGCTATCGCCATTGGTATTTTCTTTGGTCGTCAGCGGCTGGCCGCTCGCCACTTCATTTGGCAAATCGCCCAATTCAATTTCTTCGCCACGGCACATCACCACACTGCGCTCCAGCGCGTTCTTCAGTTCGCGCACATTTCCGGGCCAGTCGTAGGCCTCGAGCGCCGCCTGGGCCTCTTTGCTCACACACACGATGCGATTCAGTCGTGCTCCGTGCATTTTCAGGAATGCGTCGGCGAGGATGCTCACATCACCTTTGTGCGAACGCAGTGGCGGCAATTCAATTGTCACCACCCGCAACCGGTAAAACAAGTCCTCGCGGAATTTGCCGCTGCGAATTTCCGCCGACAAATCACGATGCGTCGCGCTGATCACGCGCACATCCACCTGAATGGTTTGCGAGCCGCCCAGCCTTTCGATAGTGCGATTTTCCAGCGCCCGCAAAACTTTCGCCTGCGTTACCGGATTCATATCGCCAATCTCGTCCAGGAATAATGTGCCGCCGTGCGCTTGCTCGAATTTACCGCGCCGCTGCTGCGCCGCGCCGGTAAACGCCCCTCGTTCGTAGCCAAAAAGTTCCGATTCAATCAAAGTTTCCGGCAACGCCGCGCAATTCACGGCAACAAACGCTTTCCCGGCTCGCGGTGAACGCGCATGAATTTCTTGTGCCAACAAATCCTTGCCGGTGCCACTTTCGCCCAGAATCAAGACCGTAGAATCCGTCGGCGCAACACGATCCGCAATTTCAAACGCGCGCCGTATCTCCTCTGACCGCCCAATCATCGCGCCGAACTGGCCTTCCGTCGCCAGTTGCTGCCGCAGCGAGGCGTTTTCCTGCTCCAGCGAAGACAGCTTCAATAAATTCGCAACGCGCTGCCGCAGTTCATCCAGTTCAAACCCTTTCACGAGATAGTCCGCGGCTCCGAGACGCAAAGCATCTACCGCCGTTTTTGCTGTGTCCAGCGCCGAAACCATGAGCACCGGCATAGTGCTTCCCTGATCGCGCAACATTTGTAGAAAGGAGAGTCCATCCTGGCCGGGCAGCACCACATCCAGCAGCACGAGGTCCGGCTTCTCGGTCGGCAAAGCGTCGCGCGCGGATTCGGCGGAGTCGGCCTCCGCAATTCGATATTTAGATTCCAGCGCCCGCCGCAACCCATAGCGCGCTGCCGGCTCATCATCCACAATCAGAATCGTCTTCATCTTTTCTCCGCACAACACAAAACTTATCGATTCGTCCCAATTCCTTACGCCGTTTTTCCCTACGTCGTTATTCCTTACTTCCTTACTTCCTTACTTCCTTTATTTTCTTGCCTCGCCTTTCTTCAACGGCAACCACACCGAGAATTTCGTTCCACGCCCATTCGCAACCGGACTCTCCAGTTCAATTCTTCCTCCGGCTTCGCTCACCCGTCGCGCCACAATCGCCAATCCCAATCCAGTCCCTTGTGTCTTCGTAGTGAAAAACGGCTGCATCACTTTTTCGCGCAACTCGGGCGGAATGCCTTTTCCGTCGTCCTGCACACAAATCAGCGCGTTTCCATTAACGGCCGTTGCGCTGACCCGCAAATCGCCGCCGTAGCCGCTCGCTTCCAATCCGTTCACCACCAGATTTGACACGATGTCGCTCACCGCTTCCCTGCTAGCCGTAACACCAAGCGCGCTCTCTGCTGTCACCCCAAACTGAATACCCTTGCGTTCCGCTTCATGTTTCATCACCGCACTCACTTCGTTCGCGATCTCTCCAACGTCGCTCGTCGCGGTGCCGCCTCCCAGAACCGTGGGCCTGCTGAATTGCAGTAACTGCCCCAATTTCTGCGATAATCGCGAAACTTCTCCCAATACCATCCGCGTTTCGGCCTTCAACGATTCCGGCATCTCCAGACTTTCCAGCTGCACCTGCAAAATTGTCTTGATCGATCCCAGCGGATTTTTCAAGTTATGCGAAATGCTCGCCGCCATCTGCCCCAACACCGCCATCCGCTCCCGCTCCGCCAACTCCCTCTCCAGCCGCAGCTTATCCTCAATCAGCCAGCACAAATCAAACGCGCCGGGAATTTGCTCGCAGAGAACTTCCAGCGCCGCCGAAGTGTCGCCCGAAATTCCTGCGCCGTGAGGCTCCACATGCAGAGAACCAAACACGCGGTTGTCCTGCAGAATGACAAAATCGCGCGGATCAAACGGAATCGCGGCGCGCTTTTCCGGCTTTTCTGTTTGGCTGGGAGGCCGCTCTCTACCGCCATCTATCAAGTCAGACAGTTCCAGGCGCGCGCTCCGCAAACCCAGCTGCTCCACCACGCGACGTTCGATAAACACTTGCAATCGCGAAAGATCACCGTTGCGAGCCTCTTGACGAATTTCCGCGCCCAGCCGCTGCGCCACGTCCAGTTCTTTTTGCGCTGTTTCTCGCAGCGCCTGGCCCAAAGCGCGTTGTAATGGCTCGATGAAAATCACCAGTAGGAACAAGAGTGTCGCGGCCGTGGCCTCCGGCGGAAAGATCGCTGCCAGTGATTCACTGACCCGCCGAACCAGGGCCAGATACAGAAGCGCCAGAAAAGTAGTCGAGACCGCGTACAGAAGATTTTTTTGCTTTCCGATGTTTAAGAAATTGTGGCGCTGCACTAAATAAATCAGTACGGAGAGTCCGACCAGGGGTAGCAGGGCCAGGGCAGTGCCGAGCGCTTCGCGCTGTTCTGCACTCAACCCTGTGGGCAAAAAGTGGACCGCCGCAATCAGGACAGTCGCGGATACCAGCAGCACTCCAAGCAGGCGATGAAAATGATTTTCCGGCTTGAGCGTGGCGCCTTGCGCAAATATTCTTTCCCATACGGCGCTCAGCAGCGCGACGACCAGCAACCACCCGAGATACGGTCGGCCAAGCGAATTCCCCGGTATCACGAAATTGAAGCCTGGTTTGCGCAGCGCATCAGGTATTAGAATCGCGACGAAATAAACCACCGGCAGGTAGGCCAAAATCAGAGCAACAGTCTTAAAACGTTGGGTGCTCGCAATTCCGCGTACCTTCGCGAACTCCACGTGTACGTGAAACAGCAGCGGCGGCAAAAACGCCAGCCCGAAGCAAATCAAGCTGGCGGCGAATTTCTGCAAGGCCGCGCCCGGCTGGGTGTAATAAATCTGCGCGTTAATCGCCAGCAGCGATCCGCTGTAAAACAGGAAAAGCGAGAGACAAAGGAAGAAAAACACCCGCTCAAAATTCCGCTGCCTGCGGTAGCCGAGAATCACCACCATCCAGAACAGCATCAGCAGCGTCCCAGCTGTGAAGCCGATCAGCCGAACATAGAGAAGCGTCCCCACTCAGAGCCTCGTGCGGATTCTACGCCGGGCAAAGGAGCACGGCAATCTCCACGTGCAAGATTTTTCTTGCATCAGCTAACATGATGTAAATAAAATGCTTACACGAAATTCGGTCGATTGTGAAATTCTCGTGAGAACAGGTGACCTGGCGTGCAAATCCTTGACTTGGCGGCAAACTCTGTTATATTAGCACTCGGCCTTGAGGAGTGCTAAACTCTCGCGGCCTTACCCTGTTGGGAGTTTTTGAGTACAAGCTCGATATGGGGATTTGTAAGTACAAATCACAGCTCACCTGCAACTAAATAACGGAGGTTTTGCGAAGATGGCAGTCAATCTCACCCCGCTCCACGACCGTGTAATCGTGAAGCGCATTGAAGAAAAAGAAACCGTAAAAGGCGGCATCATCATCCCGGACTCGGCGAAAGAAAAGCCGATGGAAGGCGAAGTGATCGCTGTCGGCGCCGGCAAACGCGAAAAGGGCGAACTCATCCCTCTCGACGTAAAGCCCGGCGATCGCGTTCTGTTTGGCAAGTACGGCGGCACGGAAATCAAGCTCGACGGCGAGGAATACCTCATCCTGCGTGAAGAGGAAATCCTGGCCAAGCTAAGCGGCGCCGCAAAGGCCGCAAAAAGATAAGCTCCCCAGCTTTTAGGTTTACGTAGTGCAGGGTTTCAGCCCTGCGGTTTGAATCTTTTGTAGCGGCCCCGACCCGGTCGGGGTGCTCGTATTGAATGAAACTCAGCAGTCCGCACCAAGATCATCAGGAGGAAACAAGAAATGGCGAAGCAGATTGTTACGGGAGAAGCATCGCGCCAGGCGATTTTGCGGGGCGTGAATGCTCTTGCCGATGCAGTGAAGATTACCCTCGGCCCCAAGGGCCGCAATGCGGTCATCGAAAAGAAGTTCGGCGCGCCGATCATCACCAAGGACGGCGTGACAGTTGCCAAGGAAATCGAACTCCGCGATCCGCTCGAGAACATGGGCGCGCAGATGGTTCGTGAAGTCGCTTCCAAGACTTCCGACGTTGCCGGCGACGGCACCACCACCGCCACCGTGCTCGCTCAGGCCATCTTCCGCGAAGGCGTGAAGACGGTT
>WNFQ01001735.1_pt1 | contig 15583 bp, 10 predicted proteins | sample 5400171 | NCBI WGS metagenome assembly WNFQ01 (sample SAMN13153356, study PRJNA577476) | soil metagenome | isolation source: 20 cm soil under Madrone tree | place: USA:California | collected 2016-06-14
ATTCTCTCGCGAGGCGTGCTGTTCCGAGTTTGGAATTAATCGTTAGGCAAAATTTGTAGTCGAGAAATATAACTCCGCGCATCTATGTCGGGACATAGCAAGTGGTCGAAGGTCAAGCGTTTCAAAGGCGCGATCGACGCGAAACGCGGCAAAATCTTCAGCAAATTATCGAAGGAAATCACCATCGCCGCTAAAACCGGTGGTGGCGATCCCAATGGCAATCCCCGTCTGCGGAGCGCGATCCAGGCGGCGCGCGCGCAAAGCATGCCCAATGATAACGTGGAGCGCGCAATCAAACGCGGTACCGGCGAAGGCAAAGACGGGCAGCAGTTTGATGAGATTGTATATGAAGGTTATGCCCCGGGCGGCGTGGCCATCATCGTGGAAGCCGCGACCGACAACAAAAACCGGACCGGAGCGGAGATTCGGAGCATCTTTACCAAGCACAACGGCAACCTCGCTTCCAGCGGCAGTGTCTCATATATGTTTCACCGGAAAGGCCAGATCACCGTTGCGCGATCGAGCATTGACGAGGATCGGCTCCTGGAACTCGCACTCGAAGCTGGGGCGGAGGAGTTGACAACTGAGGAGGATCAGTATCTTATTACCACTTCCCACGATCAGCTATACGCGGTAGCTGAGGCGCTCAGAAATGCGGGCGTGACTACCGATGGGCAAAAGTTTACATTCATTCCCGATACAACTGTTCCGGTTGCCGACGAGACCGTGGCGCGTCAGGTGCTCCGCTTGTGTGACGCGCTCGAAGACGACGACGACGTGCAAAACGTCCACTCAAATCTAGAAATCCCAGACGAATTGCTGGCCACGTTGCCAGCCTGAAAAGTATTGCTTGCAGGAAACTTGTTAAGGCGCTGCCCAGCCGCAGCGAGGAACTCCATTTAATTATGAACGAACAAAACGAGAACCAGCCTGCGCCGCTGGAAACTGAATCCGCTTCGCAGGAGCAACGCCAGCATCGCCCTCGTCGCCGCTTCCCGCGGCGGCGCTACCGTGATCGGGGCGATCGCTTTGGAGGCGATAATTCAAACGCGTCGCCAAATTCTTCGCCCGCGCCAGGCGGAACTGCGAGCGTTGAGACGTTGGATCAAGAAGCTCGAGAGGGCGCCGAGGGCGCAGTCGAAAACGGTGAACAAGTTCAGGTTGAGCCGGAATTCGGCGAAGGCATCATCGAGATTTCAGGCAAAGGTTTCGGATTCTTGCGCGATCCAAAGCGCAATTTCGTGCAGACGCCGCAAGACATTTTCGTCACGCCCGAAATCGTTCGCCGGTTTGCTTTGCGAGACGGCATGTGGATTTACGGCGAAACACGGCGCGGTAGCCGCGGCCCGCAATTGGTCAAGTTGCTTACGATCAACGGGGAGGAGCCGACAAAATATCAAGGCCTCCGTCCTTTCGAGGAATTGACGACGATCAACCCGAACAAGCGAATTAAGCTTGAGACTGACCCGGACCGTTACACGACGCGCATCATGGATCTGATGACGCCGCTAGGCATGGGTCAGCGCGGTTTGATTGTCGCCCCGCCGCGCACCGGCAAGACGACGCTGCTGCATCACATCGCCGAGGCAGTCACGAAAAATCACAAGGAGATGCACGTGATCATTCTACTTGTCGATGAACGCCCGGAAGAGGTCACCGATTTCCGGCGTTCGCATCCGACGGCCGAATTGATGGCGAGCTCGAACGACAGCGACATTAAGAGTCACACCCGCATCGCCCAACTGGCCATCGAGCGCGCAAAACGTCTCGTCGAAGCCGGGAAGCATGTGTTCATCTTGCTTGATTCGATCACGCGCACGGCCCGCGCCTTCAATAATGCGATGGCTGGCGGAGGTCGCACCATGAGTGGCGGTATCGATGCCCGCGCGATGGAAATACCGCGCAAAATTTTCGCAGCCGCGCGTAATACCGAGGAAGCCGGCTCTCTCACTATTGTCGCGACCGCGCTGATCGAAACCGGTAGCCGCATGGACGAGCTGATCTTCCAGGAGTTCAAAGGCACCGGAAACATGGAAATGGTCCTCGATCGTAAGATTAGCGATCAGCGGATTTATCCGGCCATCGATATTTTTCTGTCGGGGACGCGGCGCGAAGAATTGCTGCTGCAACCGTGGGAGCTGGAGAAAATCAACCTCATCCGCCGCGGCCTTGCCGGTCACAAACCGGAGGAAGCGATTCAGCGTCTCTTGATGTTTGTTAAAAAATTCCCGACCAACGCTGAAATGCTCAAGGGAATTCCGGGTTAAGCCCGCCAAGCGCCAGGATACCGCTCGCTTCTACAACTTAACGTGACGGTTGTAGAGCGCGTGGATCGTTTCACGGGCATCAGCGTATTTTTGGCGAAAAGCTTCGAGGTCATGATAGCCAAGACGAATCGCCAGCTTTCGTTGTTCGCCCGGATCGCTGGAAAGTGCTGAGACGCTTCTGTTGTCGTAACGCCGCAGCACAGATTCGCAGCGGCGCAGAAATGTGTAGGCCAGCTTAAGCTCGCCAACATCGGAATCGTTCAGATGTCCGCGCGTGCCCAACTGATCGAGTGCGCGTTCCCAATTAGGTTCCCAGATATTTTCGAGCATTTGCAGGGCCTGAACCAGAAATTCTCCTTCGATAATCCCGCCGGTTCCGGTTTTGAAATCGAGAAAATCGGATCCACTCCCGCGCTCGCGTCGAATGCGCTCGAGCATATTGTCGATCTTTATAGGAAGGTCGATATCTTGGCCGACGTGACGCCAGGCGCGTTTTGCTATTTCGATAAATTCACCTTGCAACGGGCCCGTAACAGCGCGGGCCCGGGTCAGCGCCTGTAGCTCCCAATGTTGGGCCCGGTTTGCGTAATAGGATTGATAAGTTTCAACGGAGCAAACGAGCGGGCCCTTTTCTCCTTCGGGGCGCAGCCTTGCGTCAAGCAGCCAAATATTTCCTTCGGCGGTGGGCTGCGCCATCGTGACGACAAGATTTTGTGCGGAACGAATGTCGTCGCCGACGAATAAAACATCCAGGTCCGCGCCATAGCTGATATGGCGTCCGCCAAATTTGCCGAGAGCGACGATGGTCAATCGTTCGCCTCCAAGGAGCTTGCCGACAAAGAGCATGCAGGCTTCGGCCAGATCGGAAAGCTCAGTAAAGATCGCTTCAGGTTTGGCCAGGCCGAGCGCGTCGCGCAAAACAATGCGCAACAATTGTCTGTATCGGTAGGCGCGTATCGGGTCGAGACTGCTTGCATCCGGGCCTAATGAATCGAGCCGCCGTAAATTTTCCACTACCGATCGTGGTTCATCAAATGTCGGGTCCCGGGTAATGTCTTCTAAAAGCTGCGGTCGCCGAATCAAGAGCTCGCTGGCAAATCGGCTCGCGTCGAACGTCTTGACCAGCAACTCAAGCAATCGAGGATTTGTGACGAGAAGCTCGAAGAGTAAACTGCGCAGGCCATAGGCTTCGACGAAACGAACGAATTGATTGAGCGTCGCATCCGGATCGGCGGCCTTGGTGAGCCACTCGAGCAAGATCGGACGCAATTTGCGAAACGTTTGACGGGTGCGCGGCGCGACGTGGAAACTCGCTGGGCCTTGCGCCAGATCCGCAAGGGCCTTGCCTGCGCGCTTTTGATCGCTGAAAATTTCCAGATCGATTTTGGCCGGTTCGGCAGGCATTCCGGAGATGATCCGTCTAAAAATTGGGCGAACAGCGCGCATCCTTTCTCGCAGCGCCGCGGTGAAGTCTTCAGCGGACGAAAAGCGAAGGCTGCGTGAGAGCTGCTGCAGCGCTTCGGGTTCTTGCGGAACAGTGTGGATCTGCTGCTCGGCCTCTATCTGCAAACGATGCTCAACGCGGCGGAGAAACCGATATGTTTTGTCGAGTGTCAGCACTTCATCGCGTGGAAGAAGATCCAATTGACGAAGTGCTCGTAGGGCTTTGAGCATACTCGGTTCTTGCAGGAACGGATGATGCGCTCCGTGGATGAGTTGCAGCGCCTGCACGATAAATTCGATTTCGCGAATGCCGCCAATGCCAAGTTTGACGTCGCGCTCGAGCTTGTCGGGCCCGACCAGGTCGCGTTCAATGCGTCGCTTGATATTAGCGATTTCGTCGAGCAAATCGGGCGTCGTACTCTTCGGATAAATAAAAGGCTGATGTTGCCGCAGGAATTCGTAAGCCAGCTCGCGGCTACCGGCGATTCCGCGCGTCTTAATCAGCGCGAGACGCTCCCAGGTCTCGCCAAAGCCCGCATAATAATTCTCCATGCTTTCGAGCGAGCGCGCCAGCGGCCCAGCCGAGCCTTCCGGACGAAGGCGCAGATCGACACGAAACATTGAGCCCTTCGGATGAGGTGTTGAGAATGTTTCGAGGACTTTTTTCCCGAGCCGGTTAAAGAACTCGTGATACGACAAATGCGGCGTGAGTTGGCCTTCGTCGCTGTAAAGAAACAGGAGATCGACATCCGAGCTGTGATTCAGTTCGCCGCCTCCCAGTTTGCCCAGCGCCAGAATAGCGAACTCGGCCTTGGGAGAACCGTAGCGCCGGCGAAATTCTGCATCCCAATGCTCGAACACGCCCCGGATGCAAATTTCCGCGATCTGCGAAAGCTCCCCGGTCGTTTCCTCAAGCGGCGCGATGTTGGCAAGTTCGCGAAGCGCCACGCGGGTCATCTCGCGGCCTTTCCAGAAACGAAGCGCCGCGAAGTTTTGATTTGAGATCGAGTCGTCAGCCAGAGCGTGAAGCTCGCTAAACATTTCCGCGTAGCCGCGAGACGCGAGACACACCTCAGGGCGGGCAAGCCACAGAAGCGTTTCGGGATTCCGCGTCAGTCTCGTCGCGCAAATGCTCGAGACTGCGAGAAGATGCAACAGGGCCGGTTCACCCAACGGAAATTGCTCCACTACATCATCAAGGGACTGCGCGGTTGCCAGCCACCGTTCGCTGAACTGGACAAGAGTGGTTTCGACCTGCGGAGGGTTCAGCGATGCGGCCGCTTTTTCCCGAATCCAACGCTTATCTTCATCCATCGCGCGGAACATCACGCGAATTTGACAGAAAGACCAGTTAACGCACCGCGCGGGGACTACGATGCCTGCAGAGGCGTCAAGACGCGAAGCGCTCTTTCCTGAATTTGGAAGTCAACTGGGCAAGTGCCGGCCAGTTCGCCGTCAAGTTCCACTGGAACATCCTGCTCGCTGGTTATGCGCAAGTGTCGGGTCTGAAAATATTCAATCTCCGGGACGCGAATGTCGGAGCTGAACACGACGTCCTGCAAATATTTGATGATTTCTAGGTAACCGAGCCGTTTGAAGACGACTACATCGAATAACCCATCATCGATGATTGCATGCTTGAAAAATGGAAAAGGCCCTCCGTAAAGACGCCCATTTCCGATGAGAACAAACGATCCCTCCTCAATGGAAGCATTCTCCGATTCAATAGAAAGCTTCGGCGGCTCCCGTGCCGCGATCTGCGCTGCCGAGATCAGATAGCTGAGCGGACCGAGACTGCGCTTGAAAGCCAGGCTGGTTTCCTTGACGACCTGCGCGTCGAGTCCCACGCCGGCGAGCTGGACGAATGATCTTCCATTTGCGCTGGGAAGATCGACGAGACGCATGTTGTCGCCTTGAACGATCTCCCAGCAAAGCTCGAGATTGTGGGACGGCAGGCCAAGCTCCATGGCGAAGACGTTCACTGTGCCGATTGGGAGCAGGCCTAATGCAGCGCCGCTTCTCGCGATGCCGTTGACCACCTCGTTGACCGTTCCGTCACCGCCGGCCGCAACGATTTTTCCAAATCCGTCATCGACAGCGCGCCGGGCCAGCGCTTCTGCCTCAACGGAATGCGATGTAATGTGTACCGGGCAGCCGCGGACGATTGATTCGACACGCTCCTGGCAATGCTTTGCCTGTTCGTTACCTGCGGCTGGGTTGAGAATGACGACTGTGTTGTTCACACGAAAAAGTAACAGAGGGCTTTCATCTTTTCTTCGAACTGGGGCTGCGTAACGTTTTCGCGTGAAAAAATTGCGCCGGATTGCATTGATTGCCTTAGGAGCAGTGATTGCACTCGGCGCGATTGTCTTGATCGGCGTGAACTTGTATGTGCAATCGCAAGGGACACAAGCGAAGATTCGGCAAGAATTGAGTCAACGACTCGGCACGACGCTAGAGGTTGGTCGCATGAGCGTGACGCCCTGGGGTGGACTCGAACTCAGCGCCATAAAAATTGCGCAGACCTCCCCGGCGAGTCCGAGGCATTTCCTTGAAGCAACGACGTTTCGGCTGCGTGTTCGTTTCCTCTCACTCTTTTCGCGAAGACTGGTGATCAAACAGGTCGCGCTCGTCAATCCAAACGTAGTGTGGCCGCAGGATGCCAAAGGAAAATGGAGATTACCAGGTTCCCGGGAAGAAGGGATGTCAACTGTTTCGACAGTCCAGGTTCCAAATATCTCCGAACCGGTCCAACCGGCAGGGTCTCCTGCCCTTACCGCCACCCCCACTTATTTTCCATCCCCAGTTCCAGCGACCCCGAAGCGACCCCGAAAGCTCTCGGTGGTGGTGGCTCCGGAGGTTCAACGGGTGGACATCAATAACGGGAATTTTACGTTTCTCGATCATGCCGGTGGAATGCTGGCGAGTTTTAGGGGCGTGAATTTTCGTACCAGCATTCGTAGTGCTCTGGCGCTTCGCGGCGACGCCAGAGTTGCAAAGATTTCGTTGCGGGACCGCTTTTTTCTCGAGCAATTACAATCCGCGCTCCGTTACGAACCTGATGTGCTGGAGCTTGCGAAAATATCCGCGCGCGCGGGGAGCGGTGAGGTCAAGGGCTATTTCGCCATGCAACCGGAAGCAGAGGATTCTCCCTTCACTACGAGCGTGACCTTTCGCAACGTCGTGGCCGACCAGATTGTGACGGACGGGGGCGGTCCAAAGGGAATGGTCCAGGGCACGTTGGAGGGCAGCTTTGAAGCCTCCGGTAAAACTGCCGATCCTGACGCGCTCACTGGGAAGGGGGAGATCTTTCTGCGAAATGGGCAAGTGCAGCAATACAGCGTGCTTGTTTTGCTTGGGCAGCTCCTTCAGATCGAAGAGCTAAGAGAGCTTCATCTCGAGCAAGCTGAAGCCAAATACCATGTCAGCCCGGGATTAATCACGATCGACGAACTGATACTGCGCTCGCCGAACATTCGCCTCTCGGCATCGGGTACAGCCACGTTTGATGGGGCCTTGAAACTTGATTCTCAGCTCACGATCAACGACAAGATTCATGGCCAGCTTTTCAAAGCGATTCGTCGCAGTTTTCAACCAAGCAAGGAGCCGGGCTATTTTGCACTCGATTTTAAAATTGCCGGCACCATTGATCGACCAAGAACAGATCTGATGGACAGACTAGTCGGCCATGATCTCAGCAGTGTGATCAATAGCCTGTTTGGCGGCGGGAAATCAGACCGACCAAAGAAGAAAAAGAAACGGACCGAAGACGCTATGCCCGCCGCGCCATCGCCTTCCGGTGCCGCGGAAGAAACGGCACCGCCGCCCATCGCAACCCCAGCCTCGTCGCCATGAGAGTAATCGCCGGCAGCGCCGGCGGCCTTCGCCTGGCAGCCCCGAAGCGTGGCGTTCGACCGACGATGGACCGCGTCAAAGCCGCGATCTTTTCCAGTCTCGGCGACACGGTCATCGGCGCGCGGGTCCTCGATCTCTTCGCCGGAAGCGGCGCGCTCGGGATCGAGGCGCTCAGCCGCGGTGCGGCGTCTGTTCTCTTTGTGGAGGAAGATCGACAATCGATCGCCGCAATTAAAGAAAACCTCGCGAAAGTGAACCTGACAGGTCGCATTCGTCAGGAGAATGTTTTTGATTTTCTCCGGCGCTCTGCCGGAATGGAAAACTTCCAGATCATCTTTGCGGATCCGCCTTATGAACAAACGAAATCTGGCGAGCGTTACACCGAAAAACTCCTCTCGAACGAAATGCTACCGCAACTGCTCGATTCCGATGGCGTCTTCGTTTTGGAAAAGCGGCCGAGTGAGCTCATTCCGGCGACAAATCTTTGGGATGTAGTTCGGGCACGAAAGTACGGGGCGACCGAAGTCTTGTTTCTATCCGCAATCCGCGGTCCGAAATCCCAAATTCGTTAATGATTCGTTTTCTCTACAATCTGTTTTGGCCGATTGGGCTCTTGTTCTTTTTGCCGGGCTATTTGGTGAAAATGGCCCGGCGCGGCGGCTACCGCGAAAAATTCGGTCAACGTTTTGGAATTTACGATCATGAAGTGCAGGAGCGGTTGGCCGTCAGTCGCGGGAAAGGATCGACTTGGCTACACGCAGTAAGCGTGGGCGAAGTAAATATCGCGCTGAAGCTGGCGAAGGCATTGCGCTCTCTCGATCCAGATTGGCACGCCGTATTGACTACGACGACCACAACGGGGTTCGCTTTGGCGAATAAGAACGCTCCGCCTTGGATCGAGGTTATGTACACGCCGCTTGATTACTGGCCGATTATGCGCCGCGCGTTTTCTGTCATTTGTCCCGCGAAGATCGTTCTGGTTGAAGCTGAGATTTGGCCGAATCTTGCCGCGGGAGCGCATGCCCGCCGTATTCCGCTTGCGCTGGTCAACGCGCGGTTATCGCCGCGATCCGAGAAAAGATTTCGCCGGTTCCGATTCTTTGTCGCGCCGACGTTCCGCCTGCTCGATCTAATTTGCGCGCAGGAACCCGATGATGTCGATCGTTGGGTGGCGCTCGGCGTCGAGCGCAGCCGGATTCGCCACACTGGCAGTATCAAATACGATCCCGCTGATCTTGATCGTAGTGGCGGAGTTCAAGAAATCGGTCATGTGGCTGCTGTCGGTTTCGAGCGCCCAGTGCTCTTCGGAGGCAGCACCCATCCCGGCGAAGAAGAAATTCTCGCCAGGGTTTTTCTAAACCTGCGCATAAAATTTCCGTCGCTGCGCCTGTTCATTGCGCCACGTCATGTTGAACGCTTGCGCGAAATCCGGGCGCAGCTCGAGGCTTTGCCGCTGCAGGTCCAGCTCGCTAGCGAATCGCTGAATCATGGCAAGGCGGAACCGGATTGCGTGCTTGTGGATACTACCGGTGAACTTCAACGTTGGTACGGTATAGCGACCGTTGTGTTCATTGGAAAAAGTTTGACCGCTCACGGTGGACAAAATCCAGTGGAGCCGATCATAGCGCGCAAACCGGTCGTCTTTGGCCCGCACATGGAGAACTTCGCAACGCTTGTCAAAAGCCTGGTCTCGAAAAACGGCGCAATCCAGGTTCACGACGCCGATTCCCTTGAACTAGCGATCGAGAAGCTTCTCGGCGATAGTGAATCCCGCGATCGGCTCGTCGAAAATGCGCGTGCAGTCGTGACCGAGCACCGGGGTGCGACCGCGCGCGCAGCGGCCTTGATCAACAAGCTTCGTTCTGAGCAAGAGTAAAGCGGAAGATTGATTTGGCGATTTGCCTTGCGTGAGAGAATAGCAATTCCGATATTGGCCGGCTTTTGTGACCCTATCGTCTAGAGGCCCAGGACACCGCCCTTTCACGGCGGTAACACGGGTTCGAATCCCGTTAGGGTCGCCCTCTTGTCGCTCGAAGAAATTCGTAATTCATCTGATCTCCAGGGATTCTAGCGTGGATAGATCTATACAGGCTGGACTACGAGTTTTGTCCGGTTTCGAATTATCCGTAAGTAATAATTAATTATGGACACCGTTCGATGCGGCTACGCCGTCGTGGTCGTCTTGTCGATTTTCTACGTACCTATTTGGCCGAACGCCGAACCTGCGCTCGAAAGCGCGATGGAAAGAATCTGGGCTGGAGAAGCCGACTGAAGCGGCGACTGTGTGAAGCGTCTTCTGGCGCTTCGCGAGCCGGCGGCGAGCTTCATTCAAACGGAGATTCTGGACAAAGTCGCTTGGGGGTTCGCCAAAAACACTCTTGAATACTTTGCTAAAATGGCTGGGACACATGCAGGCTCGGCGCGCCAGCACTTCCACTGAGAGGTCGGCATGAAGGTTCCGAATCACCCAGGCAACGAGATCAGAGAAGCGGTCAATCGGACGATTATCAAGAGGTGCAGGATCCGCGGGACGCTCCTCTTGATCTTCTTTGGTGAGGCGGAGAGCTAATTCTTCTTCCACTGACTGTGCAACATGGGGACCGTAGTCTTCCTGAATCATTGCTAGCGATAAATTTACACCGCCGTTGAGTCCTGTAGTCGTATAGTAAGGGCCGTCTTGAACGAACGGCTTCCTATGATCGATTTTTAGACGGGGAAACCGTCTTGCCAGGTCTCGCGCAAAGCGCCAATGCGTGGTGACCTCCCGCCCGTTAAGCAAGCCGGTTGGAGCTACTCCATAAACGCCGGTACAGACGGCTCCAATTCGCCGCGTATCGTTTACGCGCTTCAAAATCCAAGTAGCTACCTTGTCGCTAACCTCCGGACGCCGAATCCCTCTTCCGCCGGCAATGACAATGGTATCAAGAACCGGTGCCGCATTAAGAGTCGCTTGTGCTTCAAACATGAGGCCGTCTTCAGCGCGAAAGCGGTCTGAGAATACGCCGATCGTATGCACCGTATAGCACGGAATGCGATTGCCATAGCCGTCGTCCAAAGCGGCTGCGACAAAGGTGTCAGCGGGGCCTACGAGATGCAACGCGGTAACGTCGTCGAACCCGACAAGACCGACGCGTATCGGTCGGAAAATGGAGGCATGCTCTGAAAGACTCTTCACTTACATTGAGAGAATCTCGTGCTGCCCGCCATGACACCAGGACATCGAACCGACAAAAGCGGACGATGCCATTGATTTACGCCCTGCTACATGTCGAAAGTCCGAAATCGTCGGATTAATGTCCGTCACTTTTCTGATGGTCTTTTGTCCCGAGGAATTGTATGATTTCCTTTGTCCCATAATTCCAGGAGGCGGATAAGTCGCGACCCGCAAAAGGCGAGATGACCGGCGCACACTCGATTCAACGAATCGCACCGTTAAATGTTGACAAGACCTCTGGGAAGACCGACGCGGAGGCGCTTGCCGAGATGTTGCCGGAAGTATATGAAGACTTACGGCGATTGGCCGCGACTTATCTTCGCGGGGAGCGGTCAGAGCACACCTTGCAACGAACGGCGTTAGTGCACGAAGCCTATTTACGCCTTGCCAGCCAGCGTGAGGAGGCCGCGTGGCAAAACCGTGCTCACTTCCTTGGCATCTTTGCGCGGATTATGCGCCAGACACTGACGAACTATGCTATCGCCCGACAACGAGAGAAGCGCGGCGGTACAGATCCAGTGGAACGGGCCCTTGAATTCTACGACCAACGAAAAATTGACGTGACCGTCCTGGATGCCGCGCTGCGAGATCTTGAGAGGCTGGACCCGCGCCAAGGGCAGATCGTTGAACTGCGCTTTTTCGGCGGTTTGACGGTGGCAGAGATCGGCGCAGCGATGGGAATTTCACCAGCGACAGTCAAGCGCGAATGGGCAACTGCAAAAATATGGCTTCGCCGAGAATTGTCTCGCAGTAGTTGAGTATCCTTCCCGCTACTGTTCGGTAATACTTTATGATACCGTAAACGAAAAGAGAGTCAGAGGAGATGATGGATCCGCATCGATGGCAACGACTGAAATTGATTCTGGCGGAAGCGCTCGAGCAAGAATCACCTGCGGCCAGGACCGCCCTGGTCGGGCGTTCGTGTGGCAACGATGCCGACCTTCTGTGCGAGATTGAATCTCTTTTAGCGGAGGCGGAGCCGCTTCTTGGTGAGACGCCTGACGAATTGGAAGAGTGTGCTGACAATTTCGCCGCGGCGCTTCCGCGCGCGGATGCCTCGGAAATTGGCAAGCGTGTCGGAGCATACGTCATCATTCGTGAGATTGGCCAAGGAGGAATGGGAACTGTCTACCTCGCGGCGCGCGCGGATGGGTATTTCGAAAAGCAAGTAGCTATTAAGTTGCTGAAACGTGGGGTTTCTAATGAAGAGGTTCTCCGTCGCTTCCGTTCGGAACGCGAACTCTTGGCTCGCCTCGACCATCCGAATATAGCCAGATTAATTGACGCCGGTACGACCGACGATGGTCTCCCATATTTCGTGATGGAATACATCGATGGAATACCGATCACTCGTTTCCTCGATGAGAAGCGGGAGGGGTTGGCGGCGCGACTTAACCTTTTCCTAAAAATTAGCGCCGCAGTCGAAGCAGCGCATCGTAATTCAGTCATTCACCGCGATCTGAAACCAAACAACATTCTTGTTAATCGCGAGGGAGAGCCAAAGCTGCTTGATTTTGGAATCGCCAAGCTCGTCGGGAACAATACAAATCCTGTCGAACTCACGACACTCGGTCAGGAGCGACTTACGCCGATCTCGGCCTCACCGGAACAAGCCAAAGGTGAACCAGTCACCATTTCTAGCGACATCTATGGGCTTGGCGTAGTGCTTTACGAGATGCTGACCGATGTTAGGCCGCATCGCTTTCTAACGTCTGATCCTTCCCGTGAAGAGCTGATCGAGGTCGTCTGCAAACAACGACCGACGCTTCCTAGCCTCGTTGTCAAGAATCGCGAGAGACAGCATCAGCTCCGTGGCGATCTGGATGCGATCCTGCTCCGAGCGCTGGAAAAGGAGCCGACGCTGCGGTATCCGTCGGTCACAGAGTTCGCCGAAGACATTCGACGTCACCTCATCGGCGAACCCGTTCGAGCGCGAGAGCATAAGGCGGTTTACCGAATTAGAAATCGCTTGCTGCACAATCGGACCATGCAAGTATCGCTCGCCGCCACGATCCTCGCCTTGTTGATCGCAGCGGCATTTATTTTTGGATCACGAGTGCGATCAGGTCTGAAGCAGCTGGGTGTGCAAGCTCCCGCTATGTCCCCGGGCTTGGGCAACGCGCCGTCGCTTTCAGGAAAAAGTATAGCCGTGCTGCCATTCGATATTTTTAACAACGATACAGAGAATGCGTACTTCGCCGATGGCGTCCAGGAAGCTATCATCACCAATTTGGCGAATGTCACTGCGCTGAAGGTGATCAGCCGTGGCAGCGTTGCGTCCTATCGGGGGAAAGCCAAGAACGAGCGCGAACTTGGGGAAACCCTCGGTGTTTCCTACGTGGTGGAAGGAAGCGTGCAAAAAGCTGGGGATCGCGTTCGAGTCAACGCGCAGCTTATAGATACACGGACGATGACTGAAGTTTGGGCGCAACAATACGATCGGAGGCTCGACGATTTATTTACTGTTGAGAGCGATCTCGCGCAGGCGATCGTGTCGCAGCTTAAGGGCAAGCTGTCGCCGGATGAGAAGGCGGCGATCGAAAGTCGTCCGACCAAAGACATGCTTGCGTACGATTTTTATTTGCGCGCGCGCGAGTCTTTTTTTCAAAATAATTGTCCAAATGCCATCAATCTGCTTGAGCGTGCTATTGCTCGCGACCCGCAGTTCGCACTCGCTTACTGTTCGTTAGCCGAGGTGCATCTTTACATGTACCGCTTTAGCCGGGATATGACCCCAACGCGACTTGCCCAGGCTAACGAGGCCGCGGAGACCGCTTTGCAGCTCGCACCGCAACTCCCACAATCGCATCTAGCTAAAGCGCAGTATTATTATTATGGATTGCACGATTATGAACGCACGCAGCGCGAATTGGCGGCCGCGCCGTCTCCTAGCGTGGACAACGCCAAGTTTGTTGATCTCGCTGCATTGACCGAGCGAAGGCTCGGACGTTGGAAAGACGCCATTCGGGATGGGGAGAAAGCCGCTGCGCTCGATCCACAAAACCCTTACACGACAAACGAGCTGGTTGAAAGCTACATAGCAGTTCGGCGATTCAGTGACGCTGAACGGCTTGCTGACAAAGGGATCAAGGCGATGGTCACACAAAACGGGTATCTTTGGGGACTCAAGAGCCAAGCTCTGCTTGGGATGGGACGGATCAAGGAAGCTGGCGCCGTCCTTGAAAACTCGCCTGTGGAGATCACGCACCTTTATCGATCAGTGATGGTGGCGATGTACGCGCGAGACTTCGCCCGAGCTTTTCAATTGCTAGAAAACGCAGCTCCTCGTGAAAAAGAGAGTGACTCGGTTCCTTTTTTCGATGGAATCGTCGCTCGAGCCCAACACGATGCCGCAAGAGCGCGGTCATCGTTTCAACTCGCGCGCAGCCGCATGACCATGAGATTACGCGAGCATCCCGAGGACGCGGAGCTAATTAGCAATCTTAGCGTGGCCGACGCCGGACTTGGCTTGAAAGAGGACGCCATGCGTGAAGCCAGGCGGGCTATCGAGTTGTGCCCCCTTTCGCGCGACGCAGTCGACGCACCGGGCTACCAAACAATGCTAGCGCTGGTCTATGCGTGGACAGGCGAACACGACGCGGCGCTGACACAGTTGGAAAAAATTGTACGGCTGCCGCGAGGACCGGACTATGGCGAATTACGTTTTAATCCCTGGTGGGATGAGATCCGTACAGATCCGCGGTTTGATACATTATTGAGTCAAGCGGCTCTTCCACCCGTCTACTAAAGAAGACTTTGCCGGGGTTTATCACCTGCTGAGTTTTTTTGCTCAACCTTTATTCAAAGGCCGAACAGACTTGCTTAGCCTGTAAAAAGTTCGCGGCCGTTAACCCGGCTCGCCGGACAGCTTATCGCCACTCGGCTGAGGCCAGTCGTGCCTTGGCGCGGTATCAGGCCGCATTTCGGGAATTTTAAGACTTTTTGAGCTCTTTTCCCAGCCACTATTGCATTACAGTATGTGGGAAAGCTTTCATCCGAGTGCACTGATCAACGTATGCTAATTTCGCGGCGGCTGCCGGAGGGTCGGTCGCGCCGATGAAGATTGGGACGATAGCCAAAAGGGCAAAACCCTTGTCTATTGGCATTCTTGGTTTCGACGGCGTATCTCTCTTGGATCTGGCTGGACCATTCGAAGCCTTTACTGTGGCTCGGACAGATGCGGCCGACGGAAAAGATCAACCTTGCTACGATACAAGGATTATCGGCGCGACCGGCAAAACATTTGCTTCCGAGTCAGGCCTTGTTTTCAAGACCGAAGATACACTTCTCCGAGCCAGCCATGTAGATTCGATTATTGTTCCAGGCGGGGTAGCAGTGCGGGCCGGGGAGACATACCAAAAGATTTCAGAGTGGCTCACCGCTCATGCTCACCGCATCAGGCGGATAGTGTCCATTTGTACCGGGATCTATCCTCTCGCGAGGAGTGGCTTGCTTGATGGGCGTAAGATAACTACTCACTGGAGATTTGCGCAGGATGTCGCGAGACAGTTCCCGAAGATACGCGTCGATCCTATTTCGTCGTTCATCAAGGATGGGCCGTTCTATTCGTGTGGCGGTGGAACCGCTGCCACCGAGATGGCGTTGGCGTTGATCGAGGAAGACTACGGTTCGCGCGTCGCCCTTTCGGTCGCCCGCGAACTGGTGGTTCGACTCAGACCGGTTGGAGACGCTGAAAATTCTGTCGATCCATTGCAGTTCGAGTGCGGACCGATGGATCGACTCGCCGATCTCCCCGCCTGGATCGGTTCACACCTAAGCGACAACCTCTCCGTGGAGGTGCTCG
>WNFQ01004228.1_pt1 | contig 15581 bp, 15 predicted proteins | sample 5400171 | NCBI WGS metagenome assembly WNFQ01 (sample SAMN13153356, study PRJNA577476) | soil metagenome | isolation source: 20 cm soil under Madrone tree | place: USA:California | collected 2016-06-14
CCCGCAGTTGCCATGCTTGCGTTTGCACTCCCAGCTCGAGTCCCGACCCCGCTCCGGAAGCTTCCTTTCCGCTACTTAGACAGTCCCAACTCCTGGCCGACCTCACTCCAAACAACGCTGTCCCCAACCGTGTTTCCGCCGACTTTTGTCAACGCCCCGAGCCTAGCACGCACTTTTTGCAAAACCCCAAAAAATCCCCTTTATATGTCATATAGAATCTGGCGGTTGGTTTCGATTGGTGAATTGGCACCAACACCAATCATTCACTCCGCTCCGGCGGCGTCTCAATCTTCACTGCGCACTGGCCGGCGATATGCGTCCAAACCCTCCTTGCCCCTTCACCTTGTTTCACCCTGATAATTGACCCGCCGTCACCTCCGCCACTGAGATGCAGAATAACATAATCGCCTGTTCGTTCTAAGTGAGTGAGGTAATCCAGATTTATAATGCGGCCATCCGGCAGAGTCACAAGATTCATGGACAACACTGACTATCAGGTCCGAAACAAATGGACAAACGAAAACAGTTTGAAAAAGTGTGTGTTGTCCCGGCAAGAAATCGCATTTACGCGGATGCCCGATGAAAACCCGCCTTGATGTTGTGTGGATTATTCGGGCACGAAGTTAATTCCGCCGACGATATCAACGCGGCAACCGCGTTTTGATTATTGCGTAGTTCTAAGAGCTCCTGGAGCACTTGCCCGTCGCGCAACTTGTGCAAGGGCGCAACGCAGAGTGAGTAGAAGTGTCGGGATCATGGTCGTACTGGTCATCCAAACACACACCATGCCCAATAAAATCTCACTTCCCTCGGATTTTGTCGCCAGGTCGAATCGTTAACGTCGCAACAATGGATCGCTGGGTCGGACGTTACTCCGGCTCCACTTCAGTTTCTGCCGAACATGGAGTCTTTCTTCAAAACCGGGCAAGTGGAAACTGGCACTGCCCTGTAAATTTAGGCTCGGACTATTTCAATTACCGCCGACCCGATGGATCTGGGTTTGCATCTGTTGCACGGCGGATCCAGTAACCTTCTGGACATTACCAGTTCCGGTGTCGCCGACGGGAATGCCGTTATCATCGACCTCAACCCAGCGACCGCCGCCGATATGCGTTCCTGTGTCGGGCTGGACATAAACCATATGGGTGTGTTTCTTAGCCGACGCTGTCTTTCCGGTCAGATCGAAGTTGAGCTGAGTGGCTTTGCCCAGTTGCGTCTTGGCATCGCGGATCGATGCCATAACTTGCCCATTGATAACGAGAGTGACCTTATAAGTGCCAACTGCCAAACCGTCGGAGACGTAGTGGCCTTTTGCATCGGTCTTAGCAATCTTGGAAAAATTTTTCGCTTCAATCCGGACATCGGCGCCTTTGATCGGGCGGCCGGTGGGGTCCTTCACAACCCCTTCAACGACCGTCGTGCCAGCCCAAGCGCTGAACGTTACAAGCAGTGAGCCAACGAATCCAAGCTTAAATGATTTTGAGAGCATAGGTGATTGTACTAGAGGGGTCTTCGCTGAGAAGTCAACGCCGTATCTTGCCTGGGAACCACAGGCCGTTGACTTAGACGTTGCTCCCGCTCCACTTCAGTTTCTGCCGAACCACGCTGAAAAATGAGGCATCTGGCAACGAGGCTAACGGCAGCGTTTTCTTCGCCCTGCGAATGGTAATTACCGATCCGCGCTCGACGTGTATCGGCTTGCGGCCGTCCAGCGTTAGAAAGATCGGGTACTCCGGATCGCTCGCTTCGATTTCGATTGTCGATCCTTGCGCGACGATAATCGATCGGTTTGTGAGCACGTGCGGACAGATCGGCGTAATCACGAAAACGCCAGACTCCGGATCGAGAATCGGTCCGCCGGCCGAAAGCGAGTACGCCGTCGAACCCGTTGGGGTCGCGACAATCAGGCCGTCGGCGTTGAATTCAGTGAGCGGTTCACCGTTGACCCGCGTGCATAGCAGCACCAGACGCGAAAGTTCGCCACGGCTCAACACCGCGTCGTTTAGCGCGATCATTTTGTTGGTTTGTTTGTCGCCCAGCTTCACTCGCGCTTCGAGAAGCGCTCGCTGACTAAAGTTAATCCGGTCCTTCGCGATGCACTCCACCGCCTCGCGATAACTGGAAGAATTCGCGCAGGTCAGGAAACCAAGCGATCCCACGTTGATACCAAAGACTGGCTTGATGACTTCGCCGAGCTGCCCAACTACGTGCAGAATGGTCCCGTCGCCGCCGACCACTACAAGGAGATCGGCCGCCGCTCCCAACTGCGCGATCGAATGATCCGATTTCTTTCCGGCAACGGCGGCAGTTTCTTTTTCCAACAAGATCGAGATGGAAAAACGATCGAACTCTTTGACTATGGAATTGATCAGGTCCCCTATCCCTGGTTTCCCGGTGTGCGCGACTAAACCGATTACTTTCGCATGCATGCAAAAAATTCCTGATTCCCGTCCGCGCCTTTAATGGCAGACGGGACGATCCCGGTCACCACATGATTGAGATTGGTCACAAACGCAACGATCTTGTCTTGCGCCTTTTGCTGCAAGTCGAGATCGCGCACGATTCCGCCCTTTCCAACATCCGCACGTCGCAGTTCGAACTGCGGTTTGATCAGCGCCAGAATCATGCCGCCTGGAGTTATCAAGTCGAACGCGTTCGGCAAAATCAAAGTCAATGAAATGAACGAGACATCGATTACGCAAAGATCGACAAGTTCTGGAATGTGTTCACGTGACAGAAAACGCGCATTCAATTTCTCCAGTACAATCACACGCGGATCGTTCCGCAGTTTCCAGGCCAGTTGACCGTGGCCGACGTCAACCGCATAAATTTTTGCGGCGCCGCGCTGTAGCAGGCAATCAGTGAAACCTCCCGTGGCCGCGCCGATATCCAGCGCGATCTTTCCGTGCATTTCGATTTTGAAATAATCGAGGGCGCTTTCCAACTTCAATGCGCCGCGCCCCACATATTTGCGTGTCGGCTTAACTGTGATCGCCGCCTCCGAATCGAGAAACTGAGATGCCTTTACCGCAATCCGAGTACCGACCTTGATCTCCCCGGCCATCACGGCGCGTTGCGCTTGCTCGCGGCTTGCGAACAGGCCCTTCTCAACCAGAAATTGATCAAGCCGTAACTTTTTCGACATGGTCCCGCGTGTCATTTGTTCTTCGGCGCGCTCGTCGGCCCGCAAACTTCTATAATGGACGCGCGAATTGCTTCGGCGGCCTCAGTCAGCTGGTCCGTTGTAATACACAATGGCGGCATCAGCACAATCACGTTTCGAATCGGTCGCGTGAGGAGGCCACGTTTCCGAGCCTGGAGACATACTTGAGCCGCGTCGTGTGCCTCTTGCAGCTCGATTCCAGCAATAAACCCGCACTGCCGCGCTTCGACGACGCCCGGAAGCTTCCTCAACTTGGCCAGAACTTTGGTCAGGTGCTGGATTTTCGGTTGCAGCGCTTCCAAGACCCGTTCTTTTTCAAAAATCTCCAGACTGGCCCTGGCTGCAGCGCATCCGAGCGCGTTTCCGGTGTAGCTATGTCCATAGGCTAGCGATCTACCATCGGCAACCGAGCCGTCAAAAGCCGAAAATATTTTTTCCGATACCAAAGTAATAGCAAGCGGAAGATATCCTCCGGTCAAGCCTTTAGCCAGCACCATTATATCTGGAAAGATTCTCTCGTGTTCAATCGCAAACATTCGCCCGGTTCGTCCAAATCCGGTCATGACTTCATCCACAATTAGCAGTGTCTCTGAGCGGTCGCACCATTCTCGGAGCGTCCGTAAGGTGCCAGGCGGCCACAGGCGCATCCCGGCGGCGCCTTGGACAAGCGGCTCAATGACTACAGCTGCGATCTTTGCCACTTCTGCCGGCGAAAGCGCCTCCAGTGCCTTCAGGTCTGGAACCTGAATGGCCGGGAAATTCCAATGAGACGGACCAATTTGGAACATAGCCAGTGCGCCAAGGCTGGCGGCGCCCGCCGTATCGCCGTGATAACCGCTTCGGAAGGCAACGAACTGTTGCTTCCTCGAATGCTGCAATCGCCAATACTGATCAGCGATCCTTAAAGCGACTTCGATTCCAGTCGAACCATCGTCCGAGTAAAAAACTCTGCTCAATGAGTTCTCAGGAAAAAGATCGACAATCGCACGAGCAAGCTCGATCGCCGGTGGATTTGTAAAACCGAGAAATGAAGTGTGCGCCACGCGGCCAAGCTGTCGGCGGATCGCGGCGTTGATGTGCGGATGATTATGACCGTGAATGTTTGTCCAAATTGATGAATTGCCATCGATGTATTCGCGGCCGTAGCTATCGCGCAGCAGTGCGCCGCGCCCCTCGACCAAAATCAGCGGCTCATTATCGGGCGCGCACCATTCGCGCATATTGGTGAACGGATGCCAAACGAAGCGTTTGTCTGCGGCGATCAACGCTTCGGTATCCCACTCTTTCATCGCACGTCAATCCCGGATTCGTTTCTCAACATACAAACCACGCCGTAGCCTTTTTTAGCGAAGGCGGGTCGGCCTCGATCAATTCTTCCGTGCTCCACTCAGTCATAGGTGCCTTGCTCCTTGATCAGTTTGTCGACCGAGACAACATCGTCGAACGACGCGCGGCGCCGCTGATATTTTCGGGCAACAATCTCCTTCAAGCTCAACAGATCCTGAAGAGGTGGAGAATCGTAATAAGTCCACTCGGTTTCACCGGCAATTTTCGCCTGAAACCGCCACACGCCGCCGAATTTCGTGGCGCGCACTTCGCGTTTCTTTCCATCTCGATCTTTCTCCGTCCATATGTGTTGACTCGGCATTGCAGTGAAACGTTACATTAGCAGGCTTGAAAGACGCAGCTAGACTGGCGGCCTATTTTGCGGCGACCATTCTCATTGGAGCGCTCCTTGCTCCCTTCCTCTTTTGGACAGGTCAGGCGCTCGCGGCGCACAGTTTGTTTTCTTTTCTCGCAACGTCGGATTTCGAAAGATTCTTTCACCGCGCGCTCCTGATTGCTGCTGTGGCATTACTTTGGCCATTTCTTCGCTTCAGCAATGTGCGAAGCATGGTCGATTTGCGCCTTGCGCCGAATCCGTGCTGGAGTCGCGATGTTTTTCTGGGGAGCCTTCTCTCGGCCATTCCCCTGCTCTGCTGCGGCGCTTTGCTCATCGCGCTGAATGTTTACGCATTTCGGCACAACGTCGCGTGGGCTCGATTCGGCAACGTGCTCGCAGCATCGATCGCTGTTCCGCTGATCGAAGAAACATTCTTTCGCGGGATCGTCCTGGGCATTTTGTTAAGAACCGGGCGGCGGTACATGTCGATCTTTGCGACCTCGGCGATCTTTTCCGTCCTTCACTTTCTAAAAGCGCCGGAGCGAACATCCACAATCGTCACGTGGACCTCGGGCTTGAAGTCCGTTGGCCATGCATTTGAACAATTCAGCGATCCGACCATGCTACTTTCCGCGTTCGCAACATTATTTCTCATTGGTTGGATTCTTGCCGACGCGCGTATGCTCACTCGCTCATTGTGGTTGCCAATTGGACTGCATGCCGGATGGATTTTTTCCAGCGGCGTATTCAATCGTGTCGCGCGTCAAGAAATTCTTGCGCTTCCCTGGTTGGGAAAAAATCTGCTCGTGGGTATTGTGCCCTTTGGCATAGCCGGTTTGACGTGGGCGATAATGAGAATCTGGATGAAATATGATCGCACTTCCCAAGCTTGACCTTTTAACTGCAATCACATCGCTCCTTTATCCCCCGGTGTGCGCAATCTGCCGGGCAAATATTCGAGGCGGTCAGCATCTCTGCGATCAATGCGACGCAAAAGCCATCCGTATTGTCGCGCCGTTTTGCCAGACGTGCTCCGAACCATTTGAAGGCGCTATTACCGGCGCGTTTACCTGCGCGAATTGCGCTCATCGCACCATTCATTTCGACGCGGCCGTCGCCGCTTACCGCAGCCGCGGGATTGTTCGCGAGATCGTTCACGGCTTTAAGTACGGGCGCCAGATTTATCTCCGCCATCTCGTGGCGCGCTGGCTCTATGCTGCGCTGGATGATGAACGGCTTCGCGAGCACCGGTTCGACGTAATCGTGCCGGTGCCACTACATCCAACCCGGCAACGAGAACGCGGTTTTAATCAGGCAAGTTTGCTTGCCGAATCGTTAAGTGCACAAATATCGACTCCGTCCCAGCCGTTGCTGGAGCGCATTCGATACACGACGACGCAAACTGCGCTCGATCGGGCCGAGCGTATGGAAAATTTGCACAATGCCTTTCATTTACGAAAAAACGCGGACGTGCGAGGTTTGCGCGTGTTGTTGATTGATGACGTCCTGACGACCGGTTCCACGTTGAGCGAGTGCGCGCGTGTTTTGAAGCGGGCTGGCGCAACCTCTGTTCATGCAGCCACGGCCGCACGGGCATAATTTCCGATGGCCATTTTCAAAAAACCAGCAATCAAGGCGCAAAATCGCAAGAAGCGGCGCGATATCCCGCATGGGCTTTTTCAGAAATGCCCTGGCTGTTCGGAAGTTGTGCCCGAGATCGAGCTCGCGCAAAACCAGCGCGTCTGTCCGCGCTGCGATTATCACTTTGCGCAATCGGCCAAGGAGCGGATCGATAATCTGCTCGATCCGGACACCTTCGTGGAAATGGATGGCGATTTGAAATCTATCGACATCCTGCGCTTTCAAGGAATGGCAAGCTATAAGGATCGCCTCAAAAAATATCAGGGGAGCACCGGCCTGCTTGATGCCGTGATCAGCGGATATGGAATTCTCGACGGTTATAAGGTCGCGATCGCGGTGATGGATTTTGGCTTCCTGGCCGCGACCATGGGATCGGTCGTCGGTGAGAGGATTACGCGCACAATTGAATACGGAACCGCCGAACGCTCTCCTGTCATCATCGTGGCCGCGTCCGGCGGCGCGCGTTTGTACGAAGGAATGTTGAGCTTGATGCAAATGGCGAAGACGAGTGGCGCGCTCGCCTGTCATGCGGAAGAGCGCCTTCCGTACATTTCTGTTCTAACGAATCCCACCACCGCTGGCGTGATGGCCAGCTTCGCTTCATTAGGCGATGTCATTATTGCCGAACCCAAAAGCATGATTGGCTTTGCCGGGCCCCGCGTGATCAAAGAAACCACGCACCAGGATTTGCCGGAGAAATTTCAGACCGCCGAGTTTCTTCAGGAGCACGGTTTGATCGACATGATCGTGCATCGCAAAAAAATGCGCGAGCAGATTAGCCAATTGCTCAGTTACTTCGCTGTCGCGCCGTGAATGTGATCCGGTCGAGGCGGGAAGTGCCGCGACCTTCCTTGACATATAAAGATACGCTGGCCTGGCTTTACAGCCTTCAGCGTTTCGGGATCAAGCTTGGGCTGGAAAATATTCGGCGCCTGCTCACGGAGCAGCATGTCGATCTCCGCGATAGGACAATAATTCACGTCGCCGGCACGAATGGCAAAGGCTCCGTCTGCGCCATGATCGATTCAATTCTGCGTGCGCAAAATTATCGCACCGGCCTGTTCATCTCCCCTCACCTCGTGACGTTTCGGGAACGTATTCGCGTGAACGGCGAAATGATTTCCGAGCATGCGGCCGCGAATGGCCTGACGACAATTCGTGATCTCGTTCACGGGTGGGATCCGCACCCGACCTTTTTTGAAGTCACCACTAGGCTCGCCCTGAAAAATTTTGCCGAAGCAAAGATCGACATCGTCATTTTGGAGACAGGTCTGGGCGGCCGGCTCGATGCTACGAACGCGATTCAATCGGATGTCTCCGTCATTACGCCGATCGATTTCGATCATGAAAAATGGCTGGGAGAATCGCTCCGAGAAATCGCGAGTGAAAAGGCGGGGATCATTAAGCCGAATGTTCCAGTTGTTTGCGGCCCGCAGCGACCGGAAGCCGAAGAAGTCATCGGCGCGCGGGCCGCCGAATGTGAGGCGCCATTGCAATTTGTAAATGAGTCTTATCAGAGAACTCCTGTCGGTCTCTCTGGCGAATACCAAAAACAAAACGCGGCTCTTGCGATCGCTGCGCTGCGCGCAGGCAAGATCGACATCGACGATTCGTCGATTGCACGCGGACTTGCGACAGTTGATTGGCCCGCGCGCTTTCAACGTTGGAACGATCGCATTGTCATTGACGGCGCACATAATCCGGCCGCCGCGCATGTTCTTGCGCAAACGTGGCGAGAGAGTTTCGGTGATCAGCGCGCGTCGCTTATTCTCGCGATTCTTTCCGACAAAGATTTGCGCGGAATCTACGAAGCGCTCGTGCCCATCACGGATTCCGTTCTGCTGCCAAAAATTCGGAGCGAACGCGCAGCATCGCCCGAAGATCTCGCGCGAACCGTCTCGACCGTTACTCCATCACTCCCCTACTCCATCACCGACTCGATCGCCGACGCTCTAGCGTTAGCGCGTGCCAAGCCGAATCCAATTCTTCTCACCGGTTCATTGCATTTCGCCGGCGAAGCGCTCGCTTATCTTCGAGGCGAACCAGCTGCCTTCGAAGAATGCGCGCAGTGATTTCTTGAAACGCACCACGAAGGACACAGAGGTCACGAAGACGTTTTCAAATTTGCACCTCCTTCGTGCTCTTCGTGTTTCTGTGGTTAATCAGAAATTTCGATTCGTGGAAACAACGGCACCGGCTTGCCAACCACATGCCCATCGGGCAAACCGCCCCACTCTGCTTCTTTAAGCGAGAACCGCTCTTCCTTGCCGCTCAACTCTTTTTCCATTCTCCAATTCAATTGATCGAAAATTCCATGCGCCGCTCGTGGCAGCATCGGCGAAATCAAAATCGCAATGATGCGAAGCGATTCGATGAGCGAATAAAGGATTTGGTCGAGCAGCTGCTGAGCGTCCGGATCTTTCGTCAGTTGCCAAGGAGCAGCAACCTCAATCGTGTAATCGCACGCTGATGAAAACTGACTCACCGCCTGCAGTGCATCTTCAGGATCAAAATCATCCATATCTGAAGCCGCGCGATCCACGGCTTCTTCGGCGTCGAACTGCAGACTCGGAACAGAAATTGTTACAGACTCTAGCTCTCCACCGCGTCTCGTAATTTCTATTCCCTGTTTCGCCTCCGGTGGATCCAACGGCCCCGAAGATTTCCAGGTACAAATCAACTTTCCACTCCGATATCGATGCGCCATGTTCAGCGTGCGATTAAGTAGATTCCCCAACGTGTTTGCCAGATCGGCGTTGTAGCGTTCGATCAGACGTTCCTCGGAAAAATCGGCATCTTTGCCAGTTGCGATGTCGCTCATCAGATAATAACGCAGCGCTTCAGCGCCATATTTATCGGCAAGCACGAATGGATCGATGATGTTGCCGGCGCTCTTGCTCATTTTTGCCCCCCCGAGATTCCACCAGCCGTGGACTAGCAATTGCGGCATTTGATCGTCGGGAAATCCGATCGCGTGCAGCATGATTAGCCAATAAATTCCATGCGCTGGAATCAGAATGTCTTTGCCGATAACTTGCAGAGCAGGCCATTTGTCGCGGAAAGTCGATGGTTGGGCGTTGTAGGGGAAGCTGTCAGCTTCCCCTACAGTGTAGCCAGCAAAACTGATGTAGTTCGTTAGTGCGTCGAACCAGACGTACGTGACGAAAGTTTTGTCGAACGGGAGTTCAATTCCCCAATCGAGTCGTGATTTCGGTCGTGAAATGCAAAGGTCCGAGCCGGACTGGCGGTTGTCGCTAATTCTTTCAACTGCGTTGCGCAGTTCCGTCTGACGAAAATCGGGAATGACCGCGTCCTTGCGATTATCGAGGTAGGACAGCAACCACTTCTTGTGCTGTGAGAGCCGGAAATAATAATTTTCTTCCTCGCGAAATTCGACTTGTCCCCACTCCGGTCCGAATTGGCCATCCGGCCCCCGTTCTTTGTCAGTTAAGAATTGTTCCTGGCGGACTGAATAATAGCCGGCTTGTTTATCTTTATAGATTTGGCCAGCATCGAACAGGCGCTGCAAAATTCCCTGGACGACTTTCCTATGTCTTTCGCTCGTGGTCTCCGCCCATTCGTCGTATCGCACGTCGAGCTTCTTCCAAAGATCGACAAATTTTTGTGTGATCTCTTTGACAAATTCCGCCGGAGGCACGCCTGCCTTCGCGGCGGATTGCTGCACTTTCTGGCCGTGCTGATCGACACCAGTCAAAAAGAAGACCTTTTCACCTTTGAGCCGACGATAGCGCGCGATCACATCGGCCAGCACTTTTTCGTAAGCGTGGCCGATATGCGGAGGCGAATTCGTATAATCGATCGCCGTAGTGATGAAAGACTCCTTTGCCATCGCCCTGAAACTGGCGGACGAATCGTTGTAGGGCAAGCGTATCGCTGGCCGGTTCCCTGGCAGGCGGAGCGCCTACCCTACAGCGCAGGCCTGAAGCGCCTCACTTTTACGAGACGCGTACTTTTTTCGAAGAAATCGATGTCATAAATTGTGCCGTCAGTCGCTTTCATGTCGACACACGCGAAATATTTGCCGCCACCGAGACTGGAGAGCCGATCGTCATGGACCTTGAGCAAATCGAGCGCGAGATCTCTGCCCCGATAGTTGACATGAAACTTCTTGTCGCTGGATTTCTTGCGGTCGCTCGCGATGTGCCTCTTAATTCCGGCAGAGATATCGGCCCTGCTCACGTCCGTTGTCGGCGTAGCACTCTGTGCAGATCCGGTTGTTACCTGTGTCCACGGTTGCGGTTGCGGTCGCGGATGTTCTGCAGCGAGGAGCGGCACAGCCGGCGCTAGAAGCAATGCGACAGATACAGCGATGATATGTTGTGTATTCATACAAGCGAGCGTTTGGGTTTTTGTAGCGGTGGGCATTTTATCGTGCCACTTATGCTATTGGGAAGCGAAATACTGGACCTTCGAGGGATGAAGATGTCCGTAGTTTGATCCGTCGTGGTTCGCAACGCGTTTGGGATTACCGACTCTACTCCATGTGCGCGAGCATTTTTGGTCCGCCGGTTTTGAGGAACCGGATCGCCAGCAAGAACGCGATGGCAAGAAAGATCACATTGAGGACGGTGGTGTAATTTAAGCTGATCGATGTCTCGACGATCTGGGCGCTGCGTTGAGAGGGAATTAGCCCGAGCGCTTGGAAAAGGAATTCAACCAAGAGCGCAGCGAGGACCATGGCGACATAAAAAACGCCGACGATGAGGCCGGTGACTTTCCAGCCGTAATACTTGCGATAAATGTCGATAATTGGGAGCACGAGCAGGTCGGCGTAAATGAACGCGATCACTCCACCGAAGCTGATGCCTCCGTTCCAAAGCACTGCAGCCAGCGGAATGTTGCCAACGGAACAGACGAATGAAACAACCGCGACGACCGGTCCCACGACTGGCCCCCAAAATTTTCCGGCGACCGGATGCGACACCAGGAAAAATTCCTTCCAAAAATCGTTCGGCACCCAGGCAGCCAGCGCGCCCGCGATGAGCAAACCGCCGGCAATATCTTTCCATACAGCAAGCAAATCCATGACGAAGTAGTGACTCGTAGCTGTTAAACCATCCTTCGAGGTGATGCGCTGCCAGAACGAGCCTTCGGTCACGCTCATGTCCATTTCGGCGTGGCCTTCCATTTTGCCTTTGAGTCCCTTGTCCGCTTGTGTGCGCGCTTCGGCCACGAGCTTGCGCGACAAAAATACTCTGAACAGCAGCGCCATGAGGACAACCATTAACGGCCCGCCGACGAACTCGGCGGCAGCAAATTGCCAACCCATCAGCACAATGATGATGACGGTCAGCTCGGCGACTAAATTGGTGGAGGCAAGCTCGAATGCCATCGCTGCCGTAAAGTTGGCGCCTTTGCGAAAGATCGACCGCGCCAGAGCTACCGCCGCGTAGGAACAGGAGGACGACGCCGCGCCGAGACCGCATGCAATGGCGAGCGATTTCGGAGAATCATTCGGCAATAGTCGCGTCATTTCACTTTTGGAAACGACAGCCTGCACAACGGCAGACAAGCCGAAGCCGAGAATGAGTGGCCACAAAATTTCCCAGAACATGGCGAACGCCATCCAGAGGGCGTGACCAAGAGCAGTAACGACATCCATGTCACCGCGTCGCAGCGCCGTGGCTATAAGCGCTGCACATTTATGAGATGGCTTGCAGCGTCATGCCGCCTTCGCGGTTTCCATATCTTCGGTGTATTTACCGAAGCGTGCTTTGCTGTTGCACCACGCGCGGTGATGGAATGCCTGTTGCGCCTTGGCCACATTCGCCTGATCACCTTTCCAAACTTTGAGCACTGGGACTTGTAGTGCGCGCCCGTAGGAGAAACTCAATTGCCAGGGTAGGCCAGGCAGCTGATTCATTGCGTTGAGATGCTCGGTGGCTTGCTGATCAGTCTGCCCACCGGAGAGAAACACAAGACCGGGAACAGCGGCAGGAACCACGCGTTTCATGCAACGCACTGTGGCTTCCGCCACTTCCTGTACCGAAGCCTGCTGCGGACATTCTTTCCCTGAAAGAACCATATTCGGTTTCAGCAGCATCCCTTCCAGAGAAACACGGTGCTCGTACAGGGCGTGAAAGACGCGTTCCAGTGTCTGCTGTGTGACTTCGAAATAACGCTCAATAGTGTGCGCGCCATCCATAAGTACTTCCGGCTCGACGATCGGCACCAAATCTCCTTCCTGACAAAGCGCCGCGTAGCGCGCCAACGCGTCGGCATTCGCCGCAATGCATGTATACGTGGGAATATTATCGCCGATGCTGATGACGGCACGCCATTTGGCAAAGCGTGCCCCCAGTTTCCGATATTCCGCCAGCCGCTCGCGCAGCCCGTCTAGACCCTCGGTGATTTTCTCGCCGGGGAAATTTGCCATCGGCTTAGCGCCTTTGTCCACTTTGATGCCGGGGATGATCGCTTGTTGCTCCAGCACCGCGACGAAGGTGCGACCGTCGCGAGTTTTCTGCCGAATCGTTTCGTCGAAGAGAATTACGCCGCTGATAAATTCGCCTACGCCGCCTGTGGTAAATAATACATCCCGATATGCGCGGCGGTTTTCTTCTGTCGAAGTAACGCCGATGCTCTTCAATCGCTTTTCGATCGTCCCCGAACTTTCGTCCGCCGCCAGGATCCCTTTGCCCGGTGCGACAAGCTTCTTAGCTATAGACTGTAAGTTTTCAGTTTTCACTGTTCTGTCCTTACAAATGATTTTCGCTGCTCTCCATAATGACAATTAACATATCGGTCGCAACCTTGAAAGGTTTCGCGATTGGCCGAAGGCTCGTTGCAAAGAGCGATCTAAAACATCTCGTGCTCGTAATCTTGATCATACTCCCCGAGCGCGAGCAGGTGCACGAGTAAAAGAAGCAAGCCGCTGAACGCTTTCCTTCGACGCGCGGTCTAACTTGTGCTATACGCAAATCAATGTTGAGCAGGATCATAATTTCGATGACGATGGCTGCCGCGCTTTTCACAGCTCCGGTCGGTCTCACCGCGCGATCGTGCATCCTCTCCAACGCGCCAAGTCAAAAAGCTTGTCAACCAAGTTGCTGCGCCAACAAAACCTGTTGCGCGACATCGCCAAAGAACACGGCGTCACCATCGCAGCCGCTCGCAAAAGCTGATTCCGGTCAACAACTGAGCGCAATTTGTTTTGCCGCCCCGGTGCCTCTGTCAAGTTGTGAAGTCGGAGCTGAGCAGTTCCGGTTCCACGCTGCAGCGCCATTAGCAAACTCGTCGCCGCGGCGGGCGCTGCTCTGCACGTTTCTCATTTGATCCAAGAACGCTGACGCTCGGGGTGTGCCCATTCACCGGCGCATCTGGTCTTCAACCGTTCTCTTGGATCAATGAAAACAACTTACTCTTTACTATTTAATTTAATTTTAGCTTTAGCTTTTCGGACTGCGCAGGCTGGAGATAATTACAGTGCAGTTCGACAGGGCCGCCTTTCGCTCGATGAGGTGACGAGCGTCGTCCTCGCAAATAATCCTGCAATCAAAGCGGCGCAGGAGAAATGGCAGGCAATGAAGGCGCGCGTGCCGCAAGCCGCCGCGTGGGAGGATTTGAGAGCGCAGGCGAGGTCGCGCGTTGCGCGCTACGTCTCGATCCCGCCGAACGCGTTCACGGATCAAAGCTTCACTCTCCAGCAGGAAGTTCCAATTTCAGGAAAAAATCTGAGTCGGGCACGAGCAGCAACGGCGGAAGCCGGCGCAGCCTTCGAGGATTTTCGGCGGACACAGCTCGATGTACTTTTGCGCGCCCGCGCGGCCTTTCATCGATTGGCGAACGAATATGCACAGCTCGAAGTAAACCAACGCAACGTCGACCTGCTCAATCAATTCGCCGAAGTAAACCGCCAGCGCTACGAAGTTGGCAACGCCAGTCAGGCCGATGTGCTCACTGCGCAAACCGACGCGGCCAAGCTGCTCGAAGCACAGTCCGATATTTTCCGCCGAATCTCAGACGCGCAATCGCAGCTCAACGTGCTGATGAATCGGCCAGCGCAGTCGCCGCTCGCCCAGCCATCTCAGATGCCGTTTCAACCACCGCACTTTTCATTGCAAGCATTGCAAGCTCTCGCCCAGAGCGCGCGACCGGAAATGCAGCGAGCTCAAAACCGGGTCGAAGCCCAAAGATTCCGCCTTGAGCTCGCGAAGCGCGAGTCGTTCCCCGATCCGACAATCGATGTTCAAGCGCAGCGATACAACGAAGCGGGCCAGGCAGTCAGCGAGGTCGATGTTGGCGTTTCGATTGGCCTGCCATTTCTCAACCCAAGAAAATATTCCGGGACAGTAACCGAGGCCCGGCGGAATTTCGAAAGCGCGCAGCACGAGCTCGAAGCCACGCGTACCGAAACGCTCGGCCTGGTCCGCGATCAGCTCAAGAAAATCGAAACGGCGGCTCATCACTACGAGCTTTATAGCGACAAAATTTTGCCGCTGGCGCGGCAGGCGGTCCAATCGAATCGAGTCGCGTACGAGACAAGCAGCGCGAATTTCCTGGAGCTAATTACTGCGCAGCGCGTCTTGCAAGACGTTGAATCGGCCCACGTAAGTCATCTCGCCGACTACCAGGTCGCGGTCGCAGAGCTCGACGCCATTGTTGGCACCGAGGATTGGCTTTCCGCGCAAAATTCCGCGTCGAGGAGGACATCAAAATGAAGCAGCTATTCGACAATCCCGTTTTTCGTTTGGCAATTGCTGTAGTGATGTTTGGGATCACGCCCGCGTGCTCGAAACGCGGCGGAGGCGGCAGAGATAGCAGCGTCGATTACTGGACTTGTACGATGCATCCTTCGGTACGAGAGAAGGGACCCGGAAAGTGCCCCATCTGCTCGATGGAACTTGTGCGGGTGATGAAGGAGAGCGCAGCCCCAGCGCGCTCCAGTAAAAACGCCCCTCAGCATGACCACGCGGCAATGCTGGCGGGAAAACCGTCCGACAGCAACGCGACTTCATCGCCGTCACACGAATTCGTTGTGCCGGTCGAGCGCCAGCAACAGATCGGCGTCAGTTTCGCCACTGTCGAATTGAAACCGCTCAGTCACAGCATCCGTGCGGTTGGTCGCGTCGTGCCGGAAACACAACGAGTCTG
>WNFQ01001736.1_pt1 | contig 15579 bp, 9 predicted proteins | sample 5400171 | NCBI WGS metagenome assembly WNFQ01 (sample SAMN13153356, study PRJNA577476) | soil metagenome | isolation source: 20 cm soil under Madrone tree | place: USA:California | collected 2016-06-14
CTGCATTCCGCGTGAAGATGGACGTGGTTCCCGGCCATTACAACACGATGTGGTTCCGCCCCACCAAGCCCGGCCGTTATCATTTCTTCTGCTCGCAGTATTGCGGCACGAATCACGCCCTGATGGGCGGCTGGGTGACGGTCATGGAGCCCTCTGAATACGCCGCGTGGCTTTCCGGCTCAAGTGGTCAAGGCGATCCCGTCGTCGCGGGCGAAAAGCTTTTTGTCGAGAGAGCCTGCAGCACCTGCCATTTCCCCGACGGTACAGGCCGTGCGCCTTCGCTGAACGGTTTGTACGGCTCCCAAGTGAGCCTAGCCGATGGCACTACGGTCGTTGCGGACGATGCCTACATCCGCGAATCGATTTTGCAGCCAAACGCCAAGATTGTCGCCCGATACCAGCCGCTGATGCCTACGTACCAAGGACAACTGACGGAGGAGCAGATTCTTGCTCTCATCGCCTACATCAAATCGTTGCAGTCGCAGCCGGCTCCGGCTTCGGGGAAATAAGTTATGAGCAAGACGCCACCGCCATCGCCTGGGCCGAACATGCCGCACGAGGACTACCTGAACGCCACGTACGGTCTTAAATCGTGGCTGCTCACCACCGACCACAAGCGCATCGCCCTCCTATATCTCGGCTCGGTCACCGTTTTCTTCTTCATCGGCGGCATTTTCGCCACCTTGATCCGCATCCACCTCCTCACACCCACTGGTTATTTGGTGACGCCGGAAACTTACAACAAACTCTTCACCATGCACGGCGTGGCCATGATTTTCTTTTTCCTGATTCCATCCATCCCCGCAGTTCTTGGAAATTTTCTGATACCGCTGATGATCGGTGCCAAAGACCTGGCCTTCCCGAAGATCAATCTCTTGAGCTGGTATATCTATCTGATCGGCGGCTCCTTCGTGCTCTATTCCTTCAGCACCGGCGGCCTGGATACCGGCTGGACGTTCTACACGCCGCTGAGCAGCGTTTATTCGAATTCCGCCGTCACCCCCGCAGTGATCGGCATCTTCATCAACGGCTTCTCATCGATTCTTACGGGCCTCAACTTCATCGTCACTATCCACACCATGCGTGCTCCGGGAATGACCTGGTTCCGGCTCCCGCTCTTTGTCTGGTCGCACTACGCCACCAGCCTCGTCATGGTTCTGGGAACGCCAGTCGTCGCCATCACCTTGTTGCTTGCCGGCCTCGAGCGCATGTTTCATCTTGGCTTTTTCAACCCGGCTCTCGGCGGCGATCCGATCCTTTTTCAGCATCTCTTCTGGTTCTACTCGCATCCGGCCGTTTACATCATGGTTCTTCCGGCGATGGGTGTAGTTAGCGAGGTTATTCCGACCTTCGCGCGCAAGCCCATCTTTGGATACTCCTTCATCGCCGGATCGAGCATCGCCATTGCCGTCATCGGCTTCCTCGTCTGGGCCCACCACATGTTCGTGACCGGCGAGTCCACGTACGCCGCGCTTACGTTTTCCTTCCTTAGCTACGTCGTGGCGATTCCCTCGGCCGTCAAAGTTTTCAACTGGACTTCGACGCTCTATAAAGGCTCGATCTCCTGGGATACGCCCATGATCTATGCCTTGGGTTTCATCGGGCTGTTCCTCATCGGCGGCCTCACAGGGCTGTTTCTCGCTTGCCTCGGCCTGGACATTCACATCCATGACACCTACTTTGTCGTCGCCCACTTTCACTACATCATGGTCGGCGGCGCCGTCATGGGTTATGTCGGCGGCCTGCACTTCTGGTGGCCGAAGATCACAGGCCGTCTCTATCCCGAATCCCTGGCGCGCACTGCCGCGATAACCCTATTTGTCGGGTTCAACCTGACCTTCTTTCCGCAGTTCATTCTCGGCTACATGGGCATGCCGCGGCGTTATCACACCTATCCGCCGGAATTTCAGGTGCTCAACGTGCTCTCCACCGCGGGCGCTTCGATTCTCGCGCTGGGCTACTTGCTCCCGATGCTCTATCTGATGTGGTCCATGCGTTATGGCAAAGTGGCGGGCCCGAATCCCTGGCCGGCCACGGGACTTGAATGGACAACGCCTTCGCCGCCGCCAACGGAGAATTTTGACGTTACGCCGGAAGTTACCTGGGAACCGTACGACTATAAAAACCGGCCCGATCTTGGCCTGGGAGCTGGGGCCCCATCGCCCGCTCCGGCCCATGGAGATGATTAGCAAGTTTGAATTCTGTTGTGGGACAGACTTTCAGTCTGTCCTGTTGGCAGTTTGAGTTCTAGCGTAGGGACGGACTTTAGTCCGTCCGGCAGTTGGCCGAAGCCGGGCCAAAGATTGATTTAGGAAGAGGAGTACCGCGTGCATCGCACCGGCGAACTGTACGGACACTTTGAAACGCTCGAGCAGCAGAAGGAATCCGCTGCACTCGGGATGTGGATTTTCCTGGTCACTGAAGTCTTGTTCTTCGGCGGCCTGTTCTTGACTTACACGATTAACCGCCACGCGTTTAGCGCGGCTTTCGGCGCCGGCAGCAACACGCTGGACTTGACTCTCGGCGGCTTCAATACCGTGGTACTGATCATGAGCAGCTTGACCATGGCCATGGCCGTCTGGTCCGCGCAGGTGGGCAAGAAACAGTTGGTCAGCATTTTCCTGATCGCCACAGTCGTCCTCGGCACCATATTTCTTGGCGTCAAGGTGATCGAGTACAAGCAGAAGTTTGACCATCACCTCATTCCCGGCGCCGGCTTCGACATTCGATACCACGCGGAGCACCCTACGGCCGCCGATAACGCCGGCAAAATTGCCGAGGAGAAAGAAGAGCTGGAAAAAGCATTCGCCAAGGACCCGGACCTAAACGCCCATGCCCAACTGTACTTCTCGCTGTACTTCGGCATGACCGGCCTGCACGCCCTGCATATGATCGTCGGTGCGGGCCTGCTGGTCTGGCTCATCAAAGGATCCTTCGCCGGCCGCTACACGCCGAAGTACAACACGCCCGTCGAAATCGTGGGCCTGTACTGGCACTTCGTAGATATCGTCTGGATCTATCTGTTCCCGTTGTTATATCTGATTGACCGGCACCACTAGGAGAGTTGGGGAGAGCGTCGCGTGTCCGAACACATTGTTTCGCCGAAGATTTACGTAGCCATCTTTCTGACGCTGATGGCCGGCACTGCCATCACGGTGTGGGCCGCCTATCAGAACTTCGGAGCGTTCAATATTGTCATCGCTTTGGGCATCGCCACGTTCAAGGCCACGCTGGTGGTTCTCTACTTCATGCACGCGCGCTATAGCCCCAGGCGCACCCAGCTTGTGATTGTCTGTTCGGTATTCTGGCTCGCCATAATGCTTGCTCTCACCCTCGCCGACTACCAGACGCGAGAGCACACCGTGGGCCGCCTTGCACCCCCGGTGATTTTCAATCTCGTCCGGACGTAAGAAAATCAAGCGCACAGTCCACCGCTCCCGAGGCACCAGTCATGAACAAACACACCTTCCCCGTGTTCGGTATTCTTCAGAGTGGTTTTTGGGGTAGATCGGCCAAAGTGATAGGGGGGAGTGGCGAACCGGCCCAGCCCTCAATCCCCTAAAGGGATCCTCGGCCCGCCTCCCCCACCACCTTAGAGTCTGCAACCTCCGCGCCATTCCTAAAGCATTTGTTTTCAATAGGGTGGAACTATAATTCCAAGTAAAAACGCTCTACCTCCCCGGCAAATTTACCTGCTGGTTCGGCTAATTGCGTTACCGTTCAGGTCTTTTACCTAGTCTCTAAGGCTCCCCAAGGAGTAAGGACGCAAAAAGGCTCGCGTGTGTTCTTGAGCGCCTTGACCCTCTTCTTTCTCACCTGCTATTGTGAAGAGTTATTTTGGGCTCAGTGTAACTACTGGGTGCCGCAGCTCCTGTGGAGGGGCGTTTTCGTCTCATGGGCCTGACCAAACTGGTAATCCGGGGCGCGCGCCAGCACAACCTCAAGAATATCGACGTGGAAATTCCCCGGAACTCCCTGACAGTCATTACTGGCCTCTCCGGCTCCGGCAAATCTTCGCTGGCCTTTGACACCATTTACGCCGAAGGCCAGCGCCGTTACGTCGAATCCCTCTCGGCTTACGCGCGCCAGTTCCTGGACCAGATGGAACGCCCCGACGTGGACGTCATCGAGGGGCTCTCGCCTTCGATCGCCATCGAGCAGAAGACCACGACGCGCTCGCCGCGTTCCACCGTCGGCACCATCACCGAAATTTACGATTACCTCCGCGTCATCTACGCCTCGGTCGGCGTTCCGCATTGCCCCAACTGCGGTTTACCCATCTCGCGCCAATCCAGCGAGCAGATTGTCCAGTCCATCTTGCACGGCGAACTCTGCAAACCCGACGACCGCATCATGATCCTCGCGCCCATCGTCCGCGGCCGGAAGGGCGCCTACCGGAAAGAACTCGAAAAATTCGCGCAGGACGGCTACGTTCGCGTTCGAATCAACGGCGAACTCTTCCCGCTCGACGAGCTTCCGGTCATTGATAAGCGCAAGAATCACACCATCGAAATCGTCATCGACCGCTTGCTCGTCAAACCGGGTATCGCCGCGCGCCTCGAACAATCCATCGCCACCGCGCTGAAGCTCGCAAGCGGTCTCGTCACTGTCGCCATCGTCGCCGGCAAGGAACACACCTTTTCGGAGAAACTTGCCTGCCCCGATTGCGGCATTTCCGTTCCTGTGCTGGAGCCGCGTTCGTTCAGCTTCAATTCGCCCTACGGGGCCTGCCCCGCCTGCAACGGCCTCGGTTCCAAGTACGATTTCACTCCCTCCAAAATCATCCATGATTGGAGCCGCCCGCTATTTGATGGCGGCCTCGGCCCGGGCTCCGCTTCCGCGATTCTCAAGCGCACGCTGGAGCTCGGCGCCTACGCGCACGGCTTCGATCTCGAAACGCCCTTCGACAAATTCCCCGCGCGCATCCAGAACATGCTTCTCTACGGCTACCCGCCATCCAACGGCCGTGGCGCTACGGGTGAAAATGGCGCAGCAACGAAAAAATCCAAAGGCGAAAAAGGCTTCCGATTTCCCGGCATCCTGAAATTTCTCGAGCGCAATTTCGAAGAGTCCGGATCGGATACCTACCGCGAGTGGATGACGCAATACATGTCCGCCACTCTCTGCAGCGTCTGCCACGGCAAGCGGCTCCGCCCCGAATCCCTCGCCGTAAAACTTGCCGGCTGGTCCATTGCCGACTTCACTGCGTTCTCGCTCACCTCTGCGCGTCCTGCGGTGGACAAAATCCTCTCGAAGCTGACCGCCCGCCAAAAAGAAATCGCCGCGCGTCCCCTCGAGGAAGTCGCCGAGCGCATTGATTTCCTGCTCGCGGTCGGTCTCGGTTATCTCAGCCTCGATCGCTCCGCTGCCACGCTCTCCGGCGGCGAAGCCCAGCGCATTCGCCTCGCCACGCAAATCGGCTCACGCCTCCGCGGCGTCCTCTACGTCCTTGACGAGCCTAGCATCGGCCTCCACGCCCGCGACAACGATCGCCTTCTCGGCTCCCTCGAACACCTTCGCAACCTTGGCAACACCGTCCTCGTCGTCGAACACGACGAAGACACCATCCGTCGCGCCGATTTCGTCGTCGACCTCGGCCCCGGCGCAGGCAATGCCGGCGGCTATCTCGTCGCCCAGGGCAAGCCGCAGCAAATCGAAGACACGCCGGAATCTCTCACCGGCCGATACCTCAGCGGTGCCGCCAAAATCCCCGTCCCTGAAAAACGCCGCGGTCCTAATGGCAAATCCATACAGATTCTCGGCGCCAGCGCCAACAATCTGAAAGACGTTGACATCACGCTTCCGCTCGGCGTGCTCACGGTCGTCACCGGCGTCTCCGGCTCCGGCAAGTCCACGCTCGTCAACGACATTCTCTATCGCGCCCTCGCGCAGAAGCTCTATCGCTCCTCGGAGGCCCCCGCCGCCCATCGCGCAATTCTCGGCGCGGATCAGATCGACAAAGTCATCGAAATCGATCAGGCGCCCATTGGCCGCACGCCGCGTTCGAATCCCGCTACCTACACCGGCGTTTTCGCTCCTATTCGCGATCTCTTCGCCATGCTCCCCGAATCGCGCGAGCGCGGCTACCGCCCCGGGCGCTTCAGCTTCAACGTGAAGGGCGGCCGCTGCGAAGCCTGCCAGGGCGACGGCCTCCGCCGCATCGAAATGAATTTTCTTCCGGACGTTTATGTGATGTGCGAAGTCTGCCGCGGCCGCCGCTACAACTCGGAGACGCTCGCCGTCCGCTACAAGGGCCACTCCATCAGCGACGTTTTGAACCTGCCCTCCTCCGACGCGCTGAAGCTCCTCGAAAACATCCCCCAGATTCAGCAGAAGCTCGCCACACTCGTCGAAGTCGGACTCAGCTACGTCACCCTCGGCCAGTCCGCCACCACTCTTTCCGGCGGCGAAGCCCAGCGCATCAAGCTCGCGCGTGAGCTTTCGAAACGCCAGACCGGCCGCACGCTCTACATTCTCGACGAGCCCACCACCGGCCTGCACTTCGACGACGTTCGAAAGCTCCTCGACGTCTTGCAGCGCCTCGTTGATCTCGGCAACACCGTGCTCATCATCGAGCACCATCTCGACGTCATCAAACAAGCCGACTGGGTCATCGACCTCGGGCCCGAAGGCGGCGAAGGCGGCGGCCGCATTGTCGCCCAAGGCCCGCCCGAACTCGTCGCTCGCACAAGAAAATCCTACACCGGCCAAGCCCTCGCCCGTGTCCTGGGTATCTCCAATAACGGTCACCACAATAGCAACGCAAAGTAGCCATCGCGCCGCTTCCTCGCCTCCTTGTAAGGGCGGGGCACGGCAACCAGTGCGCCTTGCACGAAGCTTGGTAATGTTCTCCTCGCAGGGTAGAGTATCCACTGCTCCATGAGCATCTACTCCATCCATCCCATCATGCTCGGCGCGGTCCACACCTACCCGCTTGCCTCGCGCAAGAGCAAGGTCAGTATCCGCGACTTTGCAAAAGCTCCCGCTGCGAACACGTCGTTCACGAAATTTCTCGATTCACTTCCAATCATTCTCGCCGCTGAAGATCTTCGCCATCTCCTCGCAGCCATCCACAATGCGCGTGGGCAGCACAAAGCCATGCTTTGGGGCCTCGGCGGCCACGTCATCAAAGTCGGCCTCGGCCCCGTTCTCATCGACCTCATGAAACGCGGCTTCGTCTCCGGCATCGCCATGAACGGCGCCGCTCTCATCCACGATTTCGAAATCGCCCTCGCCGGCAACACTTCCGAAGACGTCGAAGCCGGGCTCGGCGAAGGCCAATTCGGCATGGCCAGCGAAACCGGCCAGTACATCAACGAAATCGCCAAGGTTTCACACCGCATTCGAATCGGCTACGGCGAAGCCGCCGGACAATTCCTCTCGAGCGGCATCCTCGACGTCAAGCACGCCGATTCCAGCGTCCTCACGGCCGCCTACAAACACCGCATCCCCGTCACGATTCATCTCGCCATTGGCACGGACATTCCCCACATGCACCGCGCCGCCGACGGCGCCGCGCTCGGCGCCGCCACGCACTACGACTTCCGCCTCTTCTGCGCCCTCGTCGAGCAAATGCATCCCGGCGGCGTCTATCTCAACTGGGGCTCCGCCGTCCTTCTTCCCGAAGTTTTTCTCAAAGCCGTTTCCATCGTCCGCAATCTCGGCGTCCCGCTCCGCCCCATCACCACCGCGAACTTCGACTTTATTCAGCACTACCGTCCGTTGCAGAATGTAGTGAAGCGTCCAACCGCGTCCGCGCACGGCAGCCGCGGACCTGAATCGCACGGCTACGCTATTACCGGCCACCACGAGCTGCTCTTGCCGCTCGTCGCCGCTGCGCTGGCCGCTGGCTGGCCAAGGAAATCGCGCCCTGGAAAACGATGACTCTCTTCGACGACAACCCGCTGAAACCACCCGATGAGAATCTTCCCGCGCAGCTTGCACCGGACCAGACTACCGAATTCGCGCCGCCGGAACCGCTCACGCCTCCGCTCGCCGGCGACCCCATTTCCTATGCCGCGCTTAGCCCTGCCACTTACGCAAGCTCTTCTCTTCCCGAAGACCTGCGTATTCCCTGGTCTTGGGTGCATCTCGTGGTCTTTCTCGTTTTCGGCTTCGGCAGCCTGGTGATCGTCCAACTCGGCGGCGTCCTTTTGCTTTCCGCGAACAAGCACCTCTCGCAAAAGCAATTGCAACAACTGATCGAATCCAAACCGCAATTCCTCGTCGGCACCAATATCCTCTGGTTCGCTCTCATATTTCTTTTTCTGTATGTGACGCTCTCCGTGCTCCGCGGTCTTCCTTTTTGGCAAACGTTAGGCTGGAAAAAACTGAACACCGACCCCATTGCCGGCAAAGGAAGTCCGTGGATGTATTTCTTTTCCGGCTGCGGCCTGGCCATCTTTGTCGCCATCGCCAGTTCGCGCATCAAGAATGTGGACCACGTCCCCATCCAGGAACTCTTCAAGAGCCGCACCGGCGCCATGTTGCTGATGGCCATGGCCGTATTCGTCGCGCCGCTCGTCGAAGAAACCGTTTTCCGTGGCTACCTCTATCCTCTTTTCGCGAAATCCCTCGGTGTCCTCCCCGGCATTCTTATCACCGGGCTCCTCTTTGGCTTGATGCACGGAGCGCAGCTCGGCTGGACCTGGGGCCTCGTGGCACTGCTCACTCTTGTCGGCGTTATTTTCACGTTCGCGCGCGCCCGCACCGGCACCGTCGTCGCCAGTTTCCTTCTCCATCTCGGCTACAACTCCATGATCGCCGTCACCTCCATCATCGCCACCAAGGGCTTCACGCAAATGCCGATGGGTAAGTGATGGATTCGTCTTGGCCGTCCACCTTCGCTACAATAGGACCATCTTAGGACGCTACCGCTCCTTTTTGTCATTCTGAGCGGAGCGACCGGATTTTCTCTTGCGCCCCGGTTTGTGGGGCGTCGGGTCGCGCGGTCCAGGAATCTCGACTTAAACACCGGCTCGACTGCACAGCACTGAGACCGAGGGTCACTTAGATGTACGTAGCGCAACCCATTGAATGGACGGACCGCGGCGTGGTCATGCTGGACCAGCGCCGTCTTCCCGCTGAAGAAATTTCCTATACCTATACCGACTATCGCGAAGTTGCCAAAGCCATTCGTGAAATGGTCATTCGCGGCGCGCCCGCCATCGGCGTCGCCGCCGCCATGGGCGCGGCCCTGGGCGTTCTGCATTCCTCCGCGAAATCCGTGGAAGCCCTCCGCCCGGAATTCCAGGAAATCTGCGACACGCTTGCCAAAACGCGCCCCACCGCCGTGGATCTCTTCTGGGCGCTCGACCGCATGAAGCGCCGTTTCGCGGAACTCACGTCGCAGACTTTCGACGTCGTCAAAATCAAGCAAGGCATGGTCGAGGAAGCGCAGCAAATTCATATCGAAAAAAAGGCCACTGACGAAGCCATCGGCCGCTTTGGCGCGGAATTCATGCCCCGCGACGGCCGCGTCATGACCCAGTGCAACGCCGGCGCGCTCGCCACCGCCGGGATCGGCACCGCTCTCGGGGTCATCCGCGTCGCATTCGAACAGGGGAAAAAACTCCACGTCCTCGTTCCCGAAACGCGCCCGTATCTTCAGGGCGCGCGCCTCACTGCCTGGGAACTCCACAAAGGCGGCATCCCGCTCACGCTCATCACCGACAACATGGTCGGTCATTTCCTGAAAACGGAAAAAGTCAGCGCTATCGTCACCGGCGCGGACCGCATCGCTGCCAACGGCGACACCGCCAACAAAATCGGTACCTACCAGATCGCCGTCCTCGCCAAAGAAAATAACGTTCCCTTTTACATCGCGGCACCCGTCTCCACGTTCGATCTCTCTATCCCCGACGGCGATCACATTCCCATCGAAGAGCGTTCCGCCGCTGAAGTCACACATCTCCAGGGCGTCCGCATCGCTCCCGACGTCCACGCCGCGCATCCCGCCTTCGACGTCACCCCCGCCCGCTACATCGCCGCCATCTTTACCGAACGCGGCGTCGCCCGCGCGCCTTACGACGATTCACTCCGTGCTCTTGCCGCGGCGCCTCAATCTGCCGTCACAGCCCGCACCTAGGGGCACGATACCAATTCACCAATTCACATGAGCTCATCGAAACAGGTGTGCTCTCTGTCGCGGTGGCTCGAGCCGGTAGAGTTCGAGTCCTATCTTCCACGGCAGCAAGCGAGCTGCGTCGCGCACCGCCGTCCTTATGTGTTCTCTAGTTTTGTTTTATGGAGGGTCCGGCCTGCGTGATGCTTCCGGGAAGCAAGTCCGTCTTGATCGTGATTTTCTGCTGCGCTAGCAAGTTGACCTCTGTGTCGAAAGCTTGAAATCCAGGAAGGGCGATCTTGATCCGATGCTTCCCGGGGCTGACGAGCATCCCATGTCCCGCGCCGCTGAATTCACCGACGGTTCCGGCAAAAGCGTCGTCCACAAAAACAGCTGCTCTCTCCGGCGTGACTTGTAGCTTGATCTGAGATGTGACTTTTGGAAACTGCGTCCGTGGATCCTTCAGCATGACGACTTGCAAGACGATTCTCTTGCGTGGTTCCACAACCACCTTCTGCCTGAAATCCGTATACCCGGACTGGCGCACGGCAATCTCATGTTCACCGGGCAGAAGTAGGATCTTGTTGTTATCCTTCAACTCATTGACGTAGCCGACGTACTGTCCATCGACCCAGACTCCGGATGTTTTATCCGCCTTGGTCTTTCCGACCAATTGCAGTTCACCCAGGACTTGGCTTTGAGCGTGGGCCGCGAAAGGGATAGTCAGTCCGGACAAAGCAAGACAGAAAGCTGCTTTGCGCATTACGTGATACATTTTCATCTTCAACCCCCAGGAAAGCTTTGTTTGGAATCCCGAATCGCCTGGGAACGATTCGTTCTCCCCCGAATAGGCTGCCTCTCTTATTCTAACCACAACTGGGAGCAACCGCGCAGGGTTCTCTGCATACCGGCGGGCTAGGATTGGAAGTACGTATGGATGCCCCGTTTTTTCGCGCGTCCGTTACGGACGCCATTCGCTTCTGGGAGCCGCGGCGACTGCTCCACAGCGCATGGCCGCTTGCCGCGGTCGTGGCCAGAATCAACACGGGTATAATGTTTCTCGATGCGCTTCTGGTCCCGCTGGCTCGCATGTGCTTTCTTCCTTGTCCTCGTGTTTCCCCTGATTCCCGCTCTCCACCCTTCCCCTCCGCCTTCCTGGAGCGGCGTCCTTCGCGACTCGGGGGGAAATCCTGTGGACGGCGCCTCCATCAAACTCTTCGCGGCGAACGCCAACAGCGAGTATTCCGCCACAACTTCCAAGACAGGCCTGTTCGCATTCACTGCACTCGCAGCGGGCAACTACACTCTCACGGTAAGCGTTGCGGGCAAGATTTGGACTGCATCGGATCCGGTGGTCATCAAAGACGGCGCCACACTTACCTCCGGACTTCAACTCTCGCCCCAGGGGCAGGAACTCCGCGTCATCGTCGCTACAGATCTGGTTTCTCCCCAGGCCAGTGGCGGCGAGCGTCTCTCCACTGGAGAAGTGTCCAGCCTGCCCCTCAACGAACGCGACTTCAGCAGGCTTCTTCTCCTCGCCGCTGGCACCATGACGGACACCAATGGCGCCGCCAATTTCACGCAGCAATTCGCCGTCAATGGCCAGCGTGGCTCCGCCGCCGTCTTCGCCATCGATGGAGCGGACACCACCGACCCCGAGCTCGGCGGCGCTACCTTTTCCAACTTCAACGTCGACGCTATCCAGGAAGTGCAATCCAGCTCCGGAGTAATGCCTGCTGACACGGGTCACGGCGCCGCTGGATTCACGCACGTGATTACGAAGTCCGGCAGCAATCAAGTCCATGGCAGCCTTTTCGAATTTGTCCGCAATGCGGCGTTCGACGCACGAAATTACTTTGACCACAAGAGCGATTTGAGCACTCGCCGTCTCCCGCCGTTTTCCCGCAATGAATTCGGTCTCACCAACGGCGGCCCCGTCGTCCTTCCACGAATTTACGATGGACGTGGTAAGACATTTTATTTCGCGGAGTATCAAGGCTTCCGGCAAGTTCTCGGGACCACGCAAGTATTCCCTGTTCCGACCGTCGCGGAGCGGCAGGGCATCGACACCACCACATTCCCCGGCGATACTCTGACCGTTCCCGTCAGCAGCAGCATCGCACCTCTGCTTGCTCGCTATCCCTTCCCGAACGATCCTAATGGCGCTTACGGTGCGCGCACCTACGCCACATCTTCCAAAGTTGTCACCAGAACGGATCAGGCTTCGCTCCGCCTTGATCATCGCCTTTCCGGCGAGTCAACCTTGTTCCTGCGCGCCAGCCGTAACCAGGTCACCGGGCCAACCACCAACCCCGATCAAACCGCCATTGATCCGGATTTTGGCGTGAAATTCTCCGATCACCAGCGCAATTTCGCCATAAGATATTCGCGCACTCCCACTCCGCATTTCAGTTTTCAAACGGCTCTCGGCTTCATTCGTAGCACGCCGTTGTTCATCACCAGTAACGAAACGCAGCCTGCGCTTGCCTTCGGCGACGGCCTATTTCAAGGCTTCAATTCCGCGGATGGATCCATCTTCGGTTCGTACGGGAACGTCTATCAGGTCAAACAGGACATGACCTACTCGCGCGCTTCCCATTCCTTCAAGTGGGGCGCGGAGCTGCGCTTCAACCGCGATACGACGATTTTTGGAACGAATCCCAGCGGGCTCTACACGTTCGGAGGAGGCACCGCTTATTCCCCTGTCCTGATTTCTTCCGCCAGCGGCCAGCATGATATTCATCCAGGAGATCCGCTCCCCGATTCCCTCACTGGTCTTCTGACCGCGACACCCTATTCCTACACCGTGACGGCGGCCGCGGATCTTACGCCAAAGGGAAGTAAATTTGACGCAGCCGCCGTCCGCCGCGAGGCTTACAACTTCTATTTTCAGGACTCCTGGAAGGCCACCGCCCGATTGAGTGTCAACTATGGCTTCCGTTATGAAGTGAACAGCCGCATTCATGAGGCGAAACATCGCACGTCACTTGCAATACCGATTGGCCCGGATGGCAAGCCCGCAGGCTTCCTTACTCCGGGCACGAGACAAATTTACGTATACAATCCGCAACCCCCGTACCCCATGGACTGGAGCGGCTGGGGCCCGCGACTCTCTCTCGACTACGGCCTTTCCAAGCACACCACTCTTCATGCCGGTGGCGCCATCACCACCATTCTCCCCAACCTGTGGCTCCAGAATTATGTCACCGGCGCATTTCCGTTCGTCTTTCAACCGTTGGTCACGGCTCTTCCCGGCTTCCCGCTGAACTTTCAGGATTCCGTTGTGCCCGTCACTCTTCCTCCCGTCTACACGACCCAAGGGCAGCTGCTGTTCGCTTCCGGAAGCAGCAGCAATCTTCCTCCCAACATTCCGATGGACGTGCAGCGTTTCCAAGACGATTTGGCTGCTCTCACCCCGGGCAATCAGGTTCAATTATTCACGACCATCAGCTTCGATCCACATTTCCGAAATGGATATATCGGCACGGACACCTTCGGCATGGACCATGAAATCGGAAGCGTCAAACTGAGCGCCTCCTACGTTGGCACCGCGGGAATTCATCTCGCCAGTATCCTCTCGCCGAACAGTTACGGAGGCGCGGACCCGGCCTTTGCGCCCTATACCCAATTCAATTCCGCAGGCCACGCCATCGGTGGCTTCGGCCCCGAAACTGTCATGACTTCCGGTTCGCATTCCAGCTATCATGCTCTGCAGACCAGCATCAGCCAGAGCACCGCGAGAATGGGCCCGAGCTTTCAGGCCAGTTACACGTTTTCCAAAAGCCTGGATGACGCCAGCGCCGTGCCCGGCGGCATTTCCGGCAGCCCCGGCGTGATCCTGCAGACTTTGCCCCAGGATCCTTTTAATTCGAACGCCGACAAAGGCCCTTCCACGTTCGATGTCACACACGTTTTCACGCTAAGCCTGATTCAGCCACTGCCCCTGGACCGCGTTCGCTTTCTCCAGCCGGTGCCCAAGACTCTGACCAAAGGCTGGCAGTTCCTGAACATCACCACTTTGACGGGCGGACCGCCGTTCACCGTCTACTCGGGAGTCCAGCAGACCGGCGCAGGCGCCGGTGGCACCGATCGCCCCGACCTTCTCGCCATGCCGAGTTTTTCTACCAACCGCGCCACTCGCGAGGATTATTTCGGCTTGGGCGCGGCGAACAGCTCCTTTTTTCACATCCCCATCAACGTCCCCGGTGGAACCGGCCCGAACCATGGCCGTTTCGGCACGCTTGGCCGCAGCACCTTTCGTGCCCCCGGCTTCCGCAATTTTGACATGGCCTTGATCAAGGACACCGCGTTCGGCCGTCGCGGAAACAGCGAACTCGCGATCCTGCAATTTCGCGCCGAGTTCTTCAATATCTTCAATGTGGTCAATTTCGGTTTGCCCTCCAACATCGTCCGCGGCAGCGGCTTCGGCATCATCAGCAGGACCGCCGGCCCATCGCGCCAGATCCAGTTCTCCCTAAAAGTGATCTATTGACTCTTTCTCCGCCCCATACCATCCTTCATCGGCATGATCGTGCCAGTACCCATCCCCCTGAGGCCGCCGCGGTTTAGCGTCGAATTCAGTCTTCCTGCGTCTGAAGGTGCATGATGAAGCCAAGACTACTTTTCGCCGTATTCTTCGCCGCCGCACTCCTCTGCGCCGCCCAAACAAAGTTCCCGGACACGCCCGCCGCCCTTCAATTCTCGGCTTGGCTGGACGCCTTCAACAGCGGCGACCGCGCTGTGCTCCTCGCATACTTGCAGAAAAACAATCCCTCGCACGCCGCCGACATCGACCAGGAATTTGGATTTCGCACGCAAACCGGCGGTTTCGACTTCAAGAAAGTTGAAGAATCCGCCCCTACGCGGCTAACGGGAGTTGTCAAAGAACGGGGCTCCGATCAATTCGCGCGCTTCACCATCGAAGTCGAGCCCGCCGAGCCTCATCGCATAAAAGAGCTGGATCTGCGGGCCATTCCGCTGCCCGCGGAATTTCCCATGCCGCGCCTGAGTCAAGATGCGGCCCTCGCCGCTCTCCGCGTGGAGGCGGAAAAAGCCGCTGCAGCCGATCGTTTTTCCGGTGCACTCCTAGTCGTCAAGGACGGCAAGCCGGTCTTCACCGCCGCCTACGGTTTGGCCGATCGCGAAAAGAAAATTTCCAATAAACTCGACACTCGTTTTCGCATCGGCTCGATGAACAAAATGTTCACCGCCGTCTCCGTTCTTCGGCTCGTGCAGGCCGGCAAAATCAAGCTCACCGATCCGCTCGGAAAATATCTCGCAGATTATCCCAATCAAGATGTCGCTTCCAAAGTCACAATCCACCATCTCCTTACCCATTCAGGCGGCACCGGCGATTTCTTCGGCCCGCAATTCGACGCTCATCGTCTGGAACTCCGCACCTTGCAGGACTACGTGAAGCTCTACGGCCAGCGCGGACTCGAATTCGAACCCGGCAGTCGCTGGGCGTACAGCAACTACGGATTTTTGCTCCTCGGTGTATTGATCGAAAAGGTCAG
>WNFQ01001737.1_pt1 | contig 15572 bp, 19 predicted proteins | sample 5400171 | NCBI WGS metagenome assembly WNFQ01 (sample SAMN13153356, study PRJNA577476) | soil metagenome | isolation source: 20 cm soil under Madrone tree | place: USA:California | collected 2016-06-14
CCTCGATTTGCATTGCGTCACGCCGAGCCTGGCTGAAGAAGGAGGCAGCGACGACTGCCTCGACGATCCAGAATGGCTTTTCTGGATGGTCCATCAAAGGGAGACCGCCCGGGAAGCAATTGCGTGGATCAATCTCATTGAACATGAGGGCGGTTGCGGCCCTGCCGATGTCTGTCACAGGGTCGATCTCCTGACTGATAAGCGCCTCGACCAGTAGCGGGGCAAGTTTCGCTTTGTGGTCGGCGGTCAGAGCATTTGCGGGGTAGTTGACACGGATAAAAGGCATTATTGGTTTCCCTTCCGGAATCCAAGAACTTGGATTCCTTCCTAGCTTCCTTACTCTCGAGCGCTTCTTGATCCTCTTCTCGGCGGGAATCCACGCGAGCTCGAAGGACCTGTGTGCGAGTGTGCTCTTCGCCCGCTTCGGCTACGCCCTGTAAACCCACAGCCTGACGACTGCATTCTTCTTCAGGTCGAGTTCGATCTAGCTGCATTCCCACTCAGCCTTCAAACTACACCGGCCGCCGTTCGAAGTGGCTGTATTGAAAAATACCTGAAGAAAAATGCAGCTGCGAGCCTGGCGAAGGGGAGGTTGCCGTCCTTCGGACAGCAGCGAATACTGAGCGTAATTCTTGATGCGGAAGTTGATGCAGAAGTGGACTTGATGGGAAGAATCGCCTCAAAGGCAGGACCGACAGGTGAAGGTCGTCACAGAAGCTACGAGCAACACGGGCCGTTCCAAAACTCGGGGTCTGTTTTAGGGGCGATTCGCGGAGACTTGCCTTTGCCGATGGTCGCGACGAAAGATGTCGGGAGGCTCGCAGAGGAGCGGTTGTGCACACTTACTGTCGTACTTCGCGTCGATGGCGGAGCGATGGCCGGCCAACGCTAATTGCGTGCGAATGTGCTATGCGAATTGCACTGCTGAAGGTCTCTGCGCTCAACTTGTATTGGAGGCTCATGCAGTCGCTTTGGTTCCGCTTGTTTGTTCGTCTGCTTCTCCTAATCTTCTTCTCGCTTTCTTGCCAGACGTGCTCGGAAGCACAGTCAGTGGCACATTCGGGATCGGATCAAGCGATATCAGTTTACGAAGACACTGGGCCTGACGCGTTATACGCTTTACATGTGGACTGTGGCCGCCCCATCGGGATTTGGTCCACCTATGAACCGCCTCCACAATGTGTTGGAGGGATTGTTTTTCAGAAGGTGTGTTCTCACAAAAACAGCGAGACAGGAATCCGTACTTAAACAAGGGGGTGGGAATCAAATGCGTTGCTTACAAGACTTCCTGCAGGAAACCCAACAAAGTGGCGTGGCAATCGGCCACTTTAACGTTTCTGATCTTGTCTTGTTGAAAGCAGTGTTCGCCGCTGCCCGGGAACTGAACGTGCCGGTCCTGGTCGGTCTGTCCGAAGGCGAGCGTGAGTTCGTGGGCACTCGGGAGATTGCGGCTTTTGTGCGAAGCCTGCGCGAGGAATTCGGCTTCCCCATTTTTCTTAACGCCGATCACACCCACTCGCTTGCGAAGGGGATTGAGGCTGCAAAAGCCGGGTTTGACTCCATTGTCTTTGACCTCTCTGCCTTGCCCATCGAAGAAAATATGCGCCAAACGAAACAGGCCGTAGAAGCGCTGAAAGCGATTCATCCTTCCATGCTTGTAGAGGGAGAAATCGGGGACATCGGGACGGGTTCGGAAATTCACGACGTGTCCCCTGAATTGTTTAAGGGGCTTTCGACCGCAGAAGAGGCGACACAGTTTGTAGAAACCACGGGAGTGGATATTCTCGCTCCAGCGGTGGGCAATATGCACGGCATGCTCAAGAGCATGGTGAGAGGAGAAACGAAGAAGCGCCTGGACATCGAGAGAATAACTGCCATCAAGCGAGCGGCGCGGGTCTTCCTAACCCTCCATGGCGGCTCGGGAACCGATGATGAAGATTTGCGAAAGGCGATCGGAGCGGGAATCAATATTGTCCACATCAACACGGAACTTCGGGTCGCGTGGAGACGTGGACTGGAACACGGACTAGCCAAGCAGCCGGACGAAGTCGTGCCATACAAGATTCTGCCGTCCGTCGTGGAATCAGTAAAACAGGTCGTCGTTTCGCGCTTGAAGCTGTTCAACAGCGAAGGGCACTTCGCTCAAAGGGCATGAAGACTCAAATTCAAGTTGGACGAGTTGTCGGATATGCGGGCCAGTGCGTTCCGCTTGATCCCTCAATGACGCGAAGACTGCTTCTGGTGACCTATCCTTTTGCCATGCGACAAGCGAGTAGGCCAATTCTTCTGTCGTCGGATCGCGTTGAATTGCATCGAACCACTTAGGTTTGAGTCGCGATGCATGTTTCGATCAAACGGGTGTATGAAACGCCTGCGAAAAAGGATGGGACTCGCATTCTTGTGGACCGGCTATGGCCCAGAGGCTTAACAAAATCCAAGGCCAAGGTAGCGCTTTGGTTAAAGGACATCGCGCCCAGCACGGAATTGCGGAAGTGGTTCAATCACGAGCCTGACAAATGGAGGGAATTTCAAATCCGCTACCGAAACGAACTCAAGGGAAAAAGGCAACTTCTTTCGGTGGTTAGAGATCAAGCAGCCAAAAGCCACGTGACCCTTGTTTATGCTGCGAAGGATGAAAGACAAAACGACGCAATGGTTCTGCTGGAATTTCTTATGGCCAGTGGACGTCCGTCGGATTCGCGGCAGTCCGAATGAATCCAACAAAATCGTTCGCAGAGCCACAAAAACTTGCAGAACAATCTAGGAAAGACTCTGTAGTTACCGGCTACTTGGCCCAATTCAGACTTGTGATCGGCAAGTCGCATTTGCACAGCGAGCGAAGAATGATGCGCACCTTTACGCCGGCCCTGCTTCTGCTTCTTCGGATAACCACGCGGCTCCGCTGCCCGGCATCACGGCCTATGGCTGGTATCCGTCCTTCTGCCACTGGACGAACAGCGCTAGCTGGGCCGCCGTCCAATAGGGTCCGCCGGGCGGCATGGAAGGCGGCTCGCCATCGTGGGGCGAGAGTGTCGCGAGCACGGCATTAGCGTTCTCCGGATTCGACATGTAAGAGTGATCGTCCAGCATTACGCCGAACGGCTTCATGTGCGAAACGTCGATAGCCCGAAATAATGGTTTGATATCCGCTGCGAAGTAAACCTGCGGCATACGTTCTCCTTACAATTGGTCCCGGCAATCGTTCTAAATCTGATCTTCGGGTACACGAAGAAGGTTGTTTGAAAGCCGCCCAGGCAGCTGGCGAGAAACTTCGAGTACCCGATTTGTGCGCAGCGGGCCGTCTCTGAACAGCGCAGACCGGCCGCGCCGGAGAAATTTGGTCGGCGTTTGGGCCGGCTTCACAAGGTGGTATTCCCAAGAACGCAGTTTGCGATTCGGCAAGTAAATCGACTTCAGCGAGAACGGTGTTACGCGGCCGCACCACTCGAGGCTGCCGCCGGCTCCGTGCTCGAAGCAATTGTGCCATTAAGACCAGTCGGGAAAAAGCCTCCTTGCTTCACGCCTGCTTTCATTCCAAAAGCAAGATAGAGTACCTGCCCAGCCGTCCTCGTGGCCACCAGGCCATCACTGGCCTTGATCGAGAGGGTCTGCCTCCCGGATCCGCTGGGCGGGGGAACTAGGTCTACGCCGTCCAAGGCTGCCGTCGGTATCTTCAATCGTGCGATCTGCGTTCGTATACTCGAAGCATGCTCCGCCTCGGCCCCTAGGAGGCATGCCGCCGCTGTAATGATGTCCGGAGTCTTGAGGAACCCGGCCGCGCCCGCGTATGCCGTCACTCCGATGTCTTCCAGGATGCGTGCTGCTCGGAGGAAGTCATTCTGATTATCAAAGCCGAAGCCGAACGCATTTAGGTCAATGTTGGGCATTGCAACTGCCGACGACCCCAGTGCGCCACGGAGGAGAACCACGTGGGCGCGTTCATCCTCGCCGATCTGTGTCGCGATATCGTGGGTGAAGAGCTCGTTGTCGGTAAAGGTCACCTTCTTGCCTCCGACTGTAGTGGCTCCACTTATCGGATTCTCTCCGTTCGCTCGGCCTTTGATCCCAATTCCAAAACTCGTGATCGACTTACCAGTGGTGGCGTACGTGTAAAACTCGGCCTCGAGATATTCCAGGTTGAGCGCGAAGTTCAAAATGTCTACCTCGTTGATTTTATTTTCATTCATGGAAGTCCTCCAATGAGATTCGACCGATGCAACTGGCCGGAGCGGCTGTGTGCCGCCCAGTTCCATCGTCGTTCAGATGATCGGCCTTTGCGCCCTCACCTTTCATAGGAATGTCGCTGCAGTTTTCTCTAGTGCGGTCGACATCACACCTCTATCGCACACAGTGAAGCGAATGTCTTGGTGGCTCGGATGCCGGAAATCTTTACTAGAGAAAATCATAGCAACTGCACTATTGGAGCTGACGATGTACCAGCGGATCCGGAAGGGCACAATCGAGGACTCTTAGAATCTGACGTGGGAGATCCGACGCTCTCGTTCTTGTTTTCAACGCTGGGCTGGGAACCGGGTCTCGGTTTTTTCTTCGTTCTCGGGAATGTCGGACAGTTTTCTGATTAAGATATTGTGTTACGCGGAGCAGCGCTCTAGTCGCTTGGCACGCGGCCTCAATCCACGCACAACCGAGAATGCGCACCGTCTCCAGCAGCTGCTGTTCAAAGAACTCTTTCCCATCGTCAATCAATCAGACCATAGGGTGAAATATGAGACGGCAAATTCGTGGCATTCGACGATCTAGAGCTGAAACCTTGGTCACCGGAATTGATTGCCGTCCGTCGCCAAGCTTTCTTAGCGCTCTCGCTGAAGCAGTCCTGACCGTTAACCCCGAGGACTATACCGTGGTTCGCCCATGCCTCGTCCGACTCGGGGAAAAACACCAGCGCGAGGCCAAAAAAACAGGTTCTCAGGCAAAGACCGATTCAACTCAACACCCAAACCGCAGTGCACGACCTGAGCCGTCCGAGTCTGAGAGGCGTATCCGCTGAGTTGGCAGATTAGGCGGCTGAGAATTGTCGCAATCAAAGTACTGGTGCGCCTAGCTACGCAAGACTGTGGTAACGACGCCATACCAAACGGCCCAAACAGAGCCGAGTAAGACTGCGCGCTTTCGGCTTTCAACCAAATGGTCGCCGGTGATCGAAACTCTAATGGGCGGTTTTCCAAACCGCCGCCGACCCGAATGGTTCTCGCGGATTAAATCTCAGCGCGACCAGCCCTTGTCTGAGTGGCATTTTTGTTACAGCACCGCACCTCACGATCGAGACTGAATCGCTGAAAGTGTTTCGCTGTTTCTTCGCTGAGGGGGAAATTGGGGGGACTCTACGCATGCGGAGCCACATTTCAGTACATGGTGCCACTACCAAATTTTGTGATAACCCTTTTGTTTTCAAAAATGCGATTGAAAAGGAAGGACTTCCAAGAGATATTACGCCTGCCTTGGGCACAGGAGGTCCCGAGTTCAAATCTCGGCGCCCCGACCAAAACATCTTTTGTGTTTTCTTTAGCTTGCTGAAAGCTCCTTTCAGTCAAAACTCATCTGTGGAAATCCGGCAGACAGGAGGTCTAGTTGCGCAAGTCGTTTAGTTTCAGAAAATTCATCACATGACGAATACGCAAAAACACGGGGAGGCAGGAGTGCCATTCAGAAATTATAGAAGTGACGCAACTTAAAAAGAGCTTATGCCGCGGGTGAGGGGTAAACTGGGGAGACCTTGTGCACTTTTCGTTCATCATTCTGGTCAAAGGCGCAGCGATGGATCACCTGCCTAGGAAGTTAAGTCCGCTTCGGCGTTCTCTCAACTGCTCTCTTGCCCGCCGAATAAGACTGGCGTGAGAGCATTTCAACCTTTCGGCTAAAGGCATTCAGGGAACGATTCAAAGCGGCGGTTTGCTAATTTTCCTGCCCTGTTCGTACTCACCACGCTTCATTTGTTTTGAATCACTTCGAGTGCGCTCAGTTGCACAGAAGCATCCCATTTGCAGAGTCTTGTGCACCAAGTGTGCACCAAATAGCTTTCCGAAAGAGATCCCCGAGCAGTCCCACCAGTGACTACTACCGTGATAGCCCGCAATCCGTCCCTGATCGATACTAAGCGCCGAGATCACTTCCCACAAGCCGACTTCACAGGACTAATCCCGCCGTGGAGGTTGGATGGCTGCCGTTTAGCCCGACAGTCCAGGAGTTGGTAGCGGATCAGAACATCGGTGGTTGGCCCCTCGAGAAAATCTTGCTGCTGGATTGTGCGTAAAACAAACCGTTCTAGGTCTTTGACAGGTGGAATGTAGATTTCCCAAGAATTTCAGTTGTACTCTCACGCAAGCACCGAGTGTGACCCAAGTCGCACAACTCCATCTTTTTGATGGGCTTTTGAATTTACTTCCAGATCCAAACTCCGAACACCAGGCTGGAAGCATGCACAGGCTCGCCGGCGCGGCGGGCGAATGTCGCTGTTTGGCCAAAAGAACTCGAATAGGTAAAACCGATGTACGGGGCAAATTTACGAGAGATCTGATAACCAAGCCTTACGCCGCTATCGAGATCGGACAGTCCCGTTCCAATCCCCCGTCCACGATCTGCCTGACTGTAGAAATTCAATTCGACTTGAGGTTGCAGGATCAGGCGTTGAGTGAGGTACAAATCGTACGAGCCTGAGATTCTTCCCGCGACGCGTCCGCTCGTTCAACAGCAGGTGGCAGAGATACTTTCCAAGCGCGATGATTTTGTCCTTGAACCGTGGTTTCGTACCCGGCAAGTGGCATACGAGCTTCGAAGGCTGCAAACCGTTCCCGAGCGCAAAGCTTGGAACCTGGTGTACGAGTGGGGCGGCTGCATTGTCTGCAAAACAACCGAGCTGCCTCATGCCGGCAATGGCATGTGTCCCCGCTGTCGGGCGCGAATACACCAACTCAAGCGGTCTGCCGAAAAGGAAATTATGGGGAGAACGGACGGGCGCGGATGAAAGTCGCCATCTACGCCAGGGTCAGCACGGCGAACAACGGGCAAGACCCGGCAATGCAGACGCGGGAACTGCGGGAGTACGCCGACCGCCGCGGCTGGACCGTTTCCAGCGAGTACGTCGACATCGGCATCTCCGGAACGAAGGAGAAGCGCCCGGAACTTGACCGCTTGATGACTGACGCGCACCGCAGGCGCTTTGATGCCGTCGTGGTTTGGAAGTTCGACCGCTTCGCGCGATCAGTGAGCCATCTACTCCGCGCCCTCGAAACCTTCAAGGCCCAGGGCATCGAGTTCGTTTCCTTCTCTGAGCAGCTCGATACGAGTACGCCCGCAGGCAAGCTGGTGTTCACGGTTCTTGGCGCCGTTGCAGAGTTGGAACGGTCGCTGACCGTCGAGCGCGTGAAGGCGGGCCTACGGAACGCCCGCGCGAAAGGCAAACGGCTTGGACGCCCCCGCGTCACCGTTGACAGCCTCCGGATTGCCGCACTTCGCAAGACCGGTTCCTCATGGTCGGAAATAGCTCGCCAGACAGGTTGGACCAAAGGGACGATGCAGAGAGCTTTCTACGCAGAGAGACTCGCCGCCGCGCAAGCCAAATGAAACAGCCCATGCGTGAGTACATGCAGGACTATCGAGACCGGCGAGAGCCAAAGCGGGTTTGGCGGCGTATAGTTATCAAGTTTCTCGGGCCAAGTAAATCTTGGGGAGTAAGAAAATCACGGCGGAAGGGGTTTGACGGGTAGCGTGATTCGGAGGGGGTGAGTCTCCCAGTCCCAAGGGAAACCCACCCCTTTTTATCAGGGTTGACTCATTTTGGGTACTAGTCGGCGCGACCCCATCAGCAATCAGGTGAATACTGCATTTGTCGGCTGTCGCGGAGGGAAGCCGCTGACGGGGTCGGCGGCAGCAGCTTCCTCTTCGCGTCTCGGAGGAGATACGGGCCAGACTTGCCCCACCGGCTCCGTTTGGGTTGCGGCACATCCAGCCGTATCAGTGTTCATGCACGTCCGGCGCGACACTACGATGCGATCAATAGAAGTTTCAACTGTCAGTTTTGACAGGTCAGGCGAGAACCAAAGGGCGAGATTGGGAGAGGGTGAGTTCCTTCGGATGGGTGTATAGGCGCCAGAATGCAGATTCCATTCGTCTCACGCTATGCTATCTCCAAAGCCACGATTTTCCCTCCTCTAGCGAGTTCGATTTCTCACGTGGACTCAAGTTGCCGGGACTCCTCCGATGGCCGCCGTCCCGATAGCCTGAATTGCTTCAAGAATCGAGGTACGTACCACCTTGCGATGAACCGGCTTTGTGTCCATAGACACCTCCTTGGAACGTCCGAGCGCATACCAGTGCAGAACTACACTTGCTGCGACCGTAATAGCGAAGGCTATGGGACAAGCGGCCATGCAGAGGAACAGCGTCCCGGGCTCTGCACCTGGCAGCTTCAATCCACGTGAGGCGAAATTATAGCAATTGAGCGGCTTACAGTGTTCTCCCCTGTCCTTCAAATTTCGCTAAAACCTGTACAACCTGTACTCCTGGGTGGTTGACTTCCTTGCGCGAATCGAGTGTTATAGTCCACCTTGGTCCGGGGGAGGAGATTTGAACTCCCATCAGTGGGGTACGAGCCCCGCTTACCTGTTCCAGAGGCCCCCGGACCTTTCCTTTTTATTCTCCTTCCGGGTGTAATTTCTACTGGTCGTGTGAACAATTAGGGGACAGGTATGTGTTCAGGGTCTTCTAAGAAAGTTTTTGGCCTCGGCTAATTCGAACGCTTTGGACGCCCCTCTTAAAGCTGATACTTCTTCTCGATATAGTGCCCAGCGAGATTCCGGGCGCGTGGAATCCAGCTTAGAGCGAGATTGATCTGCAATCGGCATGCGTCGATTGAAGTTTTTAGGGCAAGTACAGTGTCGCGGTCGTTGATCTTCTTACCGACTTTCTTTCCGAGCACCCACGCAAGGTTGTTCATGCTGTCGGTCCTGATTTCAACATCGGCGATTTTATTTACCGAACACCACAAAAGCGCTTCATTGACGGCAAGAAGCTCCGCGATGTTATTCGACCCGCCGTCCTGGTGCTTATCGATGAGAATTTTTCCTTGCTCATCAGATACGACGGAAACCATTTTGCGTTTGGACAAATCAAGCTGATCGTTACCAGAACAGCCACCATCGGTATAGAGAATCATTCTTCCCTTCTGTTTGATTCTTCCAGAATTTTAGCGGACGCCTTTGAACAACCGCTTCGGCGAAATTTTCAACGCTTTATAGACATTCCTGACCGTAGCCTTGCCCCGTCTGAAACGGACCCAAGCAAAAGCTACGGAATCACAGTGATGCTTGTTACCGGATGTATTTCCATCCACTTCTTGTGAAAAGTGTCCTGGACGTACCGTCCGACGATGCGGACGTGTGACCCCACTGGCGGCAGGGTAACGTTATCCGTATAACTCTGACAGGCCACTTTCGCGTCTGGCGCTGTCGGACTTATTGGATACTTGCAGACTATCTCGAACACTAAATTCCCGCCTTCATCCGACATGTTCCCAGCGTTGAGCAAATTCTCTAATCCAGCGTCTAGCTTTAGCCAGCCGTGCGTATCTCCGTCCTTTTCGTGTCGGGTTCCATCAGCTTGGTGCCTGCTTTGATTCGCGGTCGCATCCACGATTGTCCCAGTTACGGCAATGCATTCTTGTTTCACGATGAGACGGCTCGGATGATAGACGTGAGCCGATATGGACGCGTCACACTGAGGACCAGTGACGGGCGGTGGCGGAGGCGGTGCAGGTTGGGCTGGTGAAAGGGTCACGAAGTTGGCATAAACCCATCCTACTTGGTCGTCCTCAGTTGTCACGTGATAAAAGTTATTTGTAGTAGTTGCGTCCACCAGCGTCAGTCTCACGCCTTGTGACAAATGCGCAAGGGGCGGACTGGACGTTGAAGGGTCGCGCCGAAGGATGACGTTGTGATTTGTGGTAGCTTCTTGCGCCGATACGCACGACGACAAGACGAGCACGAGAAGAGCGGCCAGAACGACCCTCATAGTACCTTTTTTATACAATAATGCGGAGATGATGTCCACCGAGTAGCTCGCGGGAACGTCGTCTAGTGGATTCCACAGCTTGACAACCTTCCGTTAGCGAGGATGATGGTGTAACAGAAGGGCATGTCCCCGCCTCAGATATCGAGAAATAGCAGCTCGACTCGGGAAAGGCTGGGACCGTGTCATCCATCCGCGTTCTCATCGTGGAGGATTTCGTACCCTTTCGGCAATTCATTTCCTCAAGACTGGCAACAAAGCCCGATTTACAGGTTATCTGCGAAGTGTCCGACGGATTAGAAGCGGTTCAGAAAGCAGTGGAACTGAAGCCCGATTTGATTCTACTGGACATCGCACTCCCATTGCTGGATGGAATCGAGGCCGCTCGCCAAATTCGCAAACTCGTCCCGGAATCCAAAATAATCTTCTTGAGTCAAGAGTCTTCCGCTGACCTGGTGCACGAAGCTTTCAGCTTGGGAGCGCGGGGTTACGTTGTGAAGGCAAAGGCCGGAAGCGAGCTGCTCGATGCCGTGGACGCAGTCATCTCTGGAAAGAAGTTTATCGATAGCAAATAGGCAAACTACAATTTCAAATTGTCCTGTCGCCTAGCATCCTCAACACTACCGGGCTAGGCTTATCCTGTGCCAGCACCCGTTGCAAGCAACGCCAAATCAGACTCCGGGACTGCAAACTGTGAAAGGCCACAATCCAGGCACACCAAGACCTTCGGGAATACCCAGACGCCGGGTTTGTCTAGATTTTTAGAGCCGGAGAACGAGAAATGGATGACCATCTCAGCTGTAAATTCCGCCTCAGTATCGGACCCGCATAATAGGCAAGGCATAAGCGCCACCCAGGGGGAAACCGGCGACTCATGGGGGCCGGAAACGGTTTCCTGTAAAAAAAAACTTCACATGCAATTAACAGACTGACGGGAAGGGGATGTAGGTAGCTGGGCCCGGAGAATACACTTTTCAGACCTTAACCGCAACGGTGGTTAATGGGCATTTCTTTTCAATAGACCGACCACGTGCCCGGCGTGGCGAGTTCGATTAAATGGCGATCTGGGTCTCGAAAGTACAAGCTCCAGCCTCCCAATTCCCACTTCCGCTTTTCTTCCACTTCAATGCGTCTCGTTTGGAGCCACGATTCCCAGTTCGTTAACTCTCCTGATGGGATAGCAAACGCGATATGTAGTTCGCCGTCCCCGTCGTGCGGCGATGTGATCGCACGCGAAGCGCCCTTCTTGAACAGCAGCAGCACCTGGCGTATACCCGCGTGCATCGCGCAACCACGCTCGCCGAACTCGCTGATGACGCTGAACCCAAAAGTCTCCTCGTAAAAGCGAATTGAGCGAGGCACATCGCTCACATACAAAGAGGATTCAAGAATGCCATCGATTTTTGGATGCATCGAGCCTCCTGCCTGGGCATCTGACCGTCGAATTGGAATGATGACGGTCAAGTTGTGGGGAATCAGATGCGGTCACGAGCACTGCATGTCATTTGTGAATGATCTGGAAGACCCGACGAGTGCGCTGTTTTTCTGGTGACTATCGCTTTTGTAGCTTGCGGCGTTTTTGGATGACGAGCACAGCAACAACGGCAATACAAACGCATCCCGCGAAGAAGTATTCGGGCATCTCAGCAAGCGATATTGAGGTTGCTTCCATGTTTCACAGCGTAGCACCGTTTTTCTGGTGACATGAAATACATCTGCTGCATATGTGATGAGGAAATTCGGTTGTCGCCAGAGGGTGAGCTAGAATTCTTCATCCTCCACGATGGCAGTATTATCTGTACATCGCGAGAGTGCATGGACGCAATTCAAAGGAAGCCCTGTTAGAAAAGAAATGAACCGACTGCATACAATGAATCCAGAAAACACAGGCGGCTTGGCGCGGATGAGACAGGTTCATCGCGTGCTGAGTGAAGGCGGCTACGTCCAGTTTGATTGGAAGACATGTCGGACCATCGTCATATCAGCGGACGGTGAGTTGTTCACCACGATGGACGGTCGAACCTACCAAGGGTTTCTTAAGACTCTCGCTCCAAAACTTAACCGCAGTGAAACTGGCAGCACGGACACGAAAGACTTGGTGATCGAATGGCGAAAGGCAGCTGACGGCCAGCGAACCAATCGACTGACTTAGATAATTTGCAGCCCCGCCTCCCCTTGTTCCTTAGACCCCGCTTTACCGACCCATATCACTCTGCACTCCACCGACGTGAACGGGTCACTGTCTGAAAGAACTTCAACAATTTGTCCGCGTCTCAGTCTGCCACTAGCACGCAGTCTGAATCCCCTTGGGGAGACATCAATTATGAGGCAGGGAATGCGGCGAAGGTTTTCGTAATCGGGTGCGACAACGAGACTGCCCGGTACTTTCGTTGGTACTCGCTTCGACTGGCGATCTTCATGGAGGTCATCTGGGGCTTTGTTGAAAGAATCCGATGCGTCGCACATAAAGAGAATCAAAGCTGGGAGGGGTAACGCGGAACTACAAACATGCGTTAACGCTGACGTTACACTCCGACAGGCTGGGCGTCAAATAGAAAGGGAAATATGCGATGTAGGTTGTCGAACAATCACGCGGTAGCCAATCAAATAACACGTAATCGCAAAGCACGACTGGAGTATGTTGGGCCGGAATGCCGTTGTGTATTGACAACTCCAAGAAACGGTGCAATATGAGCGGAAGGGACCCAAACCCCGCTGACTGCAGTTCCACAGAAGACCGCAATGGACGTCCCGCAGGAGACCAACCATGACTGCTAAGGTTCAGACATTTTCATCCCACGGCGATACGACACTTCTCGAATACGATCCGGCAACCGCCGACATAGACGAAGTAAACAGGGTAATTGCCGAATATGAAGCCAAGACTGGTGCGCAGCCATTTGATATGGCGACAGGTGAACGCATTAAGAAAATTACGAGCGAACAGCGCGAAGTTTTGATGGTTCATCCCATCGCGGGCGGCTAATCGGGCGAGGGGCTGTGATAGGCATGTTGTTTGATGTGGTGGTGGCGGCAACCCTTCTCTCGTGTGTGTTTCTTGCTCTGATCATCTGGGGAATTGCATTTGTTGGCTCGCAGCGTTGGCTGTTGGTTGGAGAAATCGTCTTACAGCAAGGGAGACCGAACAATCGCCCAGCTTGGGATTTCCACTATCACTTTGAAAACCACTCTTCTGGCGCAGGTGACAATGTAAGAGCTCAGGCGCAAAGGTATCTTCTGCGCGTCGTGGCCCTCACTAATGCCACCGTGGTGAATGACGGGTATCTCCTGAATGTGGGTACAAACACATTTCATATTGGCGATAGATATGTCAGGCGGCTTCGAGGAATGAAAGACGCCAAATCCCATGACGAGGAGACGTGCTTTTTCGTACCGAACCAAGGGATGCCGAGCGCTGAGCAAATTGCTACTGCGCTGCTGCAACTCAAGAACAACCCAGCGCTCTTTGACAGATGGGCCGTTCAGAACGGCGTGGCGCTTAAGGCCGACGGCCAAGTGTTCACCAATGCGCAGTGATCTGCTCCAATGAGAATGAAACCCAAATTCACGGCGGCCAAGCGCGCAGAAGAGTACCTGAAGCGCGTCGCTGCCCTCACTGGCGCCCAGCAAGACGACGATGGCGCTTACCTTCTCACAACCGGGCGCATACGCTTCCTAGTGGGCGATAAATTCGTACGTGTTATTTCGGATCATGGCGAATCGACTTGTTTTTCTGTCTCGGCGGATTGGGACATGCCGCGCGCGGAACTGGTCGCGTCTGCATTACTACAACTGAAGAACAATCCAGGATTATTTAAGCAATGGAGGGAAATGCAGGGATATACGTTTAAGGCGGACGGACAGATGTTCAGCGGTACACACTGGCTATAACAGGCAGGAAGAAGCGAAGTGGGAGAAGCAGGCGGAGGAGGCTCGACAACCAGTTGGAGACTGTGCGCGCAGCGATGAAGTTCTTCCGTAGCGTGGCCGCTGGCAACGGACCAGCGCTTTGGGTACCAGTGGTAAAACGACTGGCGGCAGGAAACGAGTAATCTCTGCCGCTGCGAGGGCGAAGATTGGAGCGAAGTCCGAGCAAGCTAACTGAAGATAGGTGATACGCCACACGGTTCTAGTGAAGTTAGCATTTACCATTTCTTCGGATGCTCGGCGCACACAGAGCCAGCTATCGGGATCGGTAAGCCTGTACCCGAGCCACCGAAGCGAAGAGCCACTCACAGCTTGTCCGATAACACTGCCGGGCGTATTTCCGCATGCCTTTGTAGCCTGCCAAATCACCTACCCGCGGGCCGGGTGCCAAGAGCCATTTATGGCTCGTCCGAAAGGACCTACGGGCGTGTTCCCGCATGCGTCGGAGAGAAACGCGCAAGCGTGTAGGACCTCCGACCGCTGCAACTATCTGTTGCGAGGGATGCTCAACGACCTCGTATCTGCCCGGCCAGAAGGAGACGATCTGTTTGATCCTGGACTTTGCGGTATTCAGGTCCGCCGAAGTCTCCAGCCAAATCGCAACTCTATCATTTTCTCTTCTGAGGATATCGTACCTGGTCGGTTCCATGGTTCGCCTTCCGAATCGAATCACGGGGACGGATTAGTGACAATAGATAGCATCTTGTACTAGTTGCGAGGGTTTACCTGAGTTGTGTAACGAAGCGGGACCGAAATAACGGCGACAACCACGACCGAATTCACGCGAAAGAGAAGTAAAGGAAGATTCTGCTCGGAACAAACGCCTAGAGTCCTCCAGACCATCATCGGCGCAATCGTGGTCGGCTGGTGTCATGGTGGCCTGGTTCAGCAAGATATTTGCGGACGGAACATCAGAGTGGGATGCTCGCTTCGAGCGCAAGAAAATTGGTTCGGCTTGGGCTTACCGCGTTCGTAAAAGCGGAACGGATTGAGATTTACCGCGCTGAATTCTGCCAAGAGGCAAGAGGCCCTTGTAAACTAGTGCTCCCGTTCCTCTGCACTCAAACCGCAGGGAGCCATCTGTGAAGAAATCAGTTTTGCTTCGCGCACTACAGCAGGAAATCCGCCGACACGACTTCAGTTTTTCGCGGACCCAGTCGTCCTCTCACCCACATTTCTACGAAGGTCAGACCCTCAGGGCCTAGCAGAGGAACCCCTCATCTGCAAGGCATGACTAAGCCGGAGCTCGAAGCGCTGAAGTTGCGGATTGAAAAGAAGGCCGTTATTTCTTAGCGATAGCCCCCACGCCAAGAGAGACCTTGTACGCTGTCCGAATTGTATCGCCACCTTGGCAGGTTGTGGTAGCTCGTCAGGCAGCGGTCTTGTGGATGGGTCTCGACGCCTTTCCTCGTTGCAGGACAACGTGAGCGTGATTCAAAGGGGACAGGTGCCGTGCTCAAGTTTGTGAGGAGGCAGGGCACCCGCCCATCGGCGAGAGGTCGGTCTCGCCGTTTTGTGAATCATTGTAAGGCGGGAGACGTGGAGGCGAAATCCAGCGTAACCCGTAGATTGGATGCCCCATCTTTAACGCCAATGTTCTACCAACAAATCCCTTTTGCCCG
>WNFQ01001738.1_pt1 | contig 15572 bp, 16 predicted proteins | sample 5400171 | NCBI WGS metagenome assembly WNFQ01 (sample SAMN13153356, study PRJNA577476) | soil metagenome | isolation source: 20 cm soil under Madrone tree | place: USA:California | collected 2016-06-14
GTCCGCACGAAGAGCTCGCGCTCGTGCAGGCGGTGCTCCCGGTGCGTCCAGAACTCGATCGAGGCGGGGACGAGGCGGAAGCCCGTCCACGTCGGCGGCCGCGGGACCGGCCGCCGGCGGTAGCGGCGGCGAAGCTCCGTCCAGCGCGCGACGAGGGCGCGGCGGCTCGCGAGCGCGGCGCTCTGCTCGGAGGTGAGCGCCGCGAGCTGGCTCGCCCGTGGCCGCGTGGCCCAGTACGCGTCGGCCTCGGCCGGCGAGACCTCCTCGACCCGCCCCTCGATGCGCACCTGCTTCCCGAGGCGATTCCAGTAGAAGGCAACGGCCGCGTGCGCGCTCGCGCGGAGCTCGCGGCCCTTGCGGCTGCGGCCGTCGGTGAAGAAGACGAAGCCCCGGCGATCGGCCTCCTTCAGGAGGACGAAGCGGACCGAGGGCGCGCCGCGACCTCCGGCGGTGGCGAGCGCCATCGCCTCGGCGAGCGGGATGCGGGCGCGCTCGGCGTCCCGGAACCAGCGGCGGAAGCGCGGGAGCGGGTCGGTCAGGGGACTACTTGGTGTGCCCGGCGCCCGGCTTCGCCTTCAGCTCCACCAGGATCAGCTCGAGCGGCTGGTCGCCCAGGTTCTCGGGAAGGTGCGTCTCCGCCGGGGTCCATTGCGCCTCGCCGGCCGCCGCGCGCCGCTCGACGGTCTTGCCGCCGGGGAGCGTGAAGCGCGCGTCCTGCGCGTTCAGGAAGAGCGCGACGGCGGCCGGGTGCCGGTGCATGACCGACTTCTCGTGCGGCCCGTAGCGGATGTGCAGCACCCGCACCTGCGCGTTCTCGAGCACGACCTGGTAGTGCTTCGCATCCACCTTCACGGGGTCCTGCGCCCTGGCGCTCGCGGCCGCCAGGCAGAGCAGGGTCATCACCAACGCCATTCGGCTCATGTCGCCTCCTTGTGGGCAGGAGCCTAGCGCAGTCGTCGGAGGGCGAGAAGCGCGCCATGTCATGCCTGCAGGTAACGGTCGCCGTGCGTGACCATCAGGGGCGGTCGGCCCTGCCGGACGCCGAGCTGCCAGGTGAGGTCGTGGGGTGCCACGCCGCTCACGCGGATGCGGAAGCGGTGGATGCCGTTCAGGTGGTGGGCCGCGCAGATGGCGACCCGGTTGTTGCGCGCGTGATCGCCGCCGCGCGAGCGGTAGAGGACGTGGTGGTCCTGCAGGCTGGCGCGCGCCGTGCAGGCGGGGACCGCGCAGCGCCAGCCGTCGCGCTCGAAAATGGGATCGCGATGCCGTGGGCGGCGCTCCCACTCGGCCACCACGTGGAGGAGGAGGCGCTCGAAGCCCTGCCAGAGCGGTGCGCCCCGTGGCGTGAAGGCGCGGATGGCCGTCCAGAGGAGCGCCACGACCGAGGTGGGACCCGAGAAGCGGACCTCGGCATCGGCGCCGCGCGCATACATCTGCACCGGCGGCAGCACGAGCGTTCGCTCGGCCGGCGGCGGCGCGACCGGATGGCCCGGCTCCTGCACCTCGAGCGCCCACTCGACCAGGTCGGTGAGCCGGCGGACCGTGACCTGCTGCGCGCGTTCAACCCAGGCAGCCTCCGTGTCGGGGTGCACGACGGGGAGGAGGACGAGGGCGCGGGCGAGCGACAGCGCGCCGTCGCGGTACGCGGCCGCCAGCGCCGGCAGCTCGGCGAGGCGGCGGTCGAGGGCGAGGAGCGCGCGGGCCTTGCGCAGCGAGCAGCCGAGGCGCTCGCGCACGTAGTCGGGAAACGCACGCACGCCGAAGGCGCGGTGGAGGCGGAGCTGGGCGACCAGGCGCAGCAGGCGCCCGGTCTGGAAGTCGATGCGCTGGAGGGCGCGTACCGCGGCCCGCAGGCGGGCATCGAGCTGAAACGGGTCGGCGGTGTCGGCGAGGAGCGTGAGGCGATCCACGGGCTCCGGTAGCGCCTCGGCGATGGCCTCCCACACGGCGGGCGGAAGCGGGGCGACGGCGTCCCGCCGCGCTGCCGCAGACGGCTCCGAGTCCGCGACGGCGTCGGCCGCGTCGCTCGCGAGCCCCTCGGCGGCGATGGCCTCCGCGGCCCGCCACGCCGGGAGGCGCGCGCCCGACATGCGGCTGGCCAGCTCCGCCGCGTGGTGCCAGAGGCGCCGCACGCGGCGCGGGCAGCGCAGGTGGAAGCGCGTGGGCGCCTCGCCGTCGACGGCGCGCTCGTCGGGGTCCGGCGGGACACCGCGCGCCGCGGCGATGGCCGCTTCGAGCGCGCGCACGCTCTCGCCGCGTGCGCGGGCAAGCCAGGCGGCTTCGGTCTCCGGCGTGGCGACCGAGACGAGGAGACGCAGGTGGCTCCAGGAGAGCGCCCCCTGGGTGAAGGCGCGGGCGAGCGCCGGGAGCGCCTCGAGCCGCTGCGCGACACGGGCGAGCTCCTGCAGCTCACGGCCCGAGAGACCCAGGCGCTCGCGCGCAAAGTCGTCGAGGCGGACGAAGCCGAGGCGCGGCCTTCCACGATCGTGCGTGCGCTCACTCAGGACGGTAAATGCGCAACGGGTGTATGAGAGTTGGCTTCGCCGCGCGTCGCCCCGCCGCGACCGCGGCCCCGCGAACGCCATGAACCTCGACGACTTCGGTACCATCGCCGCCGTTCCGCCGCGCCGCCACCGGCGTGCGCCCGCCTGGGTCGGCAACAAGACCCCGCCCGTCGGCGGGCGGTGGGTGCGCCTCGGCCGGCGCACGTACTACGGGGCGCGCCGGGAGACCCGGCAGCAGCTCCCGGCGGGCCTGTACACGCTCGAGCGCGATCACGAAGGCGACGTCATCTTCGAGCGCCGCGATCTCGAGGTGGACGCGCTCGTCCGCTTCCCCGGCAGCATCGCGGATCAGCTGCTGCGCGAGATCGAGGCCTTCTGGTCGCTGGCGCCCGCCTTCGCCGAGCACGGCTTCCTCCATCGTCGCGGATACCTCCTCTACGGCCCCCACGGCTGCGGGAAGAGCTCGATCGTGCGCCAGGTGGTCCACGACGTCGTCCAGCGGGACGGCGTGGTGCTCCTGTGCGGCGCCCCGGCTGTCCTGACGCGCGGCCTCGTCGTCCTGCGCCGCATCGAGCCCGTGCGGCCCGTGGTCTGCGTCTTCGAGGACATCGACGCGATCGTCGGTGCGCACGGCGACGAGGAGCTGCTCTCGCTGCTCGACGGCGAGAGCCAGGTCGACCACGTGCTGAACGTGGCCACCACGAACTACCCCGAGCAGCTCGACCGGCGCTTCGTCGCGCGGCCCCGGCGCTTCGACCGCGTGGTGCGCATCGATGCCGCGGACGAGCGCACGCGCCGGAGCTATCTGGTGACGAAGCTGCCGGGCGCGGACGCGGCCGAGCTCGAGCGCTGGGTCGTCGCCACCGAGGGGCTCTCGCTCGCCGCCCTCGCCGAGGCGGTGATCAGCGTGCGCTGCCTCGGGAACGGATTCGAGGAGACCATCGCGCTGCTGCGGCGCATGAGCACGGGCCGGGCGTCGAGCCGCGAGTTCGCGGCGGGCGCGGGGTTCGCGGCGCCGGGGAGGCCGTGAGCGCGGGCCCTACTCGAGGCCCCACGAGAAGACGTGCGCCGGCGTCACCTCGACGATGACCACCTCCGACTCCTCGAGCGCGGCCTCGTCGGGGTACTGCGGGTACTTCGCGTAGAGGAGCCGGCGGATCTTCCGGAAGCGCGGGCCCTTCTCGATGAGCCCCGCCCTGCCCTGGAGGAGCACGCCCTTCAGGTTGGACCAGTCGTCGGAGTAGAGGTCGACGGTGACGGCGATGTGCGGGTTCGCCTTCAGGTTGCGGACCTTGCGCGCGCCGGCGTCCGAGGCGAAGTAGAGCTTGCCGTCGACCAGGACGTGGCAGACGGGGACGACGTGCGGGACGCCGGCCGCGCTCGCCGTCGCCACGCGGCAGGTGCGCTCCCAGGTGATGAGCTTCGCCAGCGATTTCTTGAGCCGCATTGCCGAGGCGTACGACGGATGGTCGTTCCCCGTCAACGGACGGGCTTGCCGCGGGCGCCGGAGTCGGCGAAGCTGGCGGCGAGGAGGTCTTCGTCATGGCGGCAAAGGTCCTCATCCTCGCCGGCGACGCCGCCGAGTCGCTCGAGGTCCTCTACCCCTACCAGCGTCTCCGGGAGGAGGGCTACGAGGTCCACATCGCGGCGCCGTCGAAGAAGAAGCTCCAATTCGTCGTGCACGACTTCGTCGAGGGCTACGACACCTACACGGAGAAGCCGGGCTACACCTGGCCGGCGGACCTCGCCTTCCGCGAGGTCGATCCGGCGCAGTACGCCGCGCTGGTGATCCCGGGCGGCCGGGCGCCGGAGTACATCCGCAACGATCCCGATTGCCAGCGGATCATCCGGCACTTCTTCGAGCGCGCGAAGCCGGTGGCGCAGCTCTGCCACGCGGCGCTCGCGCTCGCGGCGGCGGGGGTGCTGCGGGGGCGGCGGACGGCGGCGTACCCGGCGCTGGCGCCGGACGTGCGCGCGGCGGGGGCGGAGTTCGTCGACGCGGAGGCGGTGGTGGACGGCGTGATGGTGTCGGCGCGGGCGTGGCCGGATCACCCGGCGTGGATGCGGGAGTTCGTGCGGGTGTTGCGGGCGGCGGGGTAGCGATCGAGCACGGTCCCAGTCACGTGGTCTCGCATGCGTGCTACCGGTGCAGGGGAACCGGGCCCTTGCGGCTCGGTTCGGAATCGGCATGCACGTCACGCACGATGCCGCCGTCGCGCAGCTCGAGGGTTCGCTGCCCGTACGTCGCCGCGAAGGCGTCGTGGGTGACCATGATGACGGTCAGCCCCCGCTGCGTGTTCAATTGGAGGAGGACGTCGAGGATCGCCCGACCGGTTTCCGAATCGAGGTTGCCGGTGGGTTCGTCCGCGAGGACGAGACGCGGCTCCGTGACCAGTGCGCGGGCGATCGCCACGCGTTGCTGCTCGCCGCCGGACAGCTCGGCCGGCAAGCGCGAGCGCGCCGCCGTGTCGACGCCCATCTGCTCGAGTACCCCGGCCGCCCGCACTTTGGCGGCGCGCCACCGAAGCCCGACGAAGCCGAGGGGCCACGCCACGTTCTCCTCCGCCGTGAAGGTGGGAAAGAGGTTGAAGCTCTGGAAGACGAAGCCGATGTGACGCAGGCGCAGATCACTGCGGGCATCGTCGGACAGGCGGGTCAACTCCTGGCCCCCGACGATGACGCGCCCGTGCGTTGGGGTGTCGAGCCCGGCGATCAGGTTGAGGAGCGTGCTCTTGCCCGAGCCGCTCGGGCCCATGATGGAAAGGAACTGGCTGGCCGGCACCTGCAGGCTCACGTCGCTCAATGCGGTGACCGCGTGGTCGGCGTCACGGTAGCTCTTGCTGACCCGCTCGAGAACGACCGCAGGGGTGTCCGTCATGACCTCACTCGTAGCGGAGAGCGACCGCCGGCTCGAGCCGGGCCGCCCCGCGCGCGGGAAGGATCGCCGCGATCGCGCACACCAGGGCGGTCATGAGCCCTATGAGGCCGAGCTGCATGTAGGGGAGGTGAAAATCCAGCACGTAGCCCAGCAGGTAGGGGAAGGTCCAGCGGATCCACAGGGCGCCCAGGGCGATGCCGACCATACCGCCCAGCACGAGACCGAGCGCGCCCATCACCAGCGCCTCGACCAACACCATGCGTTGCAGATACCAGCGCCGGACCCCCACGGCGCGGGCGGTGCCCAGCTCGCGCGTGCGCTGGACGACCCCGGAAGCGAGCGTGTCCGCGATCCCCAGCAGCATGACGAGGAAGACCACGGCGCGGAGCACGTCGACACCCGCGAAACCCCGCCGAATCTGCGCTACCCAGTAGTCGACCATCTCCCCGGAGGAGAAGACGCGCAGCGGGTACTTGGACCGGAGATCGCTCGCGAGGGCCGTCCGCAGCGCGACCAGGTCCGCGCCGGGCTCGGCGCGCACCCAGACGCGGTTCACCTGGCTGTCGTTCCAATGACGGCTGTAGTCGGGCCCCGATCAGGTGAACGTCAGGTCTCCCCGGGACAAGCCCCTTGCCGCGGAGATCGGCGGGGGGACGATATGGGCACCACGGACCCACTGTCAACACAAAACACGCTCGATCAGGCATCGATGCAGTGCACACAGCAAAACGGGCTTCGGAGGGATGGGGCTGTTGGCGCTCGCCAACCCTGCGCGTGAGCCGCTCTGAGGCGTCCGGTCCTTACGCATTCGATCTCACGGGCGCCTGCGCTTTGGGACTGTATCTCGCCTTCGAGGAGCCTCCAGCCGGGACCGCCATCGACAGAGTTCACGGCAATGGGTGCGGCGGAAGACCTCGACTGCAGGGCAAGGAGGCGCTGGCATCGGCGCACGAGCGGTGGGCGGCGGCTCACGCGCAAGCGGCGGAGATCCGCCCGCGACGTCCGCCCGTAGCGCAGCGGGCGCCTTCGCAGGCGCAGCGCGCCCGGCCCGCCGGTTAGCTGCTCCCTGCATCTCGCCGAACGTCTTGCCATCATCCAGGCTCTCACACCCCCACCTCCACCGCCAGGAACAGCCGAGCGGTTCCTCCTGTCCGGGAGCGCGCTCGGACGCAAAGATGACCTCCCCCCGCCCAGCGGTCTCCAGCGGCCGGGCCGCGCCCGCCGCTCGTGCTCGCCGGTGGGCGCCGTGGCGAAGACGCCCTCGGAGCTGGGAATTTCTATATGCTCCAGACATAGTTCCCGGAGATTGACGTCCCCTCGCATGTGCATGGCCAGATTTTGCTATTGACGACGTCATGCCGCGCGTGTCAGTTCCTTCCGTATCCGAGCGACCGCTTGGGGGGTCGATTGGCGACGGACGTGGTCCAGTATGCGCTCCTGGGGCTGATCTCGGCGCGGCCCGAAGGAACTCACGGGTATCAACTCAAGATCGAGTTCGAGGCCCTCTACGGCGACTTCTGGAGCCTGAACTACGGGCAACTCTATCGGACGCTGGACCGGCTCGAACGCGCCGGGCTTATCCAATGCACCGAGGAGGTGCAGAGCGGGCGGCCGAGTCGGAAGGTCTATCGCATCACCGCGAGCGGACGGCATAATCTCGACGACTGGCTGCTGCTCCCGCCGACCGACGAGCCGCGCCCGCTGCGGGACGACCTCTCCGTCAAGCTTCTGTTCTTGACTGAGGCTCGCCGCGAGGAGATCGTTGCGCTCGTCCGAAGCCAACGCGCGATCTACCTGCACCACCTTGCGCGACTTACGAAGAGGCGGACGCTTCTCGAGGAGAGCGGACAGGACATGTTCGTGACACGGCTGCTTCTTCTCCAGGCGGACATGCGCGTTCGGACCGATCTCGCCTGGCTCGACCTCGTGGAGAAGGAGCTGCTTCAGAGAATCGAGGTCAAGAAGGCCCCACGCCCCACGCCCCCCAAGCATCGATGATCCGATTCGACAACGTCAGCAAGGTCTTCGGGGAGGGCCAGACGCGGGTCGACGCCTTGCGCGAGCTCTCGCTCCAAATCCCCGCTCGGCAGTTCTGCACCATCATGGGGCCAAGCGGGTCGGGCAAGAGCACGGTCCTGCACCTGGTCGCGAGGCTGACCAAGCCGACGGAGGGAGAGATCTACCTGGGGGACCGGCCGCTCTCCGGGATGGCGGAGCGGGACGCGGCCATGATGCGCCGCCGGGAGATCGGGTTCGTCTTCCAGTTCTTTCACCTGATCCCGTATCTCAGCGCCGAAGAGAACGTCTCGCTACCGCTTCTGTTGGACGGCCTCTCCTCGGCAAGCGCCCGGCAGCAGACGGAGCGCGTCCTCACGCTGGTCGATCTGTTGCACCGCCGACAGCACAAGCCCAGCGAGCTGTCCGGGGGCGAGATGCAGCGCGTCGCCATCGCCCGTGCGCTCGTCACGAGCCCTCGTGTCATCCTGGCCGACGAGCCGACGGGCAATCTCGACTCCACCGCGAGCCACGCGATCATGCGGCTCCTTCGACGCAGCAGCGATGAGCTCGGCGTCACCGTCCTCATGGTGACGCACGACCCGGTGTGCGCCTCCTACGGTGAGCGGGTCGTCCGTCTCCTGGACGGCCAAGTGGTCGAGGACATCGACGTGACGGAAGGACCGAGCGAGGAGGTGAGCAAGCATGTCGGGAGCATCCTTTCACACCGCAGCCGAGACAGGTAGCAACGGCCAGCCGCGGCCGCCGGTCACGGTTTCGTTCGAGCCGCGCTTCTGTGCAAACCATGTCGTCGACCTCACGGCGGGCTGCAGCTTCGGGTGCCTCTACTGTCCATTCGCGGCAATCGGAGCGCGCCTGCGTGGAGTGTCCCGGCCGACGGCGCTCGACCTCTCGCGGCTGAACGATCTCACACCGCCGCCGTCCGTCTTCTTGAGCCCGGCAAGCGACGCTTTCGCCCCGCAAGCCATCGAGAGCACGCACACGCTCCTCTCGTCCCTCCTCTCGCGCGGGACGACCGTGGGCATCGTGACGAAGGGCATCGTTCCCGAGCGCACGCTGGCCCTGCTTGCCGACTACCGGCCCCAGGTCGAAGGCGTCGCGGTGGGGGTGACGAGCCTGGACGACCACCGCAACATCGTCCTCGAGCCGGGCTGTCCGCCGGCCCGCCAGCGGCTCGACAACATCGATCGTCTCGCCGAGCGTGGCTTGCCGGCCGCACTTCGGCTCGATCCGCTGTTCCCGGTTCTCGATGACGGGCCCGCGGCGCTGACCGCACTCGTCGAGGAGGCCGCCCGCCGAGGCGCCTCGGCCGTGACCGCAACCTACGTTTTCGCGTGGGGCCGCTATCTGCGGCGGTTGCGGCGCGAGCCGCTCGTGGCCGAGTCATGCCGGTTGCTGACGGAGCGGGCGCCGATGGAGGGCGGGACGGCGTTCAGCGTGCCGCTGGCGCGAAAGCTCGAGACCTACGGTTTTCTCGCGGAGGTGGCGAGCGGGCACGGCCTCTGCTTCAACACGTGCGGCTGTAAGGACTTGCGGGTCGGGGAGAGCGGGCGGGTCTTCGCGAGCTGCCGAAATGTCCTCCTCCTGAAGCCGTCGGACGGGCGGCCTACTCGTACCGGAGCGCGTCCAGTGCCGGGAGCCGCAGCGCGCGCCGTGCCGCGAGTTGCCCGGCCAGCGTAGCGACTCCCGCCGCCAGCACGAGACACCACGCGGCCGTGACCAGGGCGTAGTGGTGCTCCAGGACGTATCCGATCAGGATACGGAAATGGACGCGCACCCAGAGAAGAGACGTGCCGACACCGAGCAGACAACCAAGGAGCGCGCCGGCCACGCCGATCACCAGCGCCTCCAGTCGGATCGAGCGTGCGATCCGGGAGTCATCGGAACCGACCGCGCGGAGGATGCCCAGCTCCCGGCGCCGCTCGAGAATCTGCGTCATCAGCAGGTCGAAGACACCGGCGAGCGTCACAGCGACCACGAGGAGCTGAATCGCGTAGGTGAAGGCGAAGGCTCTGTCTACCATGCCTTGGTGGTAGGCGAGCGTCTGTGGGACCGTGAGCACCTTGACCAGATGCGAGCGGCCAAGCTCCCGCGCGATTCGGCTCCGCGCCTCCTCGATGTCCGCGCCCGGTCTGAGGAAGAGGTTGAAGTGGCTCACCTGCGTGTCGTGCCAGAGGCGCGTGAACTCGTCGCGGTGCAGGATGACCGCCCCCTGGTCTCCGCTGTAGTCAGCCGCCACGACCGCGCGAACTCTGAACGTTTGCGCGCCACTCGGTGTGGGGAGGGAGATCGTCTCGCCGGGCGCGAGCCCGAAGCGATCTGCCAGGTTGTCCGAGACGACAACTCCCTCGCGCCCGGTAATGGCCCGGACCGCATCTCCCGGGTCCCCACCAACGATTTGCCGCCGGAACAGGTCGGTGTCGACGAAGCCGGGGCTGACGGCCACCGTCGTGATGCGCGCGCCCCGGTACTCCTGGCCGGGAAGGACTCGGTAAGTTTCGACGCGGGCGACGCCGGGAATGCTGCGCAACACTTCGCCGACATCCGCGCTGAGAGGCGTCTCCAACCACCCGCCCTCGGTAGCCACGGCCGACACCACGAGGTCTCCCGTCAGGATGAACCAGCTACGCTCCGACTCTCGGAAGCTGCGGGCCACGGACGAGATGGCAATGGCAAGCGCGAGGCTCAGGGCAATGACGGCGGTCGTCACTCCCGTGCGACCGGGCGAGCGCATCAAGCTCTCCGCCGCGATCCTACCATCGAAGCCAAAGGCTCTCGGCATCACACGCCGAAGGAGCCGGGTCGTCCAATTCATGAGCGGAATCGAGATGACGACCCCCGAGAGGGACCAGATCGTGTTCGCAAGGTTACCCCAAGCGATCGAGCGCGTGGTGTTCTCCACGTAGATCGCGACCGCTGCGACGGCAATCAGCACCAGCCAAACGGCGAGGAGGCGACGGTTGGGAGAGCTGACGGCGAGCCGCTCACGGAAGTCGGGCCGCATCAAGTCTAGGGGATGGAGGCGGCTTGCCTTGTAGGCAGGCACCAGCGCGGCCGCCACCGCTCCACAGGTGCCGAGCAGCGTGTACCACAGCGCCTGCTGGGAAGTCAGGGCCAGTGACTCGGTAGAGAACCGCATCTGGTAGATCACGCCCATCGACTGAGCGACCAGATCGAGCAGCAAGTGGGCGAGACCGCGACCCGCAACGATACCGATGACGGATGCGATCAGACCCACGAGAGCGGACTCGGTGATGACGAGGGCAAAGATCGTCCGCCGCTCGGCACCGAGCGCAATGAGGATCGCGAGATCGCGCGCGCGCTGCGTGATCGCCGTCGCGCTGGTGTTGTAAACGATGAACACCCCGGCCAGGAGCGCGAGGAGGCTCAGGCCGTCGATCATCGCCTGAAAGGATCCCACGACCCGCTCGAAGCGTTCGCCACGGAGCGCCGGTCTCCCCACACCGAGCGACGGCGGGAGGGCCGCGCTGAGCCGATCCCGCACGGTAGCGGCATCGGTCCCCGGCCGCAGGATCACGTCAATCTGATCGACGCGCCGATCCTTGTCGAGTAGCCGCTGCGCCGCAGGCAGGTCCATCACCGCCAAGTTGCCCCCGAAGACCGTGGCGATTCCCTCGGGGCGCAGAAGGCCCCGGACGTGCAGCCGACGAATGCCACCGGGAGTGGCGAAGGCCACCCGATCCCCCAGTCCGACGTGCCGGCGCGCGGCGTACCCCTCGGCGAGGAGGATCGAGCTGGGATCGTTCAGCATCTCGATCTCATCGCCCTCCCGCTCCACGACCCGCACGTCGTAGGAGTCTACGGCCTCGGTGCCAAGGTCGATCCCGAAGAGCTGCAGGACCTCGCCCGACTGGTCGGCCGCGGCGAGCGTTCCCCGGATGAACCCAAACGCCTGCGCGACGCCAGGGTCCGCGCCGACGATCTGCACGAGCGATTCATCGAAGCCGACCTCGCCCGTGCCGAGCGTGACTTCTAGGGCGGCCTTCCCGGCGGCGCGCTCCAGCATCGTGCGGAAGTTCGCGACGACGCTCTCGTTGATGATCCCCAACGCGGCGATGAGCGCCACACCGCTCGCGATGCCTCCAAGCATGAGGGCCAGGCGTCCCGGCGCGGCGCGGTAGTCCCTTGCGCTTACCGTGCGGAGGAGACCGAGCATGTCCGTATCACCCGACCATATGCTGCGGGAATATTCTCACGCGAAGTACCGAGCGATCATCGCGGCGCCCACCGCACTGTCGGTAGCACGCCGAGGCGCGTCTTGGCCAGAGCTCGAGCCCTGACCGATGCTCGGGCAATATGTCGGGGCAGCGTAGTCTCACAGTCATATAACTTTCTCATTGACACTCTCCTCGCGATCGGCTTAGGCAGAAACTCCACGAGGAGGACGGGATGATGCGCTACATGCTACTCGGTCTGCTCCAGCACCACGGCGCGCGCCATGGCTACGCGCTCATGAAGGAGATCCGCGCGCGGACCGGCGTGCAGGTGAGCATCGGGAACGTGTACCGTGAGCTCGCGCGTCTGGCGCGCGAGGGGCTCGTGCGCTCGACGCCGAATCCGCCGGAGGCCGATCCGCGCCGCGCGCCCTACGAGATCACCGCCGCCGGGAGCGCGGCGTTCGAGGCCTGGCTCTCGGCGATGCCCGCCCGGACCCAGGCCCCCTTCCACGACGAGTTCAGCGCGCGCGCCTTCTTCCTGGGGCAGGCGGAGCCCGCCGTGGGCAGGAAGCTGATCGAGCGATGGCGGGAGGAGCTGGGCCTGCAGGGCAAGACGCTCGAGCGGGCGCGGGACGTGGCGGCCACGCCCGACCGTGGGCGTGACGGATTCCCTTTGGCGCTGCTGCCCTTCTTCCTCCGCCGACGGCTCAGACAGGTGGCCGTGGATCTCGAGTTCGTAGCGGAACTGGAGTCGGCCCACGACCAGTGGGCAGCGGCTCACACCCAGCCGGCGGAGGTCCGCGGGCGCCGTCCTCCCGGGGCGCAGCGGGCACGTGCCCAGGCGCAGCGAGCCCGGCCCGCGGGGTAGCGGCGCACGATCGTCGCTCACGCTCGCGCTGCTTCACTCCGATCGCGGAGGTGGTGGTGGACGGCGCGATCGTGTCGGGCGGGGGCGCGACGCCCAGACCCGGGAAGCAGCGACGAAGGCCGCGCCCTGGAGCCGCGTGACCGATGCACGATCGGCCGGCGCCGGAAGTCCTCGTGTGCGACGATGGTCAGCTCGAGAAGGCGAGTTGAAGCCCGCGTGGCGGCCGGTCAGCGGCCGCAGCTCCTCGCCCCATCAGGGGCGGGAGCCCTCCTCGGTCAGACGGCCCTCACGACAGAGGTACCCCGCGAAGCGCCTCCCTTGACGATCAGCTCGACCTCGCAGTCGAGAATGTTCAAAAGCGTCAGGAGCTGGTCCACGGATTTTCTGTAGTTGGTCTGATCCAGCAGGCGATAGAACTGGGCCGGGGAGGTTCCGAGCCTGCGAATCAGCTCTCGCGTGCTGAGGGCGCTCCGCCTCACGCGCTTCTGCGCTTCGAGCGTGAGCCTGTAGAGCAGCAGGTCGCGCATGAAGCGGGGATCCTCATTGTATTCGAGCACGTGATCGACGTGTACCGTGCCTTCCTTTCCCGATGCGAGGACGTAGGTGAACGCCTCGCCGCCAGCCTCACGGTCGACGAACACCCGGGTGACTCTGTTGGCGGAGGTGGGCGGCGGATCCGCCTTGGCAAAGGGGAACACGTAAACTCTCCGAGAAGTCGCCACCTCGAAGGCCTTCTTGCGGTTGTTCACCGTGACCCGTCGGATCTTCAGAGCGCGCCCCCCTTCTCGCCGCCTGCGCCTCGAGGTCCCACTTCGTCACGAGCTTGGAGTCCCTGTAGACGTGCACGTGCTTGGGTCCGTGGTCGCCCTTCCAGGTGATGAAGACATAGTTGCCGCGCAGGATCTTACCCACAATGATGTTACCCTATGCGGTAACGCTTCTCAATGGACGCGGTGGCGCCTCCCGCGCCCCAGCGCATCGCCGGTCGCGGTGAAGCGCCCCGACGTGGTGCGCGGCGGCGCTTCGCCCCGCTGGGCCCGGGCAATCCGCTCCGGGACCGATTGCTGAGCTTGATCGGTCCCGACGTCCTTTTGGATCGGATCACCGGCCGACCCTAGGGTCCCCTGGGGTGCGAGAGAAGCGTGGACGGCTGCATTGTCGAGCAAGCCGAACGGACGACAGGGAGTGCTCGACGACCCATCGCCGCGATGAGACTGAGCGGTCGAGGGACGATCTGTGATCTCAAAGGACGGGCCCACCCGACCCCGACGACGCTGGGGCCGGAGGCCCCCCTTGACATCGTTAGCCCTCTAACGTTAGACCCCTAACGAATGCCCCCCGACCCCCTGCCCCCCTACGAGCAGGAGCTGCGCGCCTTCCTCGCCCCCCTCGGCGTCGACCTCGACGCGCAGGCGGTCGTCTTCCAGCTCTACCGCACCTCGACCGACGTGATCGCGGCGCTCGAGGCGAAGGCGCTCCGCCCGCTCGGGCTCTCGCACACCGGGTTCGCGCTGCTGGTGACCATCTGGGTCGGCGGGCCGCAGGAGGTGCGGAGCCTGGCGCGGAAGCACCGGCTCTCCAAGCCGTCGATCGTGAGCGCCATCGGCACGCTCGAGCGCATGGGGCTGGTCGCGCGCGAGCGCTCGACCGAGGACCGGCGGCTGGTGAGCGTCGCGCTCACGGCGCAGGGACGCCGGCTGGTGCGCAGGGCCCAGGCTGCCCTCCACCGCTGCGAGCGCGCCCTCACCGCCGGGCTCACGAAGGCCGAGCGCCGGCAGATCGCGGCCTGGCTCCGGCGGGTGGGCGACGCGGCGAGGAACGGCGCATGAGGCTCGCGACCTTCACGCACGGCGGCACGACGCGCGCCGGCGTGGTGCTGGGCGACGAGGTCGTCGACCTGGGGCGCGACATGATGGCGGTCCTCGTCGGTGGGCTCGAGCGCGTGGCCGGGGCCGTCGGAAAGACACGCCTCCCGCTCGCTCAGGTCCGGCTCGAGGCGCCCGTGCTCCGCCCGCCCAAGTTCCTCGCCGTCGGCCTCAACTACGCCGATCACGTGGCCGAGTCGGGGGCCGAGCGGCCCGAGCTCCCCACCTTCTTCAACAAGCAGTCGACGTGCGTCACGGGCCCGTACGACCCGATCCACCGGCCGCGCGTCTCACAGCTCCTCGACTACGAGGGCGAGCTGGGCTTCGTGATCGGGCGGCGCTGCCGCCACGTGCCGCGCGCGCGGGCGGCCGAGGCGATCGCGGGCTGGGTCGTGCTGAACGACGTCAGCGTGCGCGACTGGCAGCTCCGCGTGCCGACGTGGACGATGGGGAAGTCGTTCGACACGCACGGGCCGATGGGCCCGTGGATCGTGACCGCGGACGAGCTGGGCGATCCGCACGCGCTCCGCCTCCGCACCTGGGTGAACGGCGAGCTGCGCCAGGATTCCTGCACGGCGCAGCTCATCTTCGACTGCTTCGCGCTGGTCGAGCACCTCTCCACCGCCTTCACGCTCGAGCCGGGCGACGTCGTCGCCACGGGCACGCCGGGGGGCGTCGGCATGGCGATGAGCCCGCCGCGCTTCCTCGTGCCGGGCGACGTCGTGCGGGTCGAGATCGAGCGCATCGGGCACATCGAGAACCGGGTCGTGGACGAGCCCGACGACACGGCCCGCCTCTGAGGAGCACGACATGGCACTGCATCGGCTCACCTCGATCACGATCGGCGTCCCCGACGTCGGCGCCGCGCGCGTCTTCTACCGCGACTTCGGGCTCGAGGAGCGCGAGCCCGGACGGCTCGCCACCGCCGCCGGCGGCGAGCAGCTCCGCCTCGTGCCGGCGCCGCGGCGGAACCTCCTCGAGCTGGGCATCGGCGTGGACGACGCCGACGACCTGGGGTGGATCGCCGCAAACCTCAAACGGCTCGACGTCGCTACCGAGCGCGAGGCGCGCGCGCTCCGCGCGACCGAGCCCGTGACCGGCATCCGCGTCGTGGTGGAGATCGCGGAGCGCATCGCAGAGCCGGCGGAGCCGGCCCTCCCGACGAACGGCCCCGGGCGGTGCGCGCGCACGGACGCCCGCTCGACCGCGGTGACGGACTCGACGCCCGCGCGCCCGCGGAAGCTCGGGCACGTGGTGGTGGGC
>WNFQ01001739.1_pt1 | contig 15572 bp, 11 predicted proteins | sample 5400171 | NCBI WGS metagenome assembly WNFQ01 (sample SAMN13153356, study PRJNA577476) | soil metagenome | isolation source: 20 cm soil under Madrone tree | place: USA:California | collected 2016-06-14
AGCCCGCTTGCGCAGCTCGCCGCGCTTGTGCCCGCCATCCCCGGCAATGACCTACTTGCCTCGAACGCGTCTCCGGCTACAGCGCGGCGGTGCCCGTTTCGCACCAAGCCGTCGGCACCTCGAGATCGACTGCGAGATCCGTCCGCACGCAATTGCGCCCCGCGTGTTTGGCCGTGTAAAGAGCTGCATCGGCACGTCGCAGCATGGTGGTCACGGTGTCCGCTCCGATCGAGGCCACGACGCCGATGCTGACCGTGATGCGGCGCCCTCCCAGCCAGCGCGACAAATCGATCGAGGGCACCAGCATGCGGATCCGCTCCGCAAAAAGGTGCGCATCCTGCAAGTCGGTATCGGGCAGCACCATGACGAATTCTTCTCCGCCCACTCTGCCAAAGAACGCCGGATCGGCGATCGCGTCGCGGAGCTTCGTGGTGAAGTGCTGCAGGGTCACGTCGCCGACCGGATGGCCGTGCAGATCATTGATGCTCTTGAAATAATCGATGTCGATGAGGAGGATCGAACACATCCGCTCGTCGCCTTGCTCCAGTTGCGCAGCAAGATGTGCCAGAACAGCGCGGCGATTGGGCGCGCCGGTGAGTTCGTCGGTCATGGCCAAGGCGCGCATATGACGCGCGCCGCGCCGCTGATGCAGCACCAGGATCGTCAACAGGCCCAGCAGCATCAAGCTCAACAATATGACGATCGTCTGCAGAGTGTTCGCCCGCCGCTCCTGGGCCAGCGCCTTTTGATCGGCCGCGCTCTGGCCCAGCAACAGTGCGTTTTCCTTTTCCTTGGTTGCCGTGTCGAACTCCACCTTCAGCGCCGCAAAGCGCTGATCGAGCTGGTTGTGCAGCAATTTCTCCGCCGCCGCCTGCGCCTCGCTCCGATATTTGTAGGCACTTTGCCAGTCACCGAGCTGCGCCTGCACGATGGCCAGCTCGTCATAGGTGGCGCCCAGCTCATCCAGCGAATTGGCCTGCTTGAACACCGCCTCGGATTGTTGCAGCGCCGGCAGCGCCTCGGCCCCACGCTGCAGTTTCTGCAGGGCCGTACCGCGTACCAGTTGAATTTGCGCGTTCAGCCGCGCATCCGGGGTCTGCCGCTGCAGTTCGGCCGCCCGCGCCAGGGTGCCGAGCGTGCCGTTCGGGTCTCCCGTGGCGTTGTCGACCGATGCCAGACCGAGCAGCGCATAGGCCTCGCCGCGCGGGTACTTGAGTTCCTGACTGAGTGCGAGGCAGCTGGAGAAACCGGCGCGCGCCGCATCCCATTCGCCGAGCTTTTGACGCGCCTTAGCGAGATTGTACAGCGACACCGCTTCGTCACGGCGCAGACCCGCATCGTGCTGTTGACTTTGCACCTGCTCATATATCCGGGCGGCTTGGGTGTATTCACCCATGCGGTTGTAGATCGTCGCGATCGTGCTCAACACCGTCAGGGCGTGCTGCGGCATGTGGATGCGATCGAACAGTTCCTGTGAGCGTCGCGCATCGCCCATTCCGGACGCGTATTCGCCCTGCAGGGCGCGGAGATAGCCGCGAGAGAACAGGGCTTCGGCCAGCATCTGCTCGTCATTCGCGGCGGTCGCGATGCTCACCGCTGCATCGAAATCCGCCTTGGCGCGTGCATTGTCGCCGGCGGACTCGAGGGTTTCGCCCTGGCAGGTCAGCACGCCGGCGCGCAGACCCTGGCGTCGTGCCTGAGGGAGCAGCGCGTTGGCTGCATCGATCTGCTGCCGCGCAGCGTCGGGGTCGCGCTCGGAATAGTAGTCGCACAGCAATAGTCGCGCGCGAATTTCAAGGTCTGCATCGGGATGTCGGCGGATCACGTCGAGTGCCCGCTCAGCGTCCTGCTTGCTCTCTTCCGGATTCGCGCGCATGGCCGCTGTGCCGTGCTCGATCAGACTCAAGGCGGATTTCTCGCCGGCCGCCTGGGCGGGCGCGCATACCGCCGCGAACAGCATCCATGCCGTTAATCTCTGGAACATCCCTGAGGCGAGGACGGAGCGATATCGCAAGCTGCTAACCTTAGAACCCCAACGCGTAGAGGTACCTGTCAGTCTATTCTAGAGGCTTGCGGGCAGTTTTCGCGGATTACTTGGGAGTTTGCAAACTGCCTCTCAATTGGAAGCAACCGCGCCGGCGCCGGCGCCTAAGCCAATCGACAGTTCTGCAGCCGCCGGGCCGCGTCTCTGGATCATCGGGAAATGCCATAACTTATTGATAATTATTAACAATAATTGACATACAGTCGCGGTCAGGGCAATTCGCAAAAGGAGGTGCCTGGGAGTAGCATCGACGCGGCGGGAGCGAACCACCATCAAATGAGGTGCGAGCAATGACCACGAAGATTTTCGACGCTACGGCGCGACTCGATGACGTGAACGCACTGAACGCGCTGCTCGCTCCAATGCGGGACGGGGCGACGCTGAAGAAAAAGCTCCGCCCGGGCTGCCGGGGCCACAAGTATTTCTACGATCAGCACACGCACACCGCCCGCTACTTGCTGACGAATGGCGACGTCGTCGCCTGTTACAGCGTCACCGAGGTATCGCTCGGAGAGGCGAAGGCGATAGCGGCGCGGTGCGAAGGCATCAGTGAGTGGTGCGTTACAGCATTTCGGGCGGCCGTCGAGCGGGCGCTCGGCGCGGAGTTCGAAAGCGTGCATTGACGAGGTTTCGCCTGGACGTGTTGCGGACATAGGCGCGGCATCGTCCAGGCCGCCGGCCACGCCGGGGGTCAATACCGGAGCGGCTATGCCTTTGGAATCGAGGCTAGAACTGCGCGAACGCTGGCAGTCACTTGGTGCGCTTCCTTGCCCTGGAGGATGTCGTTCAGGATCGCCGCAAATACTTTCCCGGCGAGCTCCACCGTCCGGGGTGGAATGTGGGCCAGCTGCGCGGGCTCGGCCGCCCCGCCGAAGGGATCATCGCTGGTCACGCCGCCGGGCAGCGCCTGAACTGCCGCGAGAAAGGTCGGCCACGCGTTGGACGTTACGGCTCCCGTCAAATTCCCATAAAGTTGGGCAAGCGTTCCCTGGTCACCGAGCGCAACCATCGCCGGCGAAATGGTGCTCAAGGCGTATCCCTGGCTCATCAGCCACGAGAGAAACGCCATGCCGCAGCCGGTACTGTCGGCATCTTGGTCAGTGGGTGCCGTTTGATCGACGTAGTTGGGCATGCCGTCCTGGGCCCACTGCGGTGCGGTTGCGAAGTCCGACAGCGCATTGCCGCCGACGACCGCGGCACACCATCGGGACAGAGCCTCCCCGGTGCTCGCTCCGCACAAATTGCCGCCCATCGAACATTCGCTGAGCTCGGCTTCGAAAAGGGCCGAGACGCGCGCCGAATTGCCGAACGCGGCGCATACCTCGATGGCGGCGCCGGTTTGGTAATCGCAGCCAAGATGGTCGGCGCCCCCTGTCCCATCGGTCTGACCGCCCAGCGCGAATACGATCACGCTCACCGGTCCTCCGGTGGTGCCGAACAGAACATCGTTTGCGCTCGCGACTCGATCGGCATCGTTCAACAAGTCCTGCGCATTTTGCAGCCCCGGCGCGCCCAGAGCGGGATCGACATAGATGGTCGCGCGTCCGCCCGGACTGGTGCCGACGAGCTGCGAAGTTCCGGTAAAGCTGGGCCACGCCGGTGGGTTGATCGAGTCCCTGCGAAGCGGTTTGCGGGCGGTGGCCGCGTGTAATTTCAGCGGATGATTCATGGTTCAACCTCCGGGCTGGGTTGAAAAAGTCCGATATGCGGACGGCATTACGACGCCGGCGTGAGCTATTCCATCGACAGAATCATGTTGCGCACGATGGGGTAGACCTGTGTCTCCCAACGACGGCCGCTGAACACTCCATAATGCCCGGCGCCGGGTTGCATGTGGTGGCGCTTCAAATGCGGTTTGAGGCCGGTACAGAGGTCATGCGCCGCAGCGGTCTGGCCCAATCCGCAGATGTCGTCGCGCTCACCCTCGACGGTCAGCAGCGCCGTGCGCCGGATCGCGCGTGGCTCGACCCTGCGGCCGCGGTGAGTCAATTCGCCGCGGGCCAGCAGCGCCCGCTGAAAGACGATGTCGACGGTCTCCAAAAAGAATTCGGCCGGCAGGTCGAGCACGGCGAAATATTCGTCGTAGAAGTTCTTGATGGATTGCGCTTCCGCCTGCTCGCCCCTGGCCAGGTGGCCGAAGAGGCTCCCATGGGCCTTCGCGTGCCGGTCCAGATTCATGGCCATGAACGCACTCAGTTGCACGAACCCCGGATAGACGCGCCGTTGCGACCCGCGATGAATCCAGGGAACGCGCGAAATCAGATTGCGTTCAAACCAAGTCAGCGGTTTGCTCATCGCCAGCTCATTCACCTTGGTTGGACTCATCCGCACATCGACCGGACCCGCCATCAGCGTCATGCTGCGCGGCTGCGCAGGATGTTTATCCTGGGCCATGAGGGCAACCGCGGCCACAACCTGCACGCAGGGCTGGCAAATCGCCAGCACATGCGCTCGCGTCCCGATCCCGGCGAGAAAAGCCATGACATGCTCGACATATTCGGCAAACCCGAACGGACCGGCCGAGACTGGAATATCCCGCGCGTTGTGCCAATCGGTGACGTAAACCTCGTGATCCGGCAACAACGTACCCACCGTGTCGCGCAGCAGGGTTGCAAAGTGGCCGGACAACGGCGATACCACCAATACGCTCGGCAGGCCCACGAGCGGGACCGTGGGCCAGAGCTTACGAAAATGCAGCAGCGTTCCGAAGGGCGTGGACATCACGGCCTCTTCGACCACCGGAATCTCGCCGTCGGGCGTGGTCATCGAGTGGATGCCGAATGCCGGGCGAGCATGGCTCAGTGTCATCCGCGTGAGCAGTTCGCACGCCGCTCCGACAGGACGCATGAGGTTGCGACCACAGGCATACGGGAATGCGTCGATGGCCCCGATGGCGCCGGAGGCGGCCAGGCGGATTGGGCTCATCAAGAGGGACTGAACCTCGTAGGCCAGGTACAGCATGCTCAAGGAGCCTCCCAATGAGCCTCCCAATGAGCCTCCCAATGAGCCTCCCAATGAGCCTCCCAATGAGCCTTCTAGAGACGTCGCGGTTGCCAGATGTACGCTCCACGGGTAAACATGAAAGAGATATTACATCCAGGTGCGGGATAATATTGGTCCGCACTTCGCTTTCGCGTTTTGAGAGTTACACCATGGCCATGCCCGTGCTCACGGTCTCCAGCAAGAACTACTCCTCTTGGGCGCTGCGCGGGTGGTTGCTCTGCAAAATGTCCGGACTGGAATTCGAGGAGCGCAAGGCATCGGTTGACGATGCATCGATGCGCGCGGAACTGCTGCTTCTATCCCCCTCCTGCCTGGTGCCGTGCCTCGAGCACATGGGTATCAAGATCTGGGATACCTTCGCGATCGCGGAATATTTGAATGAAATCAAACCCAAGGCCGGCCTGTACCCGGCCGCGCGAGGCGCACGGGCGCACTGCCGGGCGGTGTCGGGCGAAATGCATTCTGGTTTCTTCAATCTGCGCTCCGCCTTGCCGATGAATCTCAAAGCACATCATCCGGGGTTCAAGGTGTGGGCAGGAGCGCAGCCGGACATCGCGCGAATAACGGAGATCTGGCGAACCTGCCTGGATACCTACGGAGGCCCCTACCTGTTCGGCGCGGCGCCGACGGTGGCGGATGCCATGTACGCACCGGTGTGCACACGCTTTCGGACCTATGACGTGCCGCTGGATGCGGCCTGTGCCGGCTACCGCGACACCATCCTGGCGTGGCCGGTTCTCAAGGAATGGATCGAAGACGCGTCGGGTGAGCCTGACGATGTAGCGGAGCTCGATGTCGAGTTTTGACTCACTGCATGGACCAGCCATGGCTGACGTTCAGTGATTGCCCGGTGAGCGCATTGGACTCGAAGGCGGCGGATTTTCCGAGCTTCTGCGCCTGCTCGGGTATCTGTTTGTCCACCAGCGGCGTTCGCTAAGCCGGTTGTGCATCGCATTAAATCCTTGTTTAGAGGGGGCATATATGTAGACAGAAACAAACAAAAAATCCATTAAATCAATATATTACAGCTAAAAATGCCATGGTGCGACGGCGGATGCCATTCTTCTTGCAATGCATACAAAGGCTGCTATAGTTGGCTCAGGTTCTTTTTTTTCATCGACGAGGAGTGGTCATGCCAGATTTCAACTTCGATCCGAGCGCCGCTGTGGAGACCTACCGTAGCCTCTTTGCACCGACTCTTCGCGCGCAGCAGGAAGCCCTGAAGACGATCGAGCGATTTGGCCGCTACCAGTTCGCGGTGGCCACGGACTATCTCGAATGGGGCGTGGCCCAGGCGAAGGCCAACCTGAACCTCGGCACGCCGGCCGAGCTGACCGCCAGCCAGACGACTCTCGCCACGCAATTCGGTGAGAAGCTGCAAGGGCGCGTCCGGGAATTCGTGAGCCTGGCGACTGAGGTGCGAGCTTCATTCACCGAACTGGTGGGCGAAACCGCTGCCAAGGTCGCCGAGACCATCAAGAAGAGTGCCTGAGTATGGTCAATTCAGAGAAATCGAGCGGCCCGGCGCCGAATGCACGCCGCGGCGCGAAAGCTGGAAGCAACGTTGCAGCGCGGACGATTCCCGTTCAACTCGAACCCGATGCGTCCGCCGCTGTCCGTCCGGGCGCCGGCGCCGGCACGCCGGCTCTGAATTTTGATCCGGGCGTGGCATTGGACGCCTGGCGCCGTGCCCTGGCGCCGGCACTGCGCGCGCAGCTGGAAGCCCTGAAGGCGATCGAGCGCTTCGGCCGCTACCAATACTCTTTCGCCGGCGACTACCTCGAATGGAGCGTGGCGCAGGCGAGGGCGGGTCTTGCCTTCCGCACGCCGGCCGAGCAGGTCGCAAGCCAGACCACTCTCGCCACGCAATTCGGCGAGAAGCTGCAAGGACGCGTCCGGGAGTTCGTGAATCTCGCGAGCGAGACCCGGGCTTCATTCAGCGATTGCTGGGGGAAGTGATCGCCGGGCGGGCCGGGACGGTCAAACAATCTTCCTGATACCCGGCGTCAGTACGCCTTGACCGTGTGGCCTTCCTGGTCGATGGATTCGAGCGATACGTCAAAACCCCACAGCTTCCGCAGCTGCGTCAAGGTCTGCTCGGCCTGGGGTTTCATCAGCACTTTTCCGTCATAGCTCTGGTGGTGCAGCACGAGCTTGCGGTCCGTGTCGCGGGCATAACGCACGGCGGATATCTCGGGGATGTGTGACTCGAGACGATAGGAGGCGGCCAGGCGACTGCGGATGTCCCTGAAGCTGAGCGGGCCCGCGGTTCCAGTGACCGTCCAATGATCGAGTCCTTCGCGGGTCAGGATGTTCATCAACTTGAAATCACGGACCAATTTCGGCGTCAAGAACTGCAGGAGGAAACTTTCGTCCCGATAGTTGTGCATCGTATCGTGGAAGGTCTCCAGCCAGTCCTTGCCCGCAATATCGGGCAGGTATTCACGGTCTTCGTCGGTCGGATTCTCGCACACGCGCTTGATCTCGTTCCATGCCGCAAACCCGAGCGCGTACGGATTCAGGCTCGAGTATTCCCGCTGGCGGATCACGTTGGTATGGGAGTGCAGGCATTCGAGCAGGATGCCCTGATCGATCTGGCCAGCATCGTACATGTCGTTGATGAGCCGATGGTGCCAGAACGTGGCCCAACCCTCGTTCATCACCTGCGTCTGGCGCTGAGGATAGAAGTACTGCGCGATCTTGCGCACGATGCGCGCAAGTTCGCGTTGCCACGGCTCGAGCTTCGGTGCGTGCTTCTCCAGGAAATACAGCAGGTTTTCCTCGGGATTGACCGGGAATACGGCCGCCGTCGCGGCCGCTTCCGGTGCGTGCGGCACGACGCTGTAATACTCGGCCTGGCGCATCGTCTCCTGTGCGGCAAACAATCGCTTGGCCTGGTCGGCGCGTTCCTTGCGGGAATCCAGTTTGCTCGGCCGTTTGTACTTGTCGAGCCCTTGATCGCGCAGCGCATGCAGTGCGTCGAGCGTTTGCTCCACCTTGTCGAACCCGTAGCGCTCTTCGCATTCGGCGATGTAGTTGCGCGCGAACAGCATGTAGTCGAGGATGGCATCGGGCTGGGTCCACTGCCGGAAGAGATAGTTTCCCTTCGAAAAGCTGTTGTGTCCGAAGCAGGCATGCGGAATGACCAGCGCCTGCATCGCGAGCGAGTTGTCCTCCATCAGGAACGCGATGCAGGGGTTCGTGTTGATGACGATTTCATAGGCGAGTGAATTCTGCCCGGAGCGGTACTTCGCATTCTCGATCAGGAAGTGTTTGCCGAAGCTCCAGTGCGCATAGTTGACCGGCAGACCGGCGGAAATATAGCTGTCGAGCATCTGCTCGCTGGTGATGACTTCCATCTGGTTGGGAAACGTATCGAGCGCATAGTTCGCCGCGTGCCGCGAGCACATATGCTCGATGGCGATCAGATCGTCCAGAGTCCATTCGCTGCCGCTGAGCTTGCCCGTGTCGCGCATATATCAGGGTCCCCGTTGGAACAGCTTGGCCAGCGCCGGATACACTTCGTTGCGGGCATTCACCGAGGCCATGTTGAAACGCTCGCTCTCGATGGCGCGATAGGCCGACCAAAGGCTGGTCGTCCCCTGCAAGGGATTGCTTCCGACCTCGGCGTAGACGAAGTAACGCGACAACGGCAGCAGTTGGGTGCGCAGATACTCCGAGGACTCCGTCGAGTCGACCCCGAACGAATCGCCGTCGCTGGCCTGGGCGCCGAAGATGTTGTAGCTGGAAGACGGATACCGCGAGGCGATGATCTCGTTCATCTTGGCCAGGGCCGATAGCACCTTGGTGCTTCCCGCCTGGGTGCCGTTGAAGAAGGTATCTTCGTCGACCTCCTGAGCGGAGTCGGTGTGGCGGATGAAGACCAGGTCGACCTTCTTGTATTTGCGGGTGAGAAAGAGATGCAGGAGCATGAAGAAGCGCTTCGCCAGGTCCTTCCTTGTCTCGTCCATGGACGAGGATACGTCCATGAGGCAGAACATCACCGCGGCGGTGCACGGGCTCCGCACTTCAACCAAGCTGCGGTGCCGCAGGTCGACGGGGTCGAGGAACGGAATCTCGCCGGTGCGCCCGGACAATTCAGCCAGTGCTTGTTCCGCCGCCTCGACGAGCGCTCGATTCCCCATCTTGCGCGCGGCGATCAGCGCCACCTCGGCTTTCTCCACGTCTTCCGCGTGCTGCGCCTCCGCGGCCACCCGCCGTCCGATGGAGGCCTTGAAGGTTCGCGCGACGCACAGGCTCCCCGGGTTGCCGTAACGCTGCACGCCGCCGCGCCGAAACCGATTCTCGTCGATTTCGAGCAAATCCTTCTTGACGAGGGCCGGCAGCTCGAGATCATCGAAAAGAAGGTTCAGATATTCCGTGCGCGACAGGACGAAGCGAAAAGTGTCCTCGTCTTCGGAATCGCCGTCCCCCACGCCCTGACCGTTGCCGCCGCCCTGGCCCTCCGACGAACTATTGGCGATCTTGTCGCCGATTCGATATTTATCGTTGCCGGGAATGATTCTGCCCGACGATCCGGAGGCGGGATCCAGGATGAGGCGCGGTTCCGAGGCATCTTTGCGATCGATGGTCACCTCGGCCGGTTGCGCCGGGTCTTGCATCTTATGCCGCGCGATCATCTTGCCCAGCTGCGCCTTGAGCGCGCCGTCGAGGCGCTTCAAGAGGCGCTGACGGTTCGCCGTACTCTTGCCTTTCTGAGTTCGCCGATCGACGATGACGCTGGTCAAGGTGCTGGTCCCGGTGATTTCAGGGGGCAATGCTGCACGATGGGCCGGCGCGCGCCTATTGCCGCCGGGCCATCGACCACCACTCGATCTGCCGACGCACCTGCGTCGGCGTGTGGCCGCGCGCCATCATGCGTGCGATGAAGGCCTCGTGCTTCTTTTCATCCTCCGCGTTGCCCTTGGCAAAGTAGGAAACCACCGGCAACAGATCGTCCGTGGCCGCGAACATGCGCTTTTCGATCACTTCGCGGAGCTTCTGGTAACTCGTCCATACCAGCTTGCCGCCGCCGTTCTTGTTCTGCGCACGCAGGACGTGATTGACGATTTCGTGCCGGAAATCCTTGGGATTGCCGATGCCCGCGGGTTTTTCCAGCTTCTCCAGCTCGGAGTTGAGCGTGGCCTTGTCGAAGGCAACCCCGGTCGCCGGATCCACATAGACCTCTTCCTGGATCCAGAAATCCGCGAACGCCACATAGCGATCGAAGAGCTCCTGACCGTAATCCGCGTAGGACTCCAGATACGCCGCCTGGATTTCCTTGGTGAGTTCCTCGAGGTAGCGGGGAATCAGGAACTCCTTCAGGTGCACCGTGCAAGCCTTCTGCACATCGGGACTGAAATCGGAGCTGACGATGCTTTCCTCGATGACTTTCAAGAGCGTCACCGGATCGGCGGACACCTCCAATGGATCGCGGTTGAACGCCTTGGAAATGAGCTTGAAGGCGTAGCGTGTCGAGAACCCGCTCATTCCCTCCTCGACGCCGCTCATCTCGCGGTACTCGGCCACGCTCTTGGCCTGCGGGTCCGATTCGCGCAGGTTTTCGCCGTCGTACACGCGAAGCTTCGAATAAATGCTGGAGTTCGCGGGTGCTTTGAGCCGTGAAAGAACCATGTAACGCGCCAGCATGGGCAGCGTGCCGGGAGCGCAGGGCGCCTTCAACAAAGTCGACTCGCGCAGTAATTTCTGGTAGATGGCGGCCTCTTCGGTCACCCGCAGGCAGTACGGCACTTTGACGATGCAGATGCGATCCAGAAAGGCTTCGTTGTCCCGATTGCTGCTGAATTTCTTCCATTCGCTCTCGTTCGAATGGGCGAGCACCGTGCCCTGGTACGGCATCGCGCCGAAGCCTTCCGTGCCCTTGTAGTTGCCTTCCTGGGTGGCGGTGAGCATGGGATGCAGCACCTTGATCGGCGCCTTGAACATTTCGACGAACTCGAGCAGCCCCTGCGTCGTCAGGCACAGACCCCCGGAGTAGCTGTAGGCATCCGGATCATCCTGGCTCAACTTGGAGAGCTTGCGCATGTCCACCTTGCCGACGAGCGTGCTGATGTCTTGCGTGTTCTCGTCGCCCGGTTCGGTCTTGGCGATCGCGATTTGATTGAGCACCGAGGGGAAAATGCGCTGGACTCGAAAGCGGGAGAGGTCGCCGTGATAGGCGTGCATGCGTTTCTGCGCCCATGGGCTGGAGAGGCCGGTGACGTACCGGCGGCTGATCCCGTACTCTCCTTCCATGCGCGCGCCAAATTTCGCGGGATTGAACAGGCCGAGGGGGGACTCGAGCAACGGACTGCGCTCGCCCGTGTCGCCGTCGACCAGAACGTAAATTGGATAGTGTTCCATCAGACTCTTCAGCGTGATGGCCAGGGTGCTCTTGGCGCTGCCGACCGGTCCGAGAAGATAGAGAACCTGTTTGCGTTCCTCGAGGCCTTGGGCCGCATGCCTGTAAAAGGAAACGATCTCATCGATGACGCCGCCTTCCATGCCGTAGAACTCGGCGAACGCATCGTAGTACTTCAACGTTCGATTGCCGTACAGGCGCAGCAGCCGCGGATCGGATTTGGTTTGCACGAGGCGCGGCTCGCCGATGGCCTTGATGATGCGCTCCGCGGCGAGCGCATACGCCATCGGGTCATCGCGGCATAGCGCCAGATATTCGGTCAGGGTGAACGTCGTGGCGACGCTCTGATCATATGAAGTCTTGAAGTCCTCAAACAGCACTGCACTCGCGTTCACAGTTAGGCCCTCACTCATTGCGCCGACGAAAGTATCGGTTGGCGTTCCATACCAGAGAGTTTTGTATACCCTCATACTCGCGGCTTAACGGCGTAGCGGTTCACAGCTTTAGCATTATGTCGCGCTACTGCGCGGGGCCGCGAACTGTGCACTAGAGCAATGCAATAAGCACAATGCCATGCGCAAGTGTGGGGCGTTGTCGTCCGCGCATCCGGAAATGGCGGATCGGAGCCCAAGGCGAACATGCTGCGACGCACGCAGTGCGCGCGCGGCTGCGCGGTGCAAGGCGGCAGCGCGAGGCGGCCGTGCAGGCGGCCGTGCAAGGCCCGGAATTTGGGCCCTTCCAATGCAACAGGCCATCCCCTGAACCCCCGACTGTGACGGCCTTCGCATGAAATGGCGAGACCGGGGATCTCAATGGGTCAGGGTCGCGGGCGCATTCATCCAGATCAAGGTTCACCTGCCGCCCGTTGTCGGTGCTGAATCTGTCGACCGCGTCTCACTCGATGGAGGGCAAATGTCAAGGATGTGGCGGCTGGAGAGACTCCCCCGCACGGGTGGTCCACGGGGGGCACGACCCGAGTTTCGATGGCGGCCAGCTCCGTCTGTTGGCGCCGGAATATCCCGGGCGGTGCGGTTGAGGGGCTGGAATCTTCTGGCGCCCAATCCGATTCCCCAGCCGGGACCCGGGGCGCCGAGATCCTATGTTGAACGTGCCGGGGAGGTGGCGCCCGCCCGCCATGCGCCGGGGGAGCCGGCGGCTTTGCAAAATCTACAAATCATTGCCTCCCATTCGAAGGGCAACCCAGAATGAACGTTTACAGGCGGTGAGTGCGCCGGCGCTTGGTCATCGTTCCACGATACATCGAACGAATCCGCCCACAATACATCGAACGAATGCGCCGCGGAAACATCTAGATATGAAAGCGTATCGGTGGCATGGTTCGAGGATGAGGTGGCGGAGATTACCTTGATCGATGAGTTCATGCGCCACTGTGCTTTACATAACTCATTCGGGCCGAATCGATACAACAGATGAACAACACCGCGAGACCCGCAATCTCTTCTTCGGCTTCGCAGTTCAAGAAGGTCTTGCAAGCCTTCGCGAACGGCGATCTGCCGTATTCGGATGTCGAGTCTCACTTGCAGCGCTTGCTCAACTCAGGCGCATCGCCCGAGGAGCTGCGGGACGTTCTGCACCGCTACGAGTCGATCGAACCGCTCCCCGCGTACGCGCGTGTGGAGATCCTCCGCGTCCTCAATGAGGCGATGGTACGGGCCGCGGCGGCGAAGGTGGACTCGGATCCCGCGGGCAGCGAACCTCAGGATGGTCAGTCCGCAGCTGCGTCGATCCCTGCTCCGGGTGCGGATGCCCGGCCGAGTGAAAGATCACCGGAGCCGATTGCCGCGGCGGTGGGGGCTCGAGTGCCCATGTCGGCCACGATTTCCGCCGTGGCGGCGCCGCGGCCGGTGACGGCGCGTGCGACCGCTGTGGGTGGGGAGGCAACGGCATCCGCGGCCGAGATCGTAAGCTCGATCGAGGATCGAATCGCCCGCCAGAAGGCCGACTACAAGGCGTTGAATCATGCCTACGAGCGCGTCCGGGATGCGGGGTCTGCCGCTTCCGCCCGCACGATCGCACTCGCTGCGGAGCTCGCGGCGATGCGAGACGCTCTCGAATCGGAACAAGAAAAGACCCGGGCAACTGACAGGGCACTGTCCGAGTCGATCGCATTGGGCGAGGCGGCGCGCGCACGCGGCGACGAGGCGCAGCGGGAATTGGAGCGCGTCCGGGTGGAGCTGCGCTCGGTACGCGATTTGCTTGGCGCACGCGACGCGGCCGTCGGTCAACTGCGTCTCGCAATCGCCGAGCGCGAAAATCAGCTCGCCGCGCTGCAAGCGGATCACGCGACACGCGCGGCGGCGATGGATGCCCGTGCATCGGTGGGCACACGGCTCGAGGGGGATTTGCAGGTGGAGCGCGCGCGTTCCACCGCGCTCGGCGCGGAGCTTGCGGATGCCCGAACCGCGCTGGAAGCGGCGCGCCAGGAAGCCGCGGCGGTGCGCAAAGAAGGCGAAACGGCGCGCAAGGACGCCGACGCGGCGCGCCGGGAAGAAGTGCTGCGGCAGTCGGAGCGGCACCAGGCTGAACTACGCACGATGCGCGACTCACTCGCAGCGCTCCGTGCGCAACTGGAGGCGGATTTACAGGCGTCACGTGCGCGCGCCGCCGGACTCGCGGCGGATCTCGCGTCGGCGCAGGCCGCATTCGAATTGGAGCACAGCAAGTCCCGCGAAACTCGCAAGGCGCTGGCCGAAAGGGTGGCTGCCGAGGAAGCGGCGCAATCGCAGGGCGAAGACGCGCTGCAGAAATTGGAGGGATACCGGGCCGAATTGGGCAAGGCGCGCGACTTGCTCGCCACGCGGCAGCAAGAACACGCGAGAATCGTAGCTGCGCTCGAGGCGCGTACGAAAGTCCTGGAAGCGCGGTTACAGGCCGCGGAGACCCGAGCGGGTGTGAGTCAGGACGAGTCGAAGGCCAGTCACGAGATCACGGTTGCGCTCGATCCGCCGCGCGAACGGGTTACGGCACGGCCGGCGGACCGGCAAGCCGCGCCGCCGCGGCAGGAACCCGCACCCGCCGCGACAACCGCACGAATCGAAGTGCTGGAGGCAGCACCATACCCGCTCCCCAAATCCAAGCCGGCCGCGCAATTCTCGGAGGTCCCCCTGTTCGGGTCTCGCCGACGCACGCCGGCCGCAGCGGTTGCCCGATTCGCCTGGGCGGGCGCGGCGCTGGCCGTGCTTGCGGTTGTCGCCTGGATCATTGCCCACCATGCACCGGAACCCGAGAATGTGCCCGCCGTCGTAGCCGCGGCGGCCCCGCAACCCGGTACGGTCATCCGCGATTGCCCGACGTGTCCCGCCCTGACCATAGTGCCCGCAGGTCGATTCAAACAAGGGTCGAACCGCGCCGACGGCAATTCCTCGGCATTTGAAAGGCCGCCACATTGGGTCTTGGTCGGTAGTCCGTTTGCCATCTCCACCAATCCCGTCACCGTCGACGAATTCCGCGCGTTCATCGCCGCTACCGGGCGCGACATGCGCGGCTGCGACACCTACGATGACAGGTGGCGGATTCGGCCGGATGCCAGTTGGGAGAACCCGGGTTTCGTGCAGACCGGTTCACACCCTGTCACTTGCGCTTCGTGGGACGATGCCAAGGCGTACGTGGCATGGTTATCGAAGACAACCGGACATCGATACCGACTGCCAAGCGCCGCGGAATGGGAATATGCCGCGCGCGCCGGCGGCGAAGCGGTTCGACCCTGGAACGAAGGATCGGGCGCATGTGCAAGGGCCAACGTGGCCGACCAACGTGCGGCCCGCCGCTATCCTGGATGGGCGGTATTCCCCTGTGACGATGGCTACGTCTACACGGCACCCGTCGGTTCCTTCAAGGCCAACTCGTTCGGTCTCAACGACATGTTGGGCAACGTCTTTCAATGGACCGAAGATTGCTGGCACGCGGACTATACCGGTGTACCGACGAACGGCTCCTCGCGCACGTACGGCGAGTGCTCCGAGCGCGAGCTTCGTGGGGGCTCCTGGTTCACGACGCCCGAATTTGTGCGAGCCAGCTACCGCAATCACTTCGCCGTGAATTACCGGACGAGCAGCGTGGGAATTCGGCTGGTCCGAGACCTCCCGCCTTGAGTTGATCGACGCCGACCGAACGGTGCGGCTCCCCACGGCTACGCACGCAAGG
>WNFQ01007340.1_pt1 | contig 15570 bp, 19 predicted proteins | sample 5400171 | NCBI WGS metagenome assembly WNFQ01 (sample SAMN13153356, study PRJNA577476) | soil metagenome | isolation source: 20 cm soil under Madrone tree | place: USA:California | collected 2016-06-14
GTACACAAGGATGCTACGTGGCTGTCCGCAGTGCCGGCAGTCAAGTGTGCTAGTTGACCTTGTCCAGAAAAAAATTACGCTATATCGGTTCTCTTCTTCCGTCCGAAGCGAGAGGTCGGTTTTACTTTGACGACGAGGACCTGCGTGGGGAACGGACGCACGCGGACCAAATGCGCAGAGTAGAGTTCCAGTTGGGATCGATCCGATCCTCGTTTGTGTGTCGAAAGGAAGCTTTGGGACTCCCCACAACTTTACTTTGCCCCTCAACTCGGGTGCTCGGGTGTTCCCACCAAGTTCCCGGTCCTCCGTTTTATATATATTTTATGAAGCCGAAATTTTTTTACACTGTTGCGGACACCTCGTGGTCTCCTTCGAATCTCGTATTGTCATTCATGCCTGGTGGAGTTATGTTGCAAGGGAGGGGGTTATACCAATTTTCCGGAAACCAAAAATCCGTGTGTGACAGCAGCCCAAAACTTGATTTGCCGCCCGTGACACACTTCGCACTGGCAACACAACACAGTCCCGTCGGGTCGCACCCGCACCCACACGCTCGAATTATGGCGTATGGGCGCTTTGAAGAGCGGGTGTTGAGCCGGTGGGCACCCACATCACCCCCGCTGCTGCCCAATCCCTACGACATACAGTCGAGGGAAGTTTCTAGGGAAGTTATTTATAACGAACCGTGGGGACACGTGTGAATTTTAACGGCGCAAACGGTCCGCAGGGGGATAATTATTGGGTCGTTGGCTCATATCGGGTAGGTGGAGTACGCAAGCTGTAATAACAAGGAAACTAGTACGCGCCCCCTGATGATGATGTTGCCACATCAATCCATCACAAGGACAGGGGGTCTGCTTGGGGTCCTCGCCGCCCATGGTTGCTTAACATCCGAGTTGCACGTGCGCGCTTTTCAGTTCATCATCATCCATCATCATAATGACAGCACTGCATGTATGCCTCCTGCCTGCGACCAACCAAACCCCGATGTTGGTGGTTCTGGGCTCCGGGTGCCGTTCCAAGAATAGCGAATCTTCTTCCTTTGTTTCTACGGCTGCGAGAATCCATACAGTACTCCTACAGTACTCACTCATCGTTTTAGTCATCGACCCGTTCTTTTCTTCGACACCGGCACTGCACGGGTCAACTACGGCTGATATGGCCCATTAGAATGATGACGAATCACGTGTGTATCTATCCTAGGGAGTGACCGCAACCAATTTGCCATTGATTGCCTGTGTGGGTCTCGGACGCACTTGGTCCGCCGGGTGAGTGTGCGAAACCTGCTTGTCAAACCTCAATCAAAAAAAAAAAAAATTCTGACATGAAAGGGTGGGAGGGTTGGGTCGTCCGCCAACAATTCGGGAGAGAGGCGGCGATTGCGATTGAGTAAACTGTACCCAGCGCCGAACTCGGAACCATCTCGTCCTCTGCCTTCTCTTACCTTTACCGTTGTTGTTCCGGGTCCACCGTGACCTTCGTCGCCGCTTCGGACAGCAAACAGTACCTAAAGGTAACTCCCACCGCCGATTGCCGGACTGGATGGATGGACGCCTTGACACACCACCAAACCCCCTGCCAGTACTCCTGCCCTACCTAAGGCCCTCCTTCCTCCCCTCCCCGGGCCTCTTTCCGTCCCTTCGATGGGTTTCCGGATCTGATCTGTCCAGGTTGGGTAGCAGCCTCACCACGGCGCCGTGCTGTACGGGTGCCAGGTGCCGTCATGCTGGTGCCAGTTGGAATGTTTGTTCTTTTGTCCCTGAGATGCCAATGGTGCATATCAACATGTCATTGCCACGGCCACGCCACGCCCTCGATCTGGTGCAGAGACGGAGAGTAAGCTTCAGCAGTTTCTGATGCATGTCACCGGCTCGTCCTTCCTCCGGAGTCCGGAACAAAAAAACTAAGAAAAAAAAATTAGGGGGAAGCGGGGGAAGTAGCTGGGTTTGAGTTTTGCGAATGATGGCCTGCCTGTCTGTCTGTCTGGTGTGGCAATCAAAAAATATGGATACGAACAGAAAAAACCTAATCAGAGCAGAGTAGATCATACATTCGGCAGGCCACTGGGAAAACACCATCACCGAGTCACTGGCAGCAGGACAAACACCAGCTTCTGCTTCTCTTCTGGTTCACGGCACGAATAGCGGCCGACTCGGACAGCCCTCGCGGCCTCGCTGCAGCATAGAGGCCTCGCTCTTGCCCGGACCAAGCTTCTCGCCGAATGTCGTACACGCACATCACGATCAAAGCGACCCTTCGATGCACCACCGTCACCTACATCCAGGCGTTCTCTCTCTCTCTCTCTTCCCACTCCTCCCCTCCGAGATCTTCGATCTGAGCACCGTGCCTGACACGACCTGGGGCCATGCACCGCTCTGTTCTGGACCACACCAAACATACGTGGCCCACATGATGCGAGGCGAGAACGGAGAGTGTGTGACTTGTCGAAGAGAAGCTCACCTCATCTTCCGCCGGCCGTAGCATAACCTTTTTTTTGTGTGGGCCCCGCCGCTTCCCATGGGGAGTCCCCCCCTCCCCCCTCTATGGGGAGAGAGGGGGGAAGGGGGGAAAGACCCTGTCAGCGTCATCTATTCTCCGAGTTAATCCCGCCTTAACTGCACCCGTGAAGGAGGGGATGAGGCGTGGAGACAAGTAACGACCCAGGAGGAAGGGGCAGGGAATGCGTAATCACACTAACTTACATACACGCTGTTCCCTGGGGACCTGTTCCCGTTCCTCGGTGACAAGCCCAACCCGCCAAACCCTGTTTTTTTATACACGCCCCTTCCTTTGGTCGTTGAACCTTATGTCCCCCTGTCCCTCCTTCCGTTCTCCTCCCTAACTGCCTCGCGTCCTCAATGCAGACAGGCACTTACCGAATCCATCTCGGATCCAACGGAACAAAAGTAGGGGGCAGGGAGGGTTCTTGGCATGATCCGAGAATAAACATGGTAATTATTTCGGTTTTTTTCTTTCTTTTTTATTTTACTTCCTCCCCCTTGCCTTATTTTGTTTCTTCTTCCTTTGGCTTATGGGCCGATCTCCTTCCGTCCGTCGGCTTAGCGACAAACTCCACTTCGTGCATCGCGCGAGGCTTTTATCTCGTTTCCACACACACTCGCTCAGAGCATATCCGCTATAAAGAATCCGGAACCTCGAGACTTCCAGCCGGTACCCATCCATTCCACGGAATCGCCGCCTCCCGAAAAGACTCCACAGCCATTCACCTCTTTATGTCAGGGTCAGGGTTTCCTCCACCCTCTCCGGGATTTTTATTCCACTTACCTGGACTTGTGGTATTCCCCCCCCACCTCTGATCTTCTTTTACATCAACGGGGAGGGCGGAAAGGGACGCGGAGACGAAAAAAATAATTCAGTTTTCGTTCGCCCTTAACTTAAGCGGGAGTGGAAATCCGGAATATGCCATCCATCGGGTTGTCGAGCCCGAGATCGATCACATTGGAATCCTGATTCGGTCGGCGCCGGCTAAGTCTGAGGAAGAAGGTGACGACACCGACACGACATTTATGTAAAAAGGAATCAGACTTACCGAGCGTATGAACGTGTAACACTTCAGCTCATCCTCGACGGAGCAGTTCGATTTCTTCTTACAGACTCTCCATTCTCCGCTTCAAATCATCCAGGCACCTTACGGCCCCTCCCCCGTTCCAAAGAACACTAGCGAAGAAAATTATAAAAATAAGTGAGGGCCGTGCTAAGATTACAGTACCGAGGCCGATCATAAATCTGGTCTGCGCCGGCGCAGGCCCCTCGTCCCACGCCAGGCCAAAATCTCCTCGGCTTTCGGACCATCTACTTTTCAAATGATCCACTGTACCGTAAGTATACCTCGTGGACACCTCGCGAGCTCGCAATCGCCATCAGATCGCATATCAACGTCAGACCCCCATGACCCGCGACATGAGAAAAATAACCTGATTTATGTGGGAAAAGCCCTGGCCGAAGCTTACTACCGTCCCACATTCCACGACATGGGATGGAACTCACGCTGCGAGAGGTTATCTGTGCACCAGCGCGGATTTCGACTTTGCTTTTGGCTTTTGTGGTGTACCTTCTACTAGGACTATCGGACCTTTCATGGGCTGTGCCTGGGTGGCAGTCGAGCTACTCGCGGCTGCCTCCGCTTCGACCTTCACAGGTGGTACATTTGCTCCATCATTGCGCCGGCCCTTGAACACCTTGGACATGCTCACTTCTCGCTGAAGCACTCTGCGCGGTTTGGATTCCGTCCTACGCAGTCCGGCTTCTTGTTCCAGGGAAACTGAGAGAGAACGCGAACGTGATTGCGCAGCGCCGTGCGCAGTATTGACATTTGCGTGTGAATTGCTGTGGAGAAACGGCTTCGTCGGACGGTCGGCACCTTGGACGGGTTTGTTATTATTTTTATTATCATCACCACCTGCATCCGAGTCGGAATCCGAGTCTGACGATGACGTCCATTGCGGGATTCGGAAGAGTTTCCTGCGTAAGAGCTTGTACTGGTCCGGCAGGGTCTGAGCAAATCTGACATCGGAGGAAACCGAGTTCAGCGTTCCGGTTTTGAGAACGCGTTCGTTGACACTCACACGGGCTGCACCACGTCGTCGCAAAATATCTGCGTCCAATCGCGTACTGGTTTGGTTCCATCTGCACCTATTTCCGCGTCGGGCAGTGCCATCTGCCAAAGCACGAGCTTGTCCATAAGCCTTTCCAGTCGATCTTCGAGAATCCTTCGGGGCGTGTTATCCTCCTCGTCGTCCGAGGATGGCTGCACCCTCCTCCTCTTCTGTGCATGTGACGGAACAGGGATGGGCCGGACGGGAACGGAAGGACATTGCCCTGGAAGGGATAGTTTAAGGAGATGAAGTAGTATTTGTATTTTCACCCTACAATGGGATGAGCAGATCATATCAGTGCACGGCTACTCCCGGGAGGGCCTCTGGATTTCCTCACTCTCGCTTCTCGATTTCGGATAGCCAGCGTTTCTTGTCATCCAAAGAATTCTGTACGGGTTCCTTGGACGGCCCTGGGCACAAAGCGTGACGCTCTAATACAAAGAGCATGATGGATGCTTCCAAGTCCTTGCGAGGCGTGTGCGAGACGAAGAAGTTGGGCAAGTTCTCTTGATATTTGTAGCTACACCACTTCCCGGTAAGCAAAATGCCATCTAGCGCAGCGTGCAGCGTGTGCACATCGTCGTCGTTCGCATTCGGCGAGGCGGCATTCGCACATTGCCTCGCGAGCAGTTGAACCATATCGACGAATTGATTCAATCGCATAACGGACTGGGCCAGGGGTTAAGACATTCGAGAGAGAAACAAAAACGGCAGCCACGACCGTGACGCGTACCTCTGGGAGCCAGAGAAACTGCAGGTAGAGTTCGCGTGTTCTCTCGCCGAGCGTCACTGTCGAACGGCCATCGTATGCAGGCGAGAATGGGGAAACATCCTGGAGAAGGGAGGCTTCTTGATTGTGGTTCCACTTGACGGGCCCATTGGATGATAGCGACAGGTACATACTACTGTACTCCAGTGACGAATAACCCCAGCACGGCGGTGAGCACACGACGCGGCATAACCGATAAAACAATCCACGTGACCGCGTCATACCGGCTACCGGCTGGCTAACTTACCGGGTAGTAATAAGCTCTGCTCACCAGCAATTCCCCAAACCGAATGAATGCTCCTCCTTCTCTTTTTCATCTTGGGCAGCTCCGAGCCGCCGAATTTGCGATCAATATTGATCCTCATGATAAACGGGTGGGGTGCCCATACTAGACAATATACCAGCATAAAAACGGAAAAAATGAAATGCAAGAACTCGGACGCGTCATGCTAATAAGTTATGCAAACGTGCAATTTCACAATCACACAATCATGAAATGAAAAAGGGTTTCTCTACCCTACTACCCGAGCCGGCGGTTTTTTCTTGGTCGGAACTCGACTCGTAGGTAATACACCGCTGGTGATTCTCCTTTTCTTGACTCGGCTTGGGTCGATCGCTTCGTTTCCTAGTTGTTTACAGTAACTACTGCGGCATGGGCACTGGCATTCTTGCGAGGGCTCGCCGCCGGCCGGTCATGTCAGCAGTCTCCGTCAATGGCACCGTAACAGCCTTCTGCGCCTTTTCAATCCCCCCTCGCTCGAGACCAGCATTCATTCATTCATTACATTTCTCAAAAAAGACAATAATCCTTCCAAAGCAAGCCAGATGGGACTCTCGGGCAAACAACACACTGGTGACCACCACAACTGGATTAGGAAACGCCATTTCTGGCTTCCCTGTCAGAACAGAACCTCCTACCTCGGAACATCTCCGCTTGTGATGCAGTACGGCAGTCGTTCATGAGGTATGACTCACTCACTACACACCATCGGTCGTTTTCACGAGAAGAGAGAGGGGCTTGCCAGGCTCGCCGGTATCCGTGCCTGCCTCCCAGGACTTGCCTGCTGCTACTCTGGCTTTCTGCAATTGTCACAGTTAGCGGCTTACTCGGACTCGGTCGGTCGGTACCGGGTCACTTCCCTTCCATCTCCCATCCTTAACACCTGCCTTATCACGACGACGATAACAAACACCCCCGACAAACCGCCCGAAAGGAATCCCCATTATCTCAAGCCCAACGAAAAGGGGAAAACAATACCTACCTTTTTGTGAACGCAGGTCCTCGGAATCTTGCCCGGCTCGGTTCCTCTCTTCCTTCCTTCCTTCCCTTCCTTATCTTCGACAGAGAAGACTTCTCCACCTTCCTCCCTCCTCATGCGTATACATCATGACTTGCGCACAATTCTCTCTCGCGCATTCGTCGCGTCACAGGAATGCGTTATTTCGTATTGTGTTCTTCTATTGTCTTCCTCTCATGCCGCTACGCTTCCCTTCCGGAAGACCTTTACGACGTAGCCGTGCCGTCCATTGGCAACGATCCCTCTCCTCCATTCCTCCAGAGTAGAGATTATTCTCTGCGGTATACAATAGAAGGACACGGAGCTACCGTATAATGGGATTCATCTTTGATCTCTTCTCGGGTCGCGCCGCATACAGAGTCTGTGCGAGATTACTGAGGTATAGAAATGTCCTGGTTTGTGCGTCAACCTCTTCGCGGCGCAGCCTTCCATTTCATTGTAATAACAGGCCTCGTCTGCTGATATATGCGATTCCGTACACTTGCTCCGCCGAATAGAACAGAGGAAGTACATTAACTCACTCGTGGCAGCCCTTCTGAATCATAACTTATCATCCTATGATCCCCGTCTCGTTGATGCTTCCTCCAGCCTTTGAAAATCCGAACATCCGATGCAAAAAAAATTGTATAATCGACTCTCCAAGTTGACATGCCGTCTCGCCCATCCGCCAATCTGATAAGTCATGCCATAAAGATCTGATAGCCATGCCGCTAATAATGTACATCCACAACAGTCAAAATCATAAGGGTAAGGGTATAGAATTTAGGTGAATGAGAAAGTAGAAGCAGGCTCCGAGGAGGGGCCAGTGGGTAAAATACGTAGAAGGTCTAGAGCAAATAATACTTTCCGTGGAGATAGGGGCGGATCGAGGGTAGCCGATATGCACTTAGCATATAATAATGAACGGAAGATGATACATGGAAAGAGTAGTAGTCCCTTCGGCGCGAAGAATAATATAAATATAAGAAAGGGGTGTGTACAGTAGTAGTTCGGCTAAAGAAAAAGACTTGCTGCTATAGGTCTTACTCATAAAGCCACTGCACCAGTCCTTTCAGATGTCATGCGAATCCGACTGTGCGCCTGCACGTCCGCAGCAGCTCTGGTCAGACCCGTAGAGCTCTTCTTGTAGGCCATACCCGTTCCCGTCCGTGGGCGTAACCGCGGCTCTCCCAGTTCCGAAAGTGAAAGGTCTGCTGGCCCAGACCCCGATGAACTAAGAGGTCGCACGCTATAGCGGGAACCAGTCGAGGCCGTCGGAGATGGTCCAGACGAGGCTCGGGCACGCTGCTGGTCATGAAGCTGACGATTGAACGTTGGCGAGTCCAAGTTTGACAATTGCGGGGTATGAGGGGATATAATAGGTGGATCCGATAACTCGGATTCAGAGGAAATCGGCCGCTTTGGAGCGAGTGTGTTTAATCTCGGGAGACGGTTCTTCATGTCTGACAAGGATTCTATAGGTCGCAGATTTGCAATTGACGAGACACGAGATAAAGGAATGGGTGGAAGACACTTCTCACGATCCCAGGATTTGATGGGGCCGGGGACATCCGTCACGTCAGGTGTTATTGGCCCAGGTAAGCTCTGGGTGGATGAGCTAGATGGGGTCCTTACTTGCTCATTGCGCTGAGAATCTACTTGGATGTCCACACGAGAAGGGGGAGGGTCCGAGAAACGTGTAATAGTGGATGCAGTCTCTGGACGGTCTTGTTCAGGAATGTTGAGAGACAGTGTGGAGACGACCGTTCGGCTGCGGCCTTGCCATGACGTCGGTGGAAGAGCGGGACGTTTCAGGTTTTGAGTTGACTTTGATGAATATACTTTGGCATCACCAGAAAAGGAGAGTGAAAGGGGATGTGGATGGGAACGCGAGGAACGAGGGGCAGTCTTGATGGACGCCAATGAGGACTGGCGTGAGAGAGCCATGTGTGACAGGCGCCTGGTGAGAGGAGACGGCGCATCTTCATCCTCGCTGTTCAGGAACAATGAAAAATAAGGTCAAAGGATGTAGTGTGTCTACGCACCTGTCACTCCACCCTAGGCCGGTTGTCAATCCTATGCCACCCCTTAGTAGACGACCGTCTCGGTGGCGTACTCTCCGACGGGTCGTGTCGCGCTCGTCCTTGAAAACGCCCGATTTGGTCTTGGCTGTATCAACGTAAGCAACGTTACGTGAACATGAACAAGCTGAGGCAGGTCCGCTTACAATTCGTCACGACGCTCCCATGCCGATTACCGTCCATAGCAACCAAAGGGGGATCAGAAATGATGTTCTGGGGTAATAATTTTGAGTGAGGAGAAAGCAACCCGTCCCGCAACATGAGGCTCCTTTAGGACATATGTCAATTCTGAGGAAAATTGGCGAGTTGAGATAAAGAACGCACGGCAGTGGTGTATGTAGATCCAGACTTGAGTCTGAATCACCCGAGATGTCGTCTTCGTCCGGTACATTCGCAAAGTGGCCGTCACCACTCCCTATTGCGATACCATAATCCTCCAGTAAAGAATCGTCGTTCCAAAATTCATCACCATCATCGGCGTTGTCGGCATACGCCAATAAGCTTCGTGACGTAAGGGACGCGCTGCCCTGGCGAGCAGGTTGATCGGGAAGAGAAAAAACTGACAACCTCCCAACGGCACTAGTCCGGCGTGAGCCTGGTAAAGACTTAGGCGGTCGTCGCCGTGACTGAGATTGTGACCTGGAACGCGTCGATGAAGTTTCAGATCGGCGCGTCGGACGGGGTGTCGCAGCAAGAATACTTTCAACATCAGGGCTGGAAGCGCGGTCAGACTCATCAGGGCGGGGTTTCCCTTGGGCCGGCGCCTCGCTCGCGTCATGAGAAGACTCTCGGTTCCGAGCATGCTGCGCAGTAGACGAAGAACGCCTGTGCGCTTTCCCACCGATCAGATTACCGTTTGATTGAGGCTGTGGCCGGGGTATAGCTTGGCGGATGCGAGACTTGGGCGTGGGACTCTTTGGCGGTAAGACGTGTGCACGGTGGTGTAATGAGTGGGCTTGGGAGTCTGGATCTGTAATGTCATCGTCCTGGAAGGCAAGCAGGTCGTGTATGTCGATTGAGGAAAGACGTTCTCCATGAATAGTCGGATCATCATCGCCATGGGGGTGGGGTAAAGGAGAAGTGTGGGGAATGTCAGAAAGGGAGGTGAGGGTGAGAGACGGTTCAACAGGGTCGACAAAGAGAGATTCGTCGTCCTCCAAGATTGCCGGATTGACTGCCTTTGATTTGGACGGAGGACGATAGTTGTCAGGATTGGCGGCGCGAGCGGATGAATACGAAGAGAGAGGAGCGGGGAGGGAGGAATTCGAGCGTGTCGAAGTAACCGACTCGGGTCGGTTACGACCCGGATGCTGGGAAGTCACGACAGCAGATGTCGGGGCGGCAAGTGAAGACGGACGACTGCCTGCGCTGGCAATGCTGGCAACAGAGCCTCTCCACGAGGAGGAGTTTGAGGATGTTGAAAGACGAGAAGTGCGGCGAGAACGAGCGGCAGCGGAGATTTGAAAGAGGTCATTCTCTGAGAGGGGAGAGGGCCCGGGGATGGGGGGAAGGGGAAGAGAGGGCGGGCGTGAAGGGGGTGGATTTGCGGCCTGGGGAATAAAAGTGGGGGGGACGGGGAACTCGTTGAGGAGGACAGGGACGGGGGTGTTGCGGGAGTGTTTGAGGGACATGGGGAGAAGAGAGAGGCGAGGAGAGGCCTGTATGCGCGTTTGGCCACCCTCTGAGAGCAAAAAGAGTATTCTAAAAGAGACAGACAGGGAACAAAAGAGAAGACATAGAAGGTCCTAATCCGAATTGCCCCTGGTTTTCGATCCCGTGCAAGTACGGGGGGCTGCGATCCTAAAAGGGCGTCAGAGAAGGTGAAAAAATGGAAGTTGGAAGCGTGACTGTTCAAAGAGACTAGTACTTACTTTATCACCCCCGGACACATCTTGTTTTCCGTCCCCAGACGGCGGCCCTTCATCACCGGTTAGCAAACAATACATATTTTATGTAATCAATTTCCAATCCGATCCCCACCAATTCTGGCACTGCCCCCAACCTTGTCCACATGCTCCATTCTCCATTTCCTCCGGAGATTTTTCGGCACAAGTAAAAGGGAACAATCAGTGAAATATCAGAACTGTACTGGGATCCTCGTCGATCCTCCCTCCCTACACACACCCACGATGATCGTACGTTAATCGTTGATTCTTTTTTTCTCCCAAATGCACCCGACATTGTTTATCGGCGCAAGAGCACTCGACCGCGGATTGCTGGCTTTGACACGAGCACATGAAACAGTCTATTATAGGGATTCGGGATATTTGGGTGTTTGAGGTGCCGGGCTCGAGGCACCTTCCAAATTTAGCGACTGCTGTACCAGCGTTCAATAGGAAACATGTTCCGTGCGTCGCGCCATACAGTGGCCGTGTAGCATGTATGCACTTGAGCTGCGATGGTGACGAAACCGGGCGCGGAGATCTAAAGTGCTTCGATCGCCCAAAATGTTAATCACATTCGAACCCAAATTGACAATTTTTTTCACGGTGGTCGCCTCGAAAAGAGCGGTCGAGGCTGTGTCGCCCTTGGCAGCAGCATGATTCAGCACGTAGATCACTGATCATCGCAGCGTGAGCGTGTGTGTTCGAGCCAATGTATCCCACGAATGTGAGAGAGCATCATTGCGAGCACGATGTACTCTATTCTCGTGACCCCTCCATACCTCGTAAGACAATAAAGTTACGGTTAGAAAAAAACCCGTAAAATCTCTATATGAGACGTGATATAGGGCGTTGATGGCTCGGGATAGTGCGTGACTTGTTCCCACGGCTCGCCAGGGTAGACGTGTCACGATCCTGGTGACACGATCCTGTGTGCCGCAGCTACTTTGCCAGTCAATCTCACCACTTGCAGTAAAGTAAAACTTTTGAGGTCAGTCACGAGAGCACGATCCGAGGACGCAATCACAAGCTTATTCTATTTCCAGTCTCTCGCCTTGCCCATATTCCTTCCCCACCATGATCACCCACGATACTCTATACTCCCTCGCCAACACCCTCGGTGCCCTCGCCATGTGCACCGTCGTCGTATACCACTTCATCGCCGTAAATGCCAAATACGTCACTCGCAGCTCCACGGCTTAGAGGATACAGGACGGTTTATCGAATCCCAAGCGTAGTACGTCAACCCCCGCGGGCTATCTCACCCCTCTGAACGCTGCCTATCACCAGGTAGCTCTCTCGTTATCGTTTCTTGTGAATATATAACATATATTTATCTCCTGTCCTCGCTCTTTCTCATGGGCCAATGCCATCATGGGGCATTGGCGGCAAAAGGAACATTTTCAAGCCAGTAGCGATTTCCGCAGTTGTGCCTGGTATCCTATCATCCGCGTTGCTACATAGTGTGGCATCGCTTACGCTGCTTCAGTTCTACCCCACTCTTCTAGCCTCTTTTCTTCCCACCTCACCGCTTTAATTTGTTCCTGTCTCTGTCTTAAGTTATCGTATCCAACTGTGTGCCTCGTGAACCCCGCATAAAAGGTGCACCCGGAGGATGCTGGATGCCAAGCTGCACGTTGAGAGAGGGGATTCAGAGAAAGCGGATCCTTGTCACCGTCGACCATCGACGCTTTTTTTAACAGTTATGCCGCACTTCTACCGCCGCAGAACGCACACGACGTCATCAGACTTGTGGCATACTCGCTTCACAGTTGAACCGTCAATATCTCTCGGTGTTCTCATTTATCAGATTATGGGAGCATGTTCACGTAAAAGGCAATAAATAGGCAAATATTGAGGCCTTGACTCAGGCTGCGAATTGACCCTCAAATCCGTCTAAAGCAACCGAGCCCACCCGGACTGCGTCCAACCCCGTTTGAAAGCTTCCTCGGAAAACGTCGTTGTCGCCCATCGCCGCGCACGCTCGCGTATCGCCAGTCGTTCTTCCTCTGACATCGAGATCACTTCATGCACGGCTTCACAAAAGCTTTTCGGATCATTTGCGTGAAAACCTGTAATTTATCGTCGACAGCCCGTCATTATACGTGACAAGAGAAGAGACAGGATATGGGAAAGAAAGAGGGATGACACATACCAGTCCGTTGTCCATCAACAGGCACGACAATGTCATGTAGCGGTCCACCTGACGCGTGCACGATGGGTGTTACGCCGGCGGCCTAAATCGAGGACCACAATAACCCCATCAGCCATTCTTCTATTCATTGCTGTCTGCCGTATCACATTTGGAAAGATAGCACCCACCATGAACTCAACGACATTGATCCCGAAATGTTCATCCACCATCGTGTTCACTCCGATGCTAGCCTCGCTGAGAAGCTCCAATATGCGCGGATATGGTGCATTCACCACAAAATCCACATATTCCTACACGGTTTGCACGATCAGCAACCGTGGATTAAGAAGAATCGGGATGGACGGCTGCATACCGAAACCTGTAGTGAGTCTGCCAGCTCTTTCAGTTCTTCGACACGCGCCGAATCTCCCTTATTTCGCACTCCTCCGACGAGCAACAGGCGCATAGACTGGCGGTGCTCGGGATGCCGGTTTTGTAACGATGCCATCATGCGGATCTGCGCCGCGTGATCCTTTTCTGGCCTAACTGCTAGTGAACACCAGGGTGGAGAGAAAATGGAAAATAAAAAAAATCATACCTGAACTGAGCGAGGCTCAGCAGGAGTGAGGGACGACGATTCTCAAGAGGAAGTTTAGATAGTGCGCGTGTGTCGCACGGTGGGTAGACAATATTTGCTTGCTTTGGTGTCACGTGAGTACGCTTTGGGGATGGGGACAGAGGAGCAAGTACGCGAGTCAAGGAGAGAAATAACCCGCCAACAAATGCGAAGGAAAAGTGTATAAGATCGAGGAATGGGTCAGAATAGTCGAGTATTGCATCGACATGGTTTTTAGTCCAGGACGAGTTGACCATCAGGAACGATGAACGACGGAGGGCGAGTGCGTAATGATACATGAATAAACGATAATACCTGGAGAGGACCCTCATCAATTATCTGAGAAGCTAAATGGCGGATCAGACTCACATTAACTTGATGCGGCTCAGAATTGTGGAAGATGTTATTGCTTTCGAATTAGCATACGTGGGGCGGCGAAGTTCGACCCGCGCAAGCATATCGGTGCTGATAGTGGGATAGTGTACGTATGCGCCAACGGGGATGCCGACTAGCCACGCGACGACATGAAATGTAAAGGCATATCCCATGGTATCTGCGACAGATACATACTCTCGGTCAAGGAAAACGGATAAGGGAACGAGGAAGACGGACCGATATAGAGGTCAGGTATGAACTTGGACAACGCCTCCCATGCGAGGTACATGGAACCCAAGCTCTGTCCGAGGAGCGTGAACCGCGGCCATGTGCGATCCTCGACGAGCCACCTCGACTCGAGGAAGATAAAATGAAGCGAGTGCGGTTCTAGCGTTATATCGAACCGGGCCTACGCGTACGAGTGTAAGGGGGCAATGCTACGGGCGGAGGGAAGAAGGAAATGGGGGCGTGCACGCACCTTGGCTTTTGTGATGATCTGCTCTTTACTCGCGTCCGTGTCTCCACTGTAGATGACGCTGATGACATCCGGCTCTGTACGTTGCATCAAAGCGACCGCAGTCCAGAGCACACGCTCTCCACCACCGCCTGCATTACTGTATTTCGTCTCAGCATGCGGCGACGACGACAACGAACGACGTGCAGGGTTCGGCACGCATGCGAGAACTCACCAGTACGGGTGAAAGAAACCTATGAACTTCTTGTTGCGTGCATCATCATGGGCGTTATCGAGCCCTAGTGACGAAAGCACGGCCGAGCGTTGTGACACTTTCTCTCGAGAGAAACGCCGGATGTAGAAACCGAGAAGTAGGGGTACTGTAAGGATGAAGAACAAAGCGCGTGTCGGCATTGCGAGGAATCTGATTGTCAGACTATTGTTAATGTCAGTACAACTGGCCACCCCCACCCGGATTAGGGACAGACAAGTTACGACGGTCCGCCGGGACCGACAACCCTAACTAACTGGGAGTTGATCGATGATCGATGATCTCCCCACCCGCCGCCAACTTTAGTGAGTTCCGAACATACACAACTCATAACTCCGGACCATAACCGAATAACGGAGATCTGCTGGGTAAAACTCTTGTCCTATAACGCGTGTGCTCATGAGGCCTTCTCAAGGGGTCAACCGGTCAACTGCGGTCGGCAGTGCCGCGGCTCACGATCACGATACACGATACTGCGACAGTATGCCAGACCCAGATGTGGATGGATTAGCCTCAGCCGCTGCGTGCAGTGCAGAGCTAAAGTCGACTTACGGGGTGATGCCGCCGCTTAATGCATAATACACCGCGGGCTGTTCTCGAGCAAAGAACATAATTAATCAAGCAACTATCAACCTATCAGTTATTGTCCATGGTCTCATCAATCGCTTCTGACGCAGAATCTACGAAAAAAAAAACAGAAAGTCTTCCAAGTTCCAACGGCCTAGCTAAAGCACCGCTCTCTGTACTGCAGATACAATAGAGCCACCGCAGTACGTACTTTTTCTCCCCGCCGCACTACCAGCCCCGACCCGGAATCCGAATCGGCAGACGATGACCGCTTCTTCCAAGCGTTGTCACTGCCAGCCTGTCGCTGTCGCTCTGCCAGCGCTACTATTGTGATACACATTCCATCGCGCCTGCGTGCATGCGGTATTTCCGTGTAGGTACCGTACGATGACACTCCAGGGGGACCGTGACCGCCGCCGCTCCAACGCCGCCACCCAAAAGCACCCGCCTCCCCTGATGCCCATACGAGGCAACGGGCACTTAACAGTATTCAGTACTTGTACTGTACACAAAGCGCTTTACATCCA
>WNFQ01001741.1_pt1 | contig 15568 bp, 13 predicted proteins | sample 5400171 | NCBI WGS metagenome assembly WNFQ01 (sample SAMN13153356, study PRJNA577476) | soil metagenome | isolation source: 20 cm soil under Madrone tree | place: USA:California | collected 2016-06-14
AGTTCCCAGACTCGGATTGCATCGGCATGTCGGCGCCGATCATAGTAAAGGTTACCCAATCCGTACGCAGCATTGCGACGAGAACCGGACTGAAGAATCGCCCAATCGAGTATCTGCGCCTCGAATCCACGCGACGGAAAGAAATAGGACGGGTCGGCTTGCTGCGCTTCCAAGAGGTAATCGCCTGACCGAGCATTGGCGTTGGTCCGGGCATACAGCCAAGCCAGGAGGAACTTCGTCATGATGGTCCTGGCGGAGGGATTTGGCGTAGCCGTCGCGGCTACGGGCGAAGCCTCGTGGAGTTCCACGAGTTCGATGGCCTCACGGAAAAAACCTCCTTCGACGTAGTTGAAAGCAAGATCGAGAATCGTCTGAGCGTCGTTGCGGCATCGCGCCAAAAGCGCTGTAAAACTCTTGCCTGTCGTCTGTCTGGCCAATTCGTAGGAAGCCCAGTGATCAAGGGGGTCCAACCGTAACACTTCTGTGAGAATCCTCGTGCTGCTCTCAAAATCCTTGTCGATCCCGGCGACGATGGCCCGGAGAATGGCGGTGTGGCTGTTTCCCTGTGCTTCAAATCGCGAATCGTCGAGATGTCTTAGCGCTGCCCCAAAATTTTGACTCCGGCAACCCAGCAACGCGAGCTCATGTTTCGCGACGCAAAACCAAGACCTATCCCATGCGGCCTTGCCGAAAGCCTGTTCCGCCAACTCGTCGTTATGCGAAAGCCGCAAAGCAAGTCCCAAGTAATAATGGGCTTCTCCGGTCACAGCATTCGGATGATATGCGGTGAGTCGTTGAATCGCCGTCGTGAGATGTTCGATCGCCTGCTGGTATTCAAATCGTGCAATACAACGGCGCGCGAGTCCGATGCGGGCCCGGTAATCGCCCGAATCACGCCGAACCGCTTCATTCCAATATGGCTCGGGATCGCGGGTGGGATGACGGTATTGCTCCAGATGCTCGCCCACCAGAAACAGCTCGTCGCTCGACTCGATTTTCGCCGGCTCTGGCGGTTCCTTAGCCGCGTCGGGCAAGAGAATACGGTTTGGCCGACTCTCGGGCTCGTAAACCAGCAGTTCATATCCGGCGCTGTCGAAAAGTGTAAGATCTTCGACCACAACTCCGGCCGGAATGTCGATCTTGACCTTCCAGCAGTGTCCGGGACCCAGCGCCACAGCCTTTTCTATGCGTAGACCGTTGGAACCTCGAATGAGCAGATGCGCGTCTTCGATTCTTCGCGGCGCGACCAGACCGACTTCAAATTTTCCTTTTTCGCTTTCGACAAATCGGATTGCCGCATTCTCATTGGCATTCTGCACCGTCCCAATGCCTTGAATCGGCCACCAGAACTGCGAGAACGTCTTGGTTTCATACGGCTGCAAGTAGCTAAAATCGGGCTGATTATCGGTGTAGGCACCACCCATCAATTCGAGATAGGGCGCGCCGTCATCGCTGAGTTCGCGGTCCCAGGCACGACCGAAGGCTGCGCTGCCCCAAGTCCACTGCTTTTTCCCCGGTGCAAATAACCGATCGGCGACGTGAACAAATCCACCGTTCGCTCGATAGTCAAATCCGCCAAAGAATCCATAGCTCGATTCCACCACCATGTAACTGGTCGGAACCGGAATATTTTTGTAGAAGGTAAGATTGTTAGTCCCTGGCCTACTCTGGTAGTCGACTCCGTAATAGGTATTTGACGCGATCGGAAATGAGCTTATCGCCCGTTTCGCATGGTCCGCGACATAGTAAACGTCGGGCGGAAAGAAGCTTTGGTATTCGTCGTGGACCTTCACGGCCGCATTTGCCCACCACAAGAATGTCTGGAGATACGGTGTTCGGTTAAACAATCGGACACGAAGTTCAACCAACGACGCATCGGGCTTGAGCCGCACTCCATGCATTCCTTTCAACCGGTTCAGCGGGTCATGTTCGGACATCCAAGCTGTGACCGAACCATCATTCCCTCGTTCGATCGCCCAATCGGTCGGCATAAACGTTCCCGGGCGATGATGTTGAGGCCAGTTAAACTCTACGCCGCCGGAAATCCATGGACCGGCCAGACCGACCAACGCCGGTTTAATCACTTTCTGGTGATAGAAGATGTCATAGTCATTGTTGGTCTTATCCTGGATCGCATGAATGCGGCCTCCGAACTCGGGAAGGAGCAGCACGCGAACGAAATCATTTTCCAACCGGATCGCCCGGTAGCTCCGAACTTCGCGAACATCAAATACCTTATCAATAAACGGCAACGGATAGACCTTGCCATTTGAACCCTGGTAAACCCGCTTTTCAAAAAAGAGGGGATGTCTTTCCGGTTCACCGACCGAGTAGGTCGGATAGTCAATCGTCAACTCCTCTGCCTGGACAAGCTCTCGTGCTGTGTTCACAGGGTACCTCTCCTCTTCAGGTGCGGCACAACCCGCTTGATTACCGACTGAAGCCAAGGGAAGAACCCCGTTGAGTTCGATGCACTAAGCGAATCCACAATAAGCTGCTTAATGCAATGCGACTATCATTCCCATAGAAGATCCTTGGAAAAGCATGGATTTTCTTATTGTCTGAGTTCGCATGCAGCGGATTAAAATCAGAGAAGGTTTTCCAGGTCAGCGTTTGGTGGTGGTTCCGCCAAGGATCGTTGCTCATGGTCTGAGGTCGCCAGTATGCAATCTACTTTTCCCGACTCATATCGGAAGGTTTAATCAGGCAAAATATCATTTCGTCGAGAGACTCCACGGGTCGGGACAATATATCCTGATTGTCTGTTTGGCGGGAGCTGGTAGTTGTAAGCTGGGATCGAAGATCTGGCAGCTCGAAGAGGGGTATGCAATTATCCTGCCACCGGATGCATGTCATCGGTACCAAGCCGACCAGGAGCGACCATGGACGATATTCTGGGTCCATTTTCTGGGAACAGCGGCTGCCACCTATTTGCAAGCTATGGAGATCACGGTCAGTGAACCGCGGTTCTGGATCAGTGACCTTGCTGTTGTGACCGATGCATTCGAAGAAACCTATCGCTATGCTCTTAGCGGCTATACCGACAAAGATCTGTTTGGCCTTTCTACTTCATTAGCACGCCTGCTTGGCCTGTGCCGCGTTCATCAAAAATCGTCTCTCCTTCGTCGCCGGCTGGCCGAAGACAGGGTCTTGCAGGCAATTAGGTACATGCGAGAAAATGTGGAACGACCATTGGCTCTCAGTGATTGCGCTCACTCAGCGGGTTGGTCCGCCGCTCACTTTAGTCTCGTGTTCAGGCGGCAGACGAACCTCTCCCCGATCCAATTCTTTACTCGCCTTAAGATGAGCCGTGCTTGTGAGTTGCTAAAGACGACGGACCTTTCCATGCAGGAGATAGCAATGAAAATCGGGTTTAACGACCAATTTTATTTTTCGCGGTTATTTCACCGCCATTTGCGGATGGCTCCGACCGCTTACCGCCGCGAGTTTTCTTTGCCGTCGACCAGATGATTGTTACCGAGGCAAACGAAAGTCAGTTATGACCCCGGAATACGAATTCAAGAGCAAGAACCGGAGTTTCATGACCAGCAGGAGGCTAACAGAGGATCATTATGCTGTCTCCTTACCGAATCCGGAGAAATGCGCCGCTGGGAAGAGGCGGATCGTGAAACGCCAGAAGATTTTGAAGTCCTCTATCCCCCTCCCCCTTTAGACGCCGATGCTCTCAGACGCCTGACCGAAGCTGCCACTCGCCTCGAACACCTGGACGATGCTTCCTCCTCTTTGGAAGAGCCGTAATATTCGGGAGAAAAGACTTTCGAAGCGGTCCCGAACTACAGGGCATGAAACCAGAGGGTGAAAGCATCAAGCCCGACGATAAGAATGAGGAGGGCAGCAAGGACATTGACACTGAAGATATCGATTCCGACAAGGCTGAAGGTGACGAACTGAAGCAGGAGAAGTATTTCACCGATAGCTACGAGGCGCAGCACAACTGATGTTCGCTGCCGTCGAATTTCCGGAGGCTTCTCTATTTTTGAGTGATGCCCTGATACCTGAAACAGGGTATTTCCCGACTATTCTTCATTCGCTGACCGTGTTAGCCTGCAAGGCTCGCGTTCAATTATGGAATCGACAGGCTTCGATCATCATGGGCCTGACCACTCTGACCCTTCGTCACGGGTGGCGTTGCCTTCCGCGCGTATGAGCACCGAAGAAGTTTTGAGAGCGTTGGAGCGGTACACGGAAGAGTCACCTGAGAGTGATCGTCAGACGGCAACAAAACTAGGTGTCAACCAAATGACATTGACCTCCTGGCTGGGCGGAAGAGATCGACCTCAACGGTGTATGCTGGCGAGGTTAGCGGGTTTTTTGCGACGCGTCGGCTATCTGTAAGGCCGAACGTTCAACGGAATCGAGATCGAAAAGAATCGTGTAAAAGTTTGACGCGCTACGAAGTTGCGGCCCGCTTAGGGTAACGCAAAACGCGTAGCTGGTAAGAAAGGACCAGCGAAGCTACCCGCCCGGATCAGTGTGTTGCCGCCATTCGAATTTATCATGGCGCTTTCAGCGATGTTCCTCCTCGTTCGTTCTCTTCGTCCAAAGGTCTATTTCAGCGGACACATTTTCCACCCCATGTTGGATGGTGGCCCAATCGCTATTGGCTTAGTAGTCGAGATGCATCCGCGATGAGCTCGCGCAGGTCCAGCCATTGCAACGACCGTAATGGCAGCGCAACAACGACATCTTGTCCTGCCGTCGAACTGTAATTATGTGCAGCGAGTGGATTAAACTGACTTGATAAAACGGCTCACAGGCAAGTGCTTCCCGCGGCACACCGCACATAAATCCGCACTTCACATAATATTGTCATTCGCTTCATCTAGCGTCTTCCGTGTCTACTGTGATTGCTGTGCCTATTCCGGTTGCTCGGACTACTGCGATCACTCTGACTAGATACGTCCCAGACCCAAACTCGTCCTTCGTCGCCAACGGCGGCCAACCACCGGTTATCGGGCGAGAAGGCAACCTCCCACACCGCTTTCGAGGTACTCAGCAGTTCCACTCGCCGGTTTGGATGGGAAAACGAAACTAGGTTGACTCGGCCATCTTCCCCACAGCTAGCGATCCATTTCCCGTCCGCAGACCAAGTCACTCGTCGAGCGCCGCCACTTCCCGGTCGATGCAGCTGCAGGCCAAGGTGCTTGCGACCGGTCCGCGCGCCGAATATCAAGATCCGACCGTCTTGGAACGCTGCAGCTATCCAATTTCCAGTGGGAGAGTAGGCCACTCCGTTGACTTCATCTTTTCCGAACCCGTATGGAGCTCGATAGCCCGATGGAACATTTTGGCTCCGCCACCGCACCTCCGCGCTGTTGGCGTCGAGCACCAAGAGGCTGCTCCCCCCTTGACCGGTCCCGATGACCAGGTCGCGGCCATGTGGCGCCCAGCTCACGCCTAAGCCAGCTCCATCCAGCTGGATAGTCGATCTCGGATAACCTTCGATCTTCCAAATCTTGGTAGTAGCCGAATCATCTGCCACCGCCAATTCCCGACCGTCTGGCGAGAAAGCAACATCATAAATGGCGCCTCCCTCATTGCGCGTTTTCAGCAATGTTCTGTTTTCCCACCAGATCAGGGAACCATCGATTCCTCCGGAAATTAAGAGATTGCCGGTCGGCGCCCATGCTAAGCCCCAGACTTCTCCTTGCTCGGCGGCTAGCCGTCCAAGCGCTCCAAAGCCGGGCGCGGAAAACAGCCAAATCTTGTTCAACCCTCCACAAGCAAGAGTTTGGCTATTCGGAGACCAAGCCAAACTGTAAAGACCTTGATCCGCCTGTGTCGTGAAGGTCAGGGCCAGACTCATCGACCCTGGGCGCAAGAGTTCAGATTCTTCGGCCTGTGTTGCTCCAGAAGCTAAAGAAAACAAGATCAAAAAAATTCCGGTTATCGGGATTCGTCCCACGGTAGGGCCACTAGCCACGAAACTACGTTCGATTCAAATTTCGTATTCGGCTTCATCCAACCGGAGTAGGGGAATCACAAAGGCCAATAACTGATTTAAAGAAGTCGCTATGCTCTCTTGTCCGGTTTTGAGGATCAACTCGGGATCCTCGGGCGTCTCGTACGGCGCGTCGATACCGGTAAAACCTTGAATCAGCCCGGCGCGCGCCTTTTGGTACAGCGCCTTCGGATCGCGACTCTCGCAAACTTCGATCGGAGCAGAAACGTGTACCTCGACAAACTCGACTCCGCCACTGGAAACGATTTGGCGCGCCTTCAGCCGATCAGCTCGATAAGGAGAAATGAAGGAAGTGACCACGACCAGACCGGTCATTGCCATCAGTTTTGCGACCTCCGCCGCCCGCCGGATGTTTTCGACTCGGTCTTCAGGACTGAAAGACAAATTGGCGTTCAGGCCGTGGCGAAGATTGTCCCCGTCCATGACGCAAACGTGCATTTGCCGATCAAACAATTCTCGTTCCAGCGCGTACGCCAAAGTCGATTTTCCAGCACCAGACAACCCGGTAAACCAAACAACCAGGCCGCGGTGACCGTTGCGTTCGATCCGCTCCCCCAAACTCACCTGGCCTTCCGCCCACGAAATATTGGAACTACGATAGGGTGCCCGATCGAGATACTGTCCACCAAAAACGATGCCGCCACCGGCGACATCATTTTCGTCAACCAGAACGAATCGCCCGCTCACCGCTAGACGATCGTAATTGTCCAGGACAATAGGACCTCTCGTTTGGACTGTAATCTCGGCAACTTCATTTCTGCCGACGGATCGGCGGATACTGGAAGTGGTCTCGAGCGACGAAGCGTCAATCACCCGATCGATGGAAGCCACCTGGCATTCAACTTCCTGAGTCATGAGCTTCACCTTGTAGCGCCGTCCAAGCGTGAGCGGCCGATCACCCATCCAAAACAGACGAGCGCGAAAACGATTGGTTTCGATCGGCATCGCGTCACCGGTGGCCGCGATTTGGCCGCGTTCTACGAAGATCTGTTCTTTGAGAGTAATTCCAATCGACTGACCAGAGCGCGCAACCGCACTAGGAGGAGCCTGCCACGATTCGATGGAGGCAACCGTCGATTCCTTGTTGGCTGGCGCGAACAGGATTTGTTCTCCGACGCGTAGACTACCCGATTCGACTCGGCCCGCGATGATTCTTCGTTCGTCGAACCGATAAATGTCTTGTACGGCAAATCGCAATGGCCCGTCACTCGCTGACTTCGGCGCTTCCAATTGGTCCAACGCGTCGATCAGCGTCGGTCCATCATACCAACCCAAATGCTTCGTTTGAGCGGCGATGAGATTTACGCCATCTCGCGCCGAAATGGGGACAAAGCGGATCGGCTCTATTCGAAGCTGCTTCAGAAATGCACGGTACTCAGCCTCGATCTGAGCGAAAACGTCTGACGAATAGCTCACGAGATCCATCTTATTGACCACGACCAGCACCTTACCTACCCCCAACAAGCTCAACAGGTAGGCGTGACGTCGGCTTTGCTCCTGAACTCCTTCGTTGGCCGCAATCAAGAGGAGCGCTGCGTCCGCGGTCGCGGCACCTGTGACCATGTTCTTGAGGAATTCTTTATGCCCGGGCGCATCAATAATCACATAGTTGCGGAGAGCGCTATGAAACCAAATCTGCGAGACATCGATCGTTATATTCTGATCCCGTTCCGCTTGCAGCGCGTCCATGAGGAACGCCCATTCAAAAGGCATATTCCTCCGGCGACAAATCGTTTGGATCTCCTCATATTTACCTTCCGGAAGGGACCCCGTTTCATACAGAAGGCGGCCGACCAGCGTAGATTTACCGTGATCAACATGACCCACGATAACCACACGAAAAGCCTTTTCTCCAAACGCTGGTTCGACGAATTCGCGATCCGAATCGTCGGACAAAGCTTGTTCGGACAGATCTGTCGCCGATGCCGTTTCCTCTCTGACCTTCATCTGTACTGCTCACCAACCGCCGGAAGGTAATGCTCGCAGAGCAAGCGACCGTTGCGACTGTTCTTACATGTAGCCACTGGCTCGCAACCGTTCAAAAGCGTCTTCTGATTCCTGATCCTGAGCACGCGTACTCCTTTCCGAAAGCTTAGTCTCGCGGAGTTCCGCGATAATGGCTGGAACCGAACTTGCGGCCGATTGTACAGGTTTCGTGCACGGCGCGCATCCCAGACTCCGATAGCGAAAGCCATTCCGGGCAAAGTATAAGTCCACCACCGGGATGTTTTCCCGCTCTATATACTCCCATACGTTCGTCTCCGTCCAATGCAGCAACGGATGAATTCGAATATGGGTTCCCGGGTCAAAATCCGTCTTGAATTGGTCCCAAAGCTCGGGTGGTTGATCCCGAAAATTCCATTCAAAGTTTTTATCTCGAGGCGAGAAGTAACGTTCTTTCGCCCGCGTTCCCTCCTCGTCCCTTCGAATTCCCACGATCACCGCTTGATAGCCACGTTCCTCAATCACCGCCTGGAGCGCATCTCGCTTGAGCAATCCGCAGCACTCGACACGGGTCAATGCACCCTGGGGAAATGTCCGCCCAGTCTTAAGCGCTTCCCGGTTTTGGCCGATCACGAGATCGATCCCCCATTCCCGAACCAACCGGTCTCGGAAAGCTATCATCTCGGGAATCTTGAAACTGGTATCGACATGGACGCAGGGGATTGGCAAATGACCAAAGAACGCCTTGCGCATCAGCCACAAAAGTACGGAAGAGTCTTTTCCAACACTCCAAAGCATCGCCAGGCGCCGGAATTTTCGATAAGCCTCGCGCAAGATGTATACGCTCTGGCTCTCGAGAGCGTCCAGATGTGCAAACCGCTCGTCCATCAAATGTTCTCGCCTAGAAACGTATGAATTCCGCACTCATTCTTCTCAAATCCAATCCAGCGGCCGGCGCGATCCGATTCGCCGCTACCTACCGAACGGGTACATGGCCAGCAGCCAATACTCCGAAAGCCGCGGTCTTTTAGCGGATTGTAAGGAATGCGATGTTCACGGATATAGTCCCACACTTGAGCGGAACTCCATGTGGCGAGAGGATTCACTTTTACGATCTGCTTTCCGTGCAACTTATCGAATTCGTATAGTTCCAGTACTTGAGTAGACGCACGGGTGTCAGATTGGTCTCGACGCAACCCCGAAATCCACCCATCCAGCTCTGAAAGCTTTCTTTGCAATGGCATCACCTTTCGGATTGTGCAACAGAGATCTGGATTTCGTTCCCAAAGATTCGCACCGAGTTCGCGAGCTTGACCCTTCACGGTGAGTTCCGGTTCAAGCGTCTCAATATCAATACCGAAGAACTTTTCAAGACGACTCTTCAATTCGAGCGTCTCAGGAAAAAGTAATCCTGTATCGATAGTAAAGACCGGCAGATCTAGTTGAGCGGTAACCGCTTGATGAATTGTCACCAAGCCCGCTCCTTGGAAACTTGTCCCTATCGCAGCGCGCCCCGGAAACGTGTCGGCCGTCCAGGCCAAAATCTCGGCCGGGGCAGCAGATTCAAACTTGTGCGCCAGGGCCTTGATCTCGGTACTTGAAAGAAGCTCGGAGACGGACATCAGAGCATAATCTCTAATTGTCTACCGAGAATACGCAAATACTATTTCCGGCCAGGCTCAGCCCAAGCCAAAAGCTCCGCTGGTGTCCGTGTTCCGGTCACGCCAGTTGGCTTATCGGGATCCGACGTCGTCCCACTCCCAACAGGAGACTACCTCGCAATACCGGACTATGTCGGATCCGGTAGCGGCCGGAACCGCACCGAATACGCTAGAGGAGCGTTTTCGCTACCTCGATCAGGTGCTCAGCGGTAATTCTGAGCTCCTTCATGACCTTCCCACCCGGAGCGCTCAATCCAAACCGATCAATTCCCACGGTCTTTCCGTCCAAACCGACGTACTTGTACCAAAGTGGAGTAGCACCGGCTTCGATCGATACTCTTTTCCGGCAAGAAGGCGGCAAAACTTCGTTTCGATAAGGCGTATCCTGGCGGTCAAACCTATCCAGACAAGGTGCAGAGACGACTCTCACCCCATTGCCTAACTCTTTCGCAGCGGCTAAAGCGTGCTGAACCTCAGAACCGGTCGCGATGAGAATGAGCTGCAAAGGAGAGGTCTCTTTATGCAAAATGTAAGCGCCGCGAACTGCTCCTTGCCGGCGTTGATTGGCCGGGATCTCTGTCAAATTGGGCAGGGCCTGACGCGTCAAAGCCAGCAATGTCGGTCCATCGGTCCGCTCGAGAGCAGCGACAAATGCGGCCGCACATTCCTCTGGATCGGCCGGGCGGTAAACGTCCAAATTCGGAATAACCCGCAAGCCACTGACCGTTTCGACCGGCTCATGAGTGGGACCATCTTCACCGACGCCGACCGAATCATGGGTAAAGATGTAAATTACCGGAAGCTTGGCCAGCGCGGCCAACCGGATGGACGGACGGCAATAATCCGCAAACACGAGGAACGTCGCCCCGGAAGGACGGAAAATTCCGTCGTAAGCGATGCCGTTTAGGATCGCGCACATTCCGTGTTCCCGGATTCCGAACCGGATATTCCTTCCCGACCAATTCTCCGGATTAAAATCCTTATCAGATTCGATATAATTAAGAGTAGAGCCGTACAGGTCGGCACTCCCGCCAATTAACAGGGGTAAGGCTTGGGCAAGTGGTTGCAACACCTCGCTTCCGGCCTTCCTGGTCGCGATCTTCGCGTCAGCGGGAAACTCCGGGACACGCTGCAATAGATCGTGCGGGATCTCATTCTTGATGCCCTGTTCAAGCAGAGCCGCCAGTTTTGGATTCTCTTCTTGCCAATCACGAAACATCTTTTGCCAGGCGTCGTATGCTTTCTTTAACGTCTGCTTGTGTTCTGCAAAATAGTCTCTGACTTCAGTAGAGACGTAGAATTTCTCGTCGGGCAAGCCTAATGCTTTTCGAGCGGCGTCTACAAACTTAACGCCGGCCTCACCGTGCGCCTTGCTGGTGCCAGCAACTTCGGGGATACCTTTCCCGACGATGGTGTGCGCAACTATGAATTGCGGGCGGCCGCTGGTCGCTCCTTTCGCCTTCTCGAAGACGGCGAGAAATTCCTCCATGTTGTGACCGTCGACCTGCTGTACGTCAAAACCGTAGGCGGAAAATCGCTGTGCCGTATCCTCGCTCTGCGAGAGTTTTGCCATCGCATCGAGAGTGACCAAGTTCGAGTCGTAGATCAGGATCAAGTTGTCGAGTTTGTAATGACCGGCGAACGCCGATGCCTCGGCCGCTACGCCCTCCTGAAGACAGCCATCCCCGGCAATGCATACCACCTTATGATTAATGATCGCCTGCTTTGCGGTGTTAAAACGAGCAGCCGCCATCTTCGCTGAAATCGCCATGCCTACTGCGTTTCCAACTCCTTGCCCCAGTGGGCCGGTAGTACATTCTACTCCCGGTGTTTCGCCAAACTCTGGATGCCCAGGAGTCTTACTGTGCAGTTGTCGAAAGTTGCGGATGTCTTCGATAGAGATATCAAAGCCAGCGAGGTGCAGCCAAGAATACAAAAACATGCTGCCATGCCCGGCCGATAGAACGAACCGGTCTCGACCGAGCCAACGAGGATCATCGGGGTAATAATGCAGCGCGTGTCCAAAGAGAACCGCCCCTATCTCCGCGTCGCCCAAAGGCAAGCCAAGGTGACCGGAACTAGCCGCTTGGACTGAGTCCATTGCCAATCCGCGCGCTTCCGTCGCGGCCCGCGTAAGAAGTTTAGTATTCAGTGCCATACGAATCTTTCTCTGATAACCACGGTCTCGGACGCCGCGCATCTAAAAAACGTCCGATTTCCAAAAGAATTTTCTGGCTTGTGACGGAAGTTGCCTGTACGTAAACGCCCCTTTTTAATTGATGAGCCAAAACAAACTTCGCATCGGGTTGCCATCCGGAAGCCTCCAAGAGGCTACGCTGGAACTATTTGCGAAGGCCGGATATCGGATTACACTTAATGAACGGTCCTATAAACCGGTGATCGACGACCCCGAACTGGAGGTTCGGTTATTGCGAGCTCAGGAAATCAGCCGGTATGTCGAGCGCGGTTTCCTCGATTGTGGGATCACCGGCAAAGACTGGATCGAGGAAAGCGGTTCTAACGTCGTTGTGCTCGGCGACCTTAGCTATAGCAAAACCAGCTCGAATCCGACCCGCTGGGTCCTCGTTGTACCGGAAAATTCGCCCATTCAGCGGATTGAGGATTTGGCCGGTAAGCGGATTGCCACCGAGGCGGTTGGCATCACTCGACGGTTTTTGCAAGCGCACGGGATTGAAGCCGCAGTTGAATTTAGCTGGGGAGCCACTGAGGTCAAAGTGCCCGAGTTAGTGGACGCAATTGTGGAAATTACGGAAACGGGCGCGTCACTCCAGGCTAATAATCTGCGAATCCTTGAAGTATTAATCGAATCCTACCCTCAGGTAATCGCGAATCACGCTGTGATGCAGGATGCTTGGAAGCAAACCAAACTCCAACGAATTTTTTTGTTGTTACAAGGAGCCCTCAACGCTCGAGACAAGGTCGGGCTTAAGATGAATTTGGAAGAAGCTAAGCTGAATGATCTCCTCGCGCGGCTGCCGGCGCTTAGAAATCCCACCATTTCGCCCTTAGCTCAGAATGGTTGGGTCGCAATCGAAACGATCATCGACGAAACCGTCGTGCGCGAAATCATTCCGGAACTTAAGCTACTCGGTGCCGAAGGCATTATCGAGTACCCGTTGAATAAAGTGGTTTATTAGAGTTACTTGGATCTTTAAGTCCGGCTGCTGGTCCGGCAACCAATAATACCAGCGTGATCGCACCTCGTTATGGGTTCCCTAAAGAAAAGAAGAAAGGCTAAAATTGCCAAGCACAAACGACGCAAACGTATGAAGGAGAATCGCCACAAGAAGCGTTTGCGGTATAAGTCCTAATCTTTAGGTTGACTCCATGGCAAGATCGGAGTCAGCGGGTATACCGATGAATAATCGGCTCCGATCTTCATGCTTAGTGCGCGCATTCTGTCTCTGTTTTAGCGGCCTTGCGCTAAGTGCCGGCGTGGCTTTGGGTGCTATTGCCCAGCCGAATAAGCCTGCGCCGAAGAATCGCGATCTCGAGCAAAGCCTGTTCTTCGATGCCCGGCCGTCAGCTCCGGATCAGTCGCTGGCCAAGCCTTCCGAGAAGAAAGCGGATGCTGAAGCCGCTTTCATGCAAGGTTTAATCCTTGAAGAAGAGGGCGACTACGATTCTGCTCTGGAGGCTTACACCAAATCATTGCAACTCGATCCGGGGGGTAATCCGCAGATTGCGATCCGGGTTGCCAACGAATACGTCAAACGCGAGAACATTCCCTCCGCGCTCGATCTTTTGAAAGATCTCGTCAAAGTTCGTCCCGATGAGATCCAGGCGTTTCTCAACCTCGCTGATATTTATCTGCAACAACTCGGAAAACCGGATCTTGCTCTCCCATATGCTGAGCAGGCTTTGCGTTTGGCGCCAGACCGTTTAGCTCCGTATCAGACCCTGTTTGAGATCAATTTCGCTCTCAATCGCAAGAAGAATGCGGAAGCAATTCTGCAGCGTGCGCAGAAATTGGAGAGTCAAGATCCAACCACGTGGCTCACTTTGGCCGATCTTAGCATTCGCCTTTATTCCAATGAGAAAGGGGTTTTCCAAACTAACCGCTCTGCTGCAGTCGAACCGTACCTGAAGAAAGCAATTTCATTGGCCAAGGACGATGTCGACGTTCTCTCGAAAGTGGGTGACGGGTACGTTGAGATTAACGAAGTCCCGAACGCTATCGCCGCCTATTTGAAGGCGCTCGAACTCAGCCAGGGTAACACCGAAATTCGCTATAAGCTTGCCCAAAGCTTCCTGAAGACGGGTCAGCGAGACGAAGCGATTCGCGCCTTGGAAGAAATGATCAAAACGAATTCCTTGCGCCCGGAAAGCTATGAATTTCTGGCCCGTTTGTACCAGGAAGGAGGAAACCTTGAGCGCGCCCTCAGTAATTATCAGCAGGCGATTCTCCTGACTCCGAATCAGCCGGAGAACTATTTGCACGCAGCTGAAATGCAGCTGGAGCTCAAAAAATTCGACGACGCAGTTCTGACGCTACAACAAGCTCGCCATCTGTTTCCGATCCCGCAGATGACCTACAGTCTGGCTGTAGCCCTGAGCACGGCTAAACGGTATTCCGACGCTCTTCCTATTTACGAAGCAGCATTACAGGAAGCTAAGACTTCCCAACCTGAAGTTCTCGATGCCGCCTTCTACTTTAACTACGCAGTAGCGGCCGAACAATCGAACCTGATCGACAAAGCAGCCGGGCTCTTTAGGCAATGTATTGAACTTGATCCTTCCAAAGCGGCGCAAGCTTACAATTATTTGGGATACATGTACGTCGACCGAAACATGAATCTCGATGAGGCTGGTCTGATGATTAAGAAGGCGCTCGAGCTACAACCCGACAATGGCGCCTATATCGACAGTCTAGGTTGGTATTACTACCATACTGCAGATTATCCCAAGGCGTTGACCGAGCTGCTCCGTGCCCTCGAAAAATTGAAACCGGAAGACCCGGTCGTTCTCGAGCATGTCGGTGATACCTACGAGGCTCTGAACAATGTGGGCGAGGCTGAGGTCTATTGGCAAAGGGCGCTCAAGCTCGATCCAACCAACCAGAAGCTTGCAAACAAAATAGACGCCTCCAAAGCCAAGTTAACTTCGAACCCACCGAACTCGGCCACTCCCCTGCCGAAGCCGAGTCCCAGTCCGCATTAGCAACGAACGTCAACGAACGACAGTGAACACCAACGAACGTCAACGTCGGCCATTGAGTTCGCTGTCGTTCGCTGCTAGCCCGGAAATTTCATCATGGGAGCAAAAAAGTAGCAAAGTCTTTTAATTAACCTGTTAGCATTGAATCGATTACAAACAAAGCAACAGGAGACTTCGCTAATGGCAGAATGTAATGAGTTAGAGTTCGAATTATCAGGCTTAAGTGGGAGAAAAATTGAGGGCAACTTTAAAGGTGGAAATGTCAGCAGCGACGGTGGGTTGGTGCTGCTACGACAGGTCGATCGCTGGATCGGATTAACCAAAACTCTTGCCCAGCGATTGCCCGATAAGCGGGATCCCGACAAGATTGAGCATTCGCTGGAGAGCATGCTGCGGCAGCGCATCTACGGTTTGGCCCTTGGGTACGAAGATCTCAACGATCACGATTTTTTGCGTAAAGATTTGCTCTGGCAAACGGCCGCCGAGCGAGGGGAAGAATTGGCTAGTTGCGATGGCGCTGTGCCGCTTAGAGCATCGTGCTGGGCGAAAGGAAGCTTGGCTGATGCACCCAATCTTGTTCGATCAATTGGTGGGCAGTTTCGAATCGGCTCCTTCTGAACTGATGTTGGATTTGGATTGCACCGACGATCGGGTGCACGGCCTGCAAGAGGGTCGGCACTTTCACGGTTATTATTACGATTTTTGCTTTTTGCCGCTGTACGTCTTTTGCGGCGAACGGCTGCTGGTGAGTTACCTGCGCGAGAGCAACATCGATTCGGCCAAACATGCGTGGGCGATTTTA
>WNFQ01003083.1_pt1 | contig 15567 bp, 14 predicted proteins | sample 5400171 | NCBI WGS metagenome assembly WNFQ01 (sample SAMN13153356, study PRJNA577476) | soil metagenome | isolation source: 20 cm soil under Madrone tree | place: USA:California | collected 2016-06-14
GCCGGGTTCGAGTGAAAAATCGAGCCGCGCGAAGACCAGCCGCTCGCCCCGCTGGCAGGCGAGGTTGCGCCCGGCGAAGCTCGCCGACGCAAAAGCTTCTCTCGGCTGACTCATCCCATCGCACGCTAGCCCGGAATGCGCGGGCGAACCATAGGACTGCGCCGCTGGCGATGGCATGGTTCCTGGAAAATAATTGCGCCGCGCCCCGCCGGGATGAAAAGCGGGACGCGGCGCGCGAGGTCGATAAGGACAGCCGCTGGGGGTCGCGGTGTGCTGCCCCTATTCCCCGGCCTTTCGGGGTTTGCACGGTTGGGCCGGGGAGCCTCGTTAGAGAAGGGTCGATGACTTTCGGCAGGCAAAAGATGGTAGCGGGCTGTGGCGGCATTACGCCGGGAAAATGGCGGAATTGTGATTTTTGCCGGCTTTGGCGCCAGGAGCGGTGATATCATCGGCGCCGCTCCGAACCGTCGCCCGAACCAGCATTGGAGTTTCCCCCCGTGACCGCTGCCATGGACAGTCTGAAGACGCGTCGCTCGCTCAAAGTCGGCAATCGCCGTTTCGATTATTTCAGCCTGAAGGCTGCCGAGAAGAACGGCCTGGGCGATCTGTCGCGATTGCCGTTTTCGCTCAAGGTCCTGCTGGAAAACCTGCTGCGCTCGGAGGACGGCCGATCGGTGCGTCTGGAGGATATCAAGGCATTGGCGCACTGGCTGAAGACCAAACGCTCCGATCGCGAGATCGCCTATCGACCCGCGCGAGTGCTGATGCAGGATTTCACCGGCGTGCCGGCAGTGGTGGATCTTGCCGCCATGCGCGATGCCATGCAGGTCATGGGCGAAGATCCGCGCAAGATCAATCCGCTGTCCGCCGTCGATCTGGTCATCGATCATTCGGTGATGGTGGATAGTTTCGGCAGCCGCGCCTCCTTCGGCGAAAACGTCGCCAGGGAATACGAGCGCAACGGCGAGCGCTATGCCTTCCTGCGCTGGGGCCAGAAGGGTTTCGCCAATTTCCGCGTCGTGCCGCCGGGCACCGGCATCTGCCATCAGGTCAATCTGGAATATCTGGCCCAGGTGATCTGGACGGCGAAGGAGGGTGAGCGCACGGTGGCATACCCCGACACGCTGGTGGGGACTGACAGCCACACCACCATGGTGAACGGCCTTGCCGTGCTGGGCTGGGGCGTGGGTGGCATCGAGGCGGAGGCCGCCATGCTGGGCCAGCCCATCTCCATGCTGATACCCGAGGTGGTCGGATTCAAGCTGACCGGCAAGCTGAAGGAGGGCGCCACCGCGACCGACCTGGTGCTGACCGTCACCCAGATGCTGCGCAAGAAGGGCGTGGTGGGAAAATTCGTCGAGTTTTTCGGGCCGGGCCTAGACGAGCTGGCCTTGGCCGATCGCGCCACCATCGCCAATATGGCGCCGGAATATGGCGCCACCTGCGGCTATTTCCCCATCGACGCCGAGACGATCCGTTATCTGAAGGCAACGGGACGAAGCCCGGGGCGGGTCGCCTTGGTGGAGGCCTATGCCAAGGCCCAAGGGCTGTGGCGCAGTGCGCGCACCCCCGATCCGGTTTTCACCGACACCCTCTCCCTGGATGTCGGCACGGTGGAATCGAGCCTCGCCGGCCCGAAGCGCCCGCAGGACCGGGTGCCGGTCTCCGGCGCCGCGAACGCCTTCCGCAAGGCGCTGGTGGAGAGTTTCGGCCGTCCGGAAGCCACCCCGCGCTTGCCGGTCGAGGGCAGCAAGCACGATCTGGGCGATGGCGATGTGGTAATCGCGGCCATCACCAGTTGCACCAACACCTCCAACCCGACGGTAATGCTGGGCGCGGGCCTCATCGCCCGCAATGCGGTGAAGCGCGGGCTCAAGGTCAAGCCCTGGGTCAAGACGTCGCTGGCGCCGGGCTCGCAGGTGGTGACCGATTATCTGAAGAAGGCGGGGCTGCAAAGTTATCTCGACAAGCTGGGGTTCAACCTCGTCGGCTACGGCTGCACCACCTGCATCGGCAATTCGGGCCCGCTGCCCGAGCCGATCGCAGCATCCATCACCAAGGGCGATCTCACGGTCTGCTCCGTGCTCTCGGGCAATCGCAATTTCGAGGGCCGGGTCAACCCGCTCACTCGCGCCAATTATCTCGCGTCCCCCATGCTGGTGCTGGCCTATGCGCTGGCCGGCTCGATGAAGATCGATCTGCTGAAGGATCCCTTGGGCCACGACAAGAAGGGCAAGCCGGTTTATCTCGCCGATCTCTGGCCCAGCAATCGCGAGATTGCGGACGCAGTCGGCCGCTTCGTCAAGCCTTCGAGCTTCCGCAAGCGGTATGCCGATGTCTTCGCCGGCGATCGGCACTGGCGCAAGATCGGCACGTCCGGCGGCCTCACCTATAAATGGGATGGGACTTCGACATATGTGCAGAATCCGCCCTATTTCACCGGCATGCCGGCGGAGCCGCAGGCTCTGTCCGAGATCAAAGGCGCGCGCCTCTTGGCCATCCTGGGCGACAGCATCACAACCGATCACATCTCACCGGCCGGCTCGATCAAGAAGGACGGACCGGCCGGCCAGTATCTCATGGCCCATGGCGTGCCTTACGAGGAGTTCAATTCCTATGGCGCGCGGCGCGGCAATCATGAAGTCATGATGCGCGGCACCTTCGCCAATATCCGACTGAAGAACGAGATGGTGCCGGGCACCGAAGGCGGCATCACCCGCCATCTGCCCGATGGCGCCGTCATGTCGATCTATGACGCTGCCATGCGCTATCAGTCCGAACGCATCCCGCTGGTGGTGGTTGCCGGCAAGGAATACGGCGCCGGCTCTTCGCGCGATTGGGCGGCCAAGGGTCCCAAATTGCTGGGTATCAGGGCGGTACTGGCGGAGAGCTTCGAGCGTATCCATCGCTCCAATCTGGTGGGCATGGATGTGCTGCCGCTTCAGTTCAAGGACGGCATGACCCGCAAGAGCCTGGGCCTGGCCGGCGAGGAGATTTTCGACATCGGCGGATTTTCCGGCGGAATCAAGCCGGGCATGGACGTATCCGTGACCTTGAAGCGGCCCGACGGGAAGGTGGAGATTTTCGGGGTCACCTGTCGCATCGACACCTTGGACGAGGTGGCATATTTCCGCCACGGGGGCATTCTGCCCTATGTGCTGCGGCGTCTGCGCAAGCAGGCGGCGTGATGGAAATTCGGGCGGTGCGTTCGTCTGTCGAGTGATTTCAAGCTGCATGTGGCGTCTGCTTCACCGGAACGTGAGTTGGCCGGATCGAATGCCTGGGCTAGTTGTGAAGGCATGAAACGTCGCCCCCGCCACGCTCCAATCGGCGCATTGCTCGCTTTCGCGACGCTGATGGTCTCATTTGCTGCCGGCGCCGATCAACCAGTGCCGGCAACGGTGGATGACATGCCCGTGGTGGTGGAGCTGTTCACCTCGCAAGGCTGCAGTTCCTGCCCGCCGGCCGACCTTTTTCTGGGCAAGCTGGCCGAGCGGCACGACGTGCTGGCGCTGGCCTTCCACGTGGATTACTGGGACTACATCGGCTGGAAGGATCCTTTCGCCTTCAAGATCGCGACGGAGCGCCAATATAGCTACGGCCATGCCCTGGGCCTCAACATGGTCTACACGCCCCAGATGGTGATCGGCGGAATTCATGATGCCGTCGGCTCCGACGAGGGCGACGTGGGCCAGGCGATCAAAACAGACGCGAGTCGCTCGAAGCTGAAGCTCGCCGTGGTCCGCGATGCCGAGGGCGCCTACAAGGTGGAAATTCCAGCGGGCGCGACCAATACGCCCGCCACGGTCTGGGTCGCCTTGTTCGACCGCGCCCATAAGACGCCGGTTCAGCGCGGCGAGAATTCCGGCTCGACCTTGACCGAATTCAACATCGTTCGCGAATGGCGGAAGATCGGCGAGTGGAACGGCCAGGCCACGGAGATCGCCCTCAATCTGACGCCGGAATCCGACGAATACGATGCCTGCGCGATCCTGGTGCAGGAAGGCGGCTATGGCCTGATCCGGGGGGCCGCCGCCTTCCGCATGGAAAAGCCCGCCGGGGGCTGAAGCCCTTGCTCTAAGCGGCCGGCTTCGGCAATCTCTCAGGTCTTCGCCATTTTTCAGGGGAGGCCAGCCATGGCCCGTGCCATTCCAAAAATGTTTCGCACTGTCACGCCCCATCTGACCATCGAGGGCGCCAGCAATGCCATCAAGTTCTACAAGAAGGCCTTCGGTGCCAAGGAGCTGAGCCGGATGAAGACGCCGGACGGCAAGCACCTGATGCATGCCATGATCAAGATCGGCAATTCGGTGGTGATGCTGAACGACGCCTTCCCCGAATGGGGCAGCAAGGGTCCGCAAGCCTTGGGCGGATCGGCGGTCGCCGTCCATCTCTATGTCGAGGATGCCGACAAGGTTTTCAAGAAGGCGCTCAAGGCCGGTGCCACCGTCGCCATGCCGATCGCGGACATGTTCTGGGGTGACCGCTATGGCCTGCTGGTCGATCCCTTCGGCCATCGCTGGGCGGTGGCCACCCATAAGAAGGACATGAGTCCGGCCCAGATGGCAAAAGCCGCCAAAGCCGCGATGGCTCAGCACGCGCCGCCGAAGGCGGAGTAATGAACGAGCGCCTCTCCCGATCCCTCATTCTTCCCCCGCCCTCCTTGATGTCCTTTGATGGGGGCGGGGATTATCGGGAGTGGCGCTAGTTTCCCGAGTCCTGAGCCTCTTGATGGGCGCGGGACAGGTGAGGCGCCAATGAGACGGCAGGCACGCTCACCCCATCGCCTTCAGCAGCGCGGCGTCGAGCCTTCGGGCAAAGGCGCTGACGTCGCCGACGGGTTCGCCCTGGACGATGCGGGCCTGGTCCAGCAGCAGCCAGGCGGCTTCGGTCACGTCCTCGGCGCTGCCTTTGGTGGAGAGGCGTTTGGCCAAGCTCCCGATCAGGGGATGACGCGGGTTCACTTCCAGCACCCGCTTCGCCGCCTTGTCCACCTGGCCATGCTGCTTCAGCAGGCGTTCGAGATGAATGTCCATATCGCCTTCGTCGGCCACCAGGCAGACGGCACTGACATCCAGACGCGATGACGCCCGCACGTCCTTGACCGCGTCGGCCAACGTGAGGCGCAGCAGCGCGATCAGCGCATCGGTGCCCGCGGGCTGCGGCTCATCGGCCGATTTCTTTTTGTCTTCGGGCAGCGCGATCTTCTCGAGATCGCTGCCGCCCCGCGTCACCGACTTCAATGTTTTGGAATCGTAAACGCCCACGGCAGGAATCCAGAACTCGTCCACCGGGTCGGCCAGCAGCAGCACCTCGATGCCGCGGGCGGCGAAGCCTTCGATCTGCGGGCTCTTGGATGCTGCTTCCACGCTCTCGCCGCTGATGTAGTAGATTGCATCCTGGCCCGGCTTCATGCGTCCCACGTAGTCGGCGAGGCTCACCAGCCCATCGCCGGCGGTCGAGCGGAAGCGGGCCAATTTCAACAGGCTCTCGCGCTGCTCGCTGTCTTCATAGAGGCCTTCCTTCAGCACGGCGCCGAAATCGTTCCAGAATCCGGCGTAAGCCTCGGGCTCCTTCTCCGCCATCTTCGCCAGTTCGGCCAGGCTGCGCTTCACCAGGGCCGCGCGAATCTTGGCCAGCAGCGGGTTGTGCTGCAGCATTTCGCGGCTGATGTTGAGGGGCAGATCCTCGGAATCGACGATGCCCTGCAGGAAGCGCAGATATCCCGGCAGGATATCGGCGCAATCGTCAGTGATGAACACGCGCCGCACATAGAGCTTCAGGCGATGCTTGCGCTCGGGATGGAACAGATCCATCGGCCGCGCTCCGGGCACGAAGAGGACCGCGGTATAGTCGATCTTGCCCTCAGCCCGCCAATGGATGGTGAGGCGCGGCGAATCGAACCTGTGGCTGACGAAGCGATAGAACTCGGCATATTGCTGGCTGGTGATCTCGTTCTTGGGCCGCATCCACAGCGCCGCCGCCTCGTTCAATTTTTCTTCCTTGGTGCCGGGCTGCTTCATCAGGATGGGCAAGGCGATGTGATCCGAATAGCGGGCGACGACGCTCTTGAGGCGCGCCGGCTCAAGGAACTCGTCGGCATCCTTGCGCAGGTGCAGCACGATGCGGGTGCCCCGCGAAACATCTTCGGCCGGCGCGATGGCGAATTCGCCCGTGCCTTCCGAGGCCCAGCGCCAGCCCTCTGCTTCGCCGGCGCGGCGGCTGAAGACCTCGATCTTCTCGGCCACCATGAAGGCGGCATAGAAGCCGACGCCGAATTGGCCGATGAGGGACAGGTCCTTGGCTGCATCGCCGCTCGCCTGCTCCAGAAATGCCGTGGTGCCCGAGCGCGCGATGGTCCCGAGGTTGGCAATCAGATCCTCCCGGTTCATGCCGATGCCGTTGTCGGCCACTGTCAATGTCCGGGCTGTTGCGTCGGGCCCGATGGTCACCCGGTACTGCGGATCCTCGGCGGCCAGGTCCGGATGGGTGATGGCCAGATAGCGCAGGCGGTCGCAGGCGTCCGAGGCGTTGGAGATCAATTCGCGCAGGAAGACCGCCCGGTCGCTGTAGAGCGAATGGGCGACGATATCCAGCAATCGCCCGACCTCGGCCTGAAAGCCGTGCTTTTCTTCCAGCATTTTCGTCATCCCTCGGACACCCCTCGGCAAAACCCCTCCAGGATATAGGGGCTTAAACGCTGGGCATCAAGTAGTCGGCCTGACTTGCAATCGCAAGTCCGCTCGACGATGTTAGACTGATGATCGGCGCCCCGGGCCCCCGGTTGACGGCCGTACTCGGCCCGACCAACACCGGCAAGACCTATCTCGCGGTCGAGCGCATGCTGGGCCATGCCAGCGGCATGATCGGCTTTCCGCTGCGCCTGCTGGCCCGCGAAAACTACGATCGCATCCGCAAAATCAAGGGCGAGCGGGCCGTCGCCCTGGTGACCGGCGAGGAAAAGATCATCCCGGCGGGCGCTCAATACTTCATCTGCACCGTCGAATCCATGCCCCTGGACCGGCCGGTGGGTTTCCTTGCCATCGACGAGGTCCAGATGGCCGCCGATCCCGAGCGCGGCCATGTCTTTACCGATCGTATCTTGCATGCCCGCGGCATGGACGAGACCATGCTGCTGGGGGCAGACACCATGCGGCCGCTCCTGCGCCGATTGCTGCCCGGGCTGGAGGTCATCACCCGCCCGCGGTTTTCGACATTGCGCTACAGCGGGCCGCGCAAGCCCACCCGATTGCCCCCGCGCAGTGCGGTCGTGGGATTTTCCGCCGCCGAGGTCTATCGCATCGCCGAGGTGATGCGCCGCCAGCGCGGCGGCTGCGCCGTGGTCATGGGCGCGCTGAGCCCGCGAACCCGCAATGCCCAGGTCGAGATGTATCAGGCGGGCGAGGTGGATTATCTGGTGGCGACCGACGCCATCGGCATGGGCCTGAACATGGATCTGGTCCATGTCGCCTTTGCGGGCCTGAGCAAATTCGACGGAAGAGCGCCGCGCCACCTGACGGCAGCGGAACTCGCCCAGATTGCCGGGCGCGCCGGGCGACATATGAACGACGGCAGTTTTGGCACGACTGCGGAGGTCGGCGCGCTCGCGCCCGAGGCGGTGGAAGCCATCGAAAACCACCGCTTCGATGCCATCCCAGCGCTCCGCTGGCGCAACAGCGATCTCGATTTCCATTCCATCGATTCCCTGCGCCTCACCCTGGAGCGCCGCTCGCCCGATCGATCCCTGATCCGGGCACGCGAGGCCGACGACCAGCAGGCCCTGGCGGCGCTGGGCCGCGAGGAGGAGATCGCGCGGCGTGTGGGCGGCCCGGCGACCGTGCGCCTGCTCTGGGAGGTCTGCCAGATTCCAGATTTCCGCAAGGTGATGAGCGATACCCACGCGAAACTACTGGCCCAGATTTTCCGCCATCTCACGTCCAGCGCCCAGCGCCTGCCCACCGATTGGGTGGCGGCCCAAGTGGCGCGCCTGGACCATGCCGAGGGCGATATCGACACGCTGATGGCCCGCATCGCCCATATCCGCACCTGGACCTATATCGCCCATCGCGTGGGCTGGCTGGCTGACCCGGCCCACTGGCAGGAACGCACCCGCGCGGTGGAGGACAAGCTCTCGGACGCGCTGCATCGTTCGCTGACCCAGCGGTTCGTCGATCGCCGCCAGGCCTTGCTGCTGCGTCGCATGAAGGATGGCGGCGCGCTGGAGGGTGCGGTGACGCGCGCCGGCGAGGTTCTCGTCGAGGGCCAGTCGGTCGGCCAGCTTGCCGGCTTCCGCTTCATTCCCGATGGTTCCGGCGGCGCGGAGGAGCAGCGCCCGCTGCTGACCGCAGCCCGTCGCGCGTTGACCCGCGAGATCCCCGCCCGGTTGGCGCGGCTGGAGGCCGCGGGCGAGGAGGCCTTCGCGCTGTCCGCCGCCGGTGTGCTGAGTTGGGAAGGCGCGCCGGTTGCCCGCGCCATCGCCGGGGAGACCATCACCAGCCCGCGCGTCGATCCCTTGCCCAGCGATCTGCTGGATGGTGCCGAGCGCGAGCGCCTGCGCCGGCGGCTTGTCCTATGGCTCGATGGACATATCGCGCGGCGGCTGAAGCCGCTGGTAGCCGCCGCGGCCGATGCCGGCGTGGCGGGTGCCACGCGGGGCGTCCTTTTCCAGCTCATCGAAGCCCTCGGCCTGCTGCCGCGCCGGGAACTGGCCGCGCAATTGCCGCTGGCCGATCTCAAGACCCTGCGTCGGCTGGGGGTGCGCCTGGGGCGCGAAAGCCTGTGGTTTCCCGCCTTGGCCTCGGCTGCCGGGCTTGCCGCCTTGCTCTGGTGCGTCAAGGCCGGCCGTGCGCCAGCGCCCTTGCCGCCGCGCCGGCCGGCGAGCTTGGTACGCGATCCCGCCTTGCCCGCGGATTTCTATCATGCGGTCGGATATCGCCTAGCCGGTTCTCTGGTGGTGCGAGCCGATGCGCTGGAGCGTCTCTCGGACCTGGCCCATCGGCTGGCCGGCCAAGGGCCGTTCCTGCCGGCGGAAGCCCTGCGCCAATGCATTCAATGCGACATGGCCGCGCTTCCCGCCGTGATCGCCGCCCTGGGCTATCGCTCTGTCGAGGAAGCGGGCGAACTGCGCTTCCACGCCCCGGCAAGGAGGAAGGCCGGCCGCCCGACGAAGCGCCGGCGGGCGAAGAGGAAGCCGCGGCATTTGCCGGATTCGCCCTTCGCCGCCCTGAGGGACATAAAATTCCAGAAATGACCGCGCCGTGAACGAGCCTAGCCTGCGGCTGGATAAATGGCTATGGCATGCCCGGTTCTGCCGGACCCGTACTCTTGCCGCCAAACTCGCCGCCGCCGGCAAGGTGCGCATCGCAGGATCGGCCGTGTTCAAGGCCCATCATGCCGTGAAGCCGGGCGATGTGCTGACGTTTCCGCAAGGGCCCCATATCCGCACGGTCAAGGTACTGGCCCTCGGCGAACGTCGCGGCCCGGCGCCGGAGGCGAGGCTGCTCTACGACGACCTCGCGCCGCCGCAACCCAAACCCGTCGAGCCTCCCGGCGGCGGCGAACGTCCGACCAAGGCCGACCGCCGCGCCATCGATCGCCTGCAGCGCGGCAGCGAGAGCTGAAGCAGGAAGGCGTCGGACCTCGGCCTCAATACGACCCGAACACGTAGCGCACCAGAGGTCCTTTCTGCCGAAATGGTAGCGTCAAGATGGCGGCCAGCATCTCGGTCATCGCCGAACAGGCCGCGCCATGATCCGATGTGGGCGAATCCAAGTTCGACAAGGCGGAAGCCAGGTTGGGATTCTGCTGCCGCAATTGCTGCGCCATTGCGGCGAGGGCGGCATCGACATCGCTTTTGGAAGGCACGGCCGCGTTCCGCAGCGCGCCATCGCTGACCAACCGCGCCTGGAGATCGGCGAAGTCTTTCCACTCGTCGCCGGCGAGCACATCGTCGGCAGCGAAACCAGCCGGCGCCCTTTCGGGGTAAAGGATGAAATAGCAGGCGTCGGGATTCGCCCTGCCGAGTTTGGTCAGGTAGGACTGCAACGCCTGGGCGAAGTCGATCGCCATGGCATCGCTGGCATGGGGAAAATAGACGAGTGAGAGCGGCGCGATATCCCGCGTCGGCAGGGATTGGACGTCGCGTTGGCTGTCGTGCTCGCCGATCGCCAGAATCACCTGATCGCGCAGCGCCTTGTATCGAGCGGGGTCGCGCGTCTGCAGAATCTTGAAGGGATTTTCCTCCAGCAACTGGGCGGCCAGGTTCGGGGCGATCTTTACGTCGTCCGGCGTGGCGAATTTGGTGCTCACGTCGGTGATGACATGGGCGGCTTTCAACTCGCCCACCGTGGGAATCCAGATTTCGCTGCTGGGAATCGAGAAGGCCTTCTCCACGAAAGAGGAAGTAATGCCCATGGCCCGCATGAACTGCGCGTCGGTTTCTTCGACCATGTCGATTTCGGCCGGACTCATGCCGGGGGCGCTCTCCCGGTGGAAACCAAGCTTGGCGCCGGGCGCCAGATACCGCTCTTGCCCGCCGAGAAACACCAAGACGCAAGCCGACAGGCAATGGGCGTCGACGACGGTGGTCAGGCCGCGGTCGTGGACCAGATACTCCATCTTCCGCCCGTAGCCAACGCTGCCGCCATTGCTGGTCAGATGCAGAATTTTGACCGCGGGATTGCCGTTGAGCGCGCTGCGCAGGGCGCCGCTGGAGCTGAATTCAATGCGGCCGGAATATTCCATCTCCGTGCCGGAAGGCAGCACGGTGATCGTGAATTCCTTGGAGCCCGAGTCCCCGGCCACCGCAGGCAGCGCCGACCCGGTGCCGGCTTTCGCCACGGGCAAATTGGCGGCCATGAGGACGAGCATGGCGAACAGAATCTGACAGGCGCGAATCCCAGGCTTCGCGCGGGATCTCGGTCGCAACCTGCGGCCAATCCGGCTCATGCCGTCGCTCGCCTGCTCGACGCCTTCAAGGATCTGCGAGCCGCGCTCTTCCGCCCATTTCGAATCGCAGCAATTTGCGACCAATAGTTCAAGGAAGCGAGGTGCAGCAAGGATTGACTCGGGCGTCACTTGCTGCGGCTGCTGCCGGTCGGCGGCAGATGTGGAGCGCCGAGGGTTGGCGGAAGTGGGGAAGGTGGCTGGCCGGCGAAGACAAGGCGCAGAAAGGGGATGGGCTGGGAATCGGGGAGCGACAGGGCGCTGTCGAGAAAATCGACCATTACTTTGCAATCGCTACCCGACGCCGGCGCCGTCGAATTCAAATGTTCGAAGGCCGCGGCGGCAGTGGGATGTTTCGCCTTGAATTTGCGTTCGACCATGGCTTCCGACGACGCGATGGTGGATTTGCTGGGAAAGGAATTCCGGCTGGCGACGCCGTCCTTGACGACACTTACCTCGATCCTGCCTATGCGCTCGACCTCGCCGTCGGTTGCTTCGGAGAATGACCAATCTTGACCCGAGGAGTTCTTGTCCTCGACAAGCGAACACGCCTCAGGCGCTCGGCTTATAGACTTCCTCATCAGTTCCATGATGGCCGCCGCGAATTCCCGAACCATCGCATCGCTTGCCTGGGCCAAATATTTGCCCAGGACGTTTCCCTTCTGGATGTTAAACAGCGTGACGAAGTCGCTATAGGTTGCCTCGCCCTCCAAGGCCTCGATCAGCGCCGCACGCAAGGCGCGATACTGGTCCCGATCGACGCCCTCGATCGTGCTGAATAATTTGTCCTGGCGCATCACGACGTCGATCTGGTCTTCCGGCGTCTCGCCCCCCAATCCGCTCATGACGAAATCGCCGCGTATGTCGGTGACAATGTGCGCCGCCTTAAGTTCCTTCGTCGTCGGCATCCAAATATCGCTGTTGGGCGTGGAAAAGGCCTTCTTGACGAAGTCCGCCGGCACGCCCTTCGTCAGCATGAAGACCTCATCGGTCTTTTCATAGGCTTCGATCTGGCTCGCGGTCATGTGCGGGGCGCTTGCCTGGTGAAATCCGATGTGGGCGCCCGGAGACATGAACCTCTCCCGGCCGGCCAGGAACGCCAAGGTGCAGGCGGACATGCAACCCATGTTCGTGACGGTGATCAGTCCGCGTTCCTGGATAAGGCGAGAAATTTTCCGGGCAGCTCCTGCGCCACGCCGCGGATGATGTCCCCATCGAACTCGAGCTCGGTCCCGTGCCGTAGGACCCGGATGAAATGTGGCCCGGCCTTGGAATCGGCTCGTCGACTTAAGGCTTCGAGCGGATGCCACAAGATCACGGCGAGCGCGATACTCGCGCAGGCAATCCAGCGCATCGGCACGGGCAGGTTCATCGTTCCATGATTTGTCACGGCTGAATTCTCTCGTGCAGATCGGCGTTCGTCCACGGAAAACGGACTCGTAATTCGCCTACATCTTCCGGCACAACCACCCTGGATCCGATAGGGATTCACGCATTCGATCTCTCTGTGTCTCCGTCGTGAACTTCGTTCGCCAGTCGGGTGCGACTACAACCGCCCCGCTTCGATGATCCGTTTCAGGAAGGCCCGCGTCCGTTCCTCGCGGGGGGCGCCGAAGATTTCGGCGGGCGGGCCCTCTTCGTGGACGCGGCCGTCGAAGAGGAAGCAGATCTTGCTCGCCACTTCGCGGGCAAATCCCATCTCATGGGTGGCCAGCAGCATGGTCATTCCTTCGGCGGCGAGATCGCGCACGATGGCGAGTACCTCGGAAACCAGTTCGGGGTCGAGCGCCGAGGTGATCTCGTCCAGCAGCATCACCATGGGACCCATGGCCAGCGCGCGCACGATGGCAACCCGCTGCTGCTGACCGCCGGAGAGGCGATCGGGATATTCCTTGGCCTTGCGTTCCAGCCCGATGCGTTAAAGTAGCGCCATGGCCTCGGCCTCGGCCTCGGCGCGGTCGGTGCCCAGCACCCGGATCGGCGCCAGGGTCACGTTTTCCAGCACGCTCATATGGGGAAACAGGTTGAAGCTCTGGAAGACGATGCCGACCTCCCGGCGTAGCGCGTTCACGTCCACCCCCGGTCCCGTCATGCGATCGCCATGGATGCGGATCTCGCCTGCCTCGATGGTCTCCAACCCGTTGATGCAGCGCAGCAGGGTGGATTTGCCGCAGCCCGAAGGCCCGATCAGGCAGACGACCTGATGCTCTTCCACTTCCAGGCTCAATCCCGTGAACACCGGATGCTCGCCGAAGCGCTTGTGGATATCGCGAATTTCGATCAGGGCCATGGCGCGGGCTTTCAGCTTCCGCCGGCGCGCATGCGCCGCTGATCGCGCTCCACCATCTTGTCCACGAGGCGGGCCTGGGGAATGGTGACGACCACGAAGAGGATCGCCACGGTCATCACCGGCGACAGATTGAAATGATTGCTGGCGATGATCTTGGCCTGGTTGAAGGCATCGATGGTGCCGATCACGTTGACAAGCGCGGTATCCTTCTGCAGGCCTATGAAATCGTTCAGCAGGGGCGGGATGATCCGGCGCACCGCCTGGGGCACGATGACATAGCGCATGGTCTGCATGTAGGAGAGCCCTAGCGAGCGGGCCGCGGCGGTCTGGCTCCAATGGATACTCTCGATACCGGAACGATAGACCTCGGCCACATAGGCGCCGTATGTGAGGGTCAGCGCCAGGATGGCGAAGGATTCCTGTGACAGATCTTTCAGGATCGGCAACCCCGTGAGCGGAATGCCGAAGCCGATGAGGTAGATGTTGATGATGGCCGGCAGGCCGCGAAACACGTCGGCATAGAATGTGGCCATGGCGCGGATGGGCCGGCCCGCCGGCCCCGGCGCCAAACGCGCCATGGCGATGACCAGACCCCAGACGAGGACCAGCACCTCGGCAACAACGAAGATATAGACGTTCGTCCAGAACGCCTTCAGCACGAGCATGAAGGTGCTGACGATAAGCGGCAGCAGGAAGAAGGTGCGGCTGACGGCCAGATCGTTGGCGATGAAGAATTGGACGACCATCAGGACCAGCGTCAGCGCGCCGGCGAAGCCGAAGCAATACCAGGCGAGGCCGCGTGCCGCCGCACCTGCCACCCGTGCGGCGATGAAGTCGCCGGCGGCGAGCGCGGTCTTGGCGCGCCCTGCGACCTGCATACTGCGCAGCGCCGGAATCAGCAGGCAAGTGGCGATGAGCCCGCAGAGAAGGATCAAGGCATCGGCGACCGGGCCCCCTTGCTGCAAGATAGCGAGCGCGCCGCGCACGCTGTTGAGCGTGCCCCAGGCCGCCGCGACGCTCAGTGCGGCGACGCCTAGGGCCGTTAGCGCCCAGCTCGTGGCATCGGTAGGCCGCGAGGCGGCGCGCCATTGGCGTTGGCCGCCGGAACGCCCCGAACGGCCGCCTCGGCCTTCATCCCCCGGTAAGCTGCCGCCAGCCGAGGTCATCGGCCGGCGGATCTCCCTGTCGTGCTCACCTCAAGATCCCGGCTGGAAATAGGGAACGGTCGTCGGATCAGTTCCCCAGGCCGCTGCCAGATATTTCGCCGCCAGCTTGTTCAGCGTCCCGTCGTCGATCAGCGATTGGATGATCTTGTCGATGGTCGCCGCGTTGGCGGAGCCCTTGGGGTAGAGAGCGCCGTAGGTCTCTCCCGTCGAGTACTGGCCCACCACCACCTGGGTGCCGTTGGAGGCGCTGGCCTGGGCGAGAACGATGGCCGTATCGGTCATGGCCACGTCGATCTGATTGGCCGCCAAGGCCGCCCACATGCTGGGCGTGTCAGGAAACTGCTTGACCTCCTTCGTCGGTTTCAGCTTGTCGGTCACGAAACTGGCGCCGGTCGTCGCCGTCTGCACGCCGATCCGCAAGCCCTTGATCGAGCTGCTGTCGACGGCCGTGCCCTTTCGAACCAGCACGCCGATGTCGGAATGGAAGTAGGGGATCGAGAAGTCGACCACCTTCTTGCGCTCGTCGGTGATGGAGATCTGCGAGAGCGCCAGATCGAAGGCCTTGGTCTGGCCCGCCACCAGTGCATCCCATGCGACGTTGGTGACGGCGACCTTATCCAGGCCGGCGCGATAGGCGATGTTGGCAGCCATGCAGTATTCATAGCCATCCTTGATGGTGTCGGGCGTATCGCCGTTCCACCAGCCCGGCGCCGGCAGATTGACCTCGACGGTCAACTGGCCGGCCTGAGCCGGGGTCAGCGGGAACGAGCCCTTCTGGCCGGTCATCTCGCAATTGCCGATCATGTCGGCGGCGGCGGCCGGCCGGGCGAGGCCCAGCGCCAGTACCACGCTCGCAAGTGCGACGCCGCCCAACATCCCCGCGGCACCAAAACGTAAACGCTTCATAGGAAAGCCTCCTGCTGTTGCAAAACCCGCCGCGGGCAGCCGGCGCTTGGTCCGGTTCCGCCCACCGATCCTCATTTGAGGCCGGGCGACGTGCAAAAGACAAGCCAATCCTCAACGCAGCAGCAGGATGCGGCTATCCCAGAATTCGCCGGCCGAGATATTCGCGGGTCGCAGCAGGCGGCGTTCATGGCCAAGGCTCAACAATCTATCGCGGGGCGCGTTCACATCGTCCTCGCTCAGGCTGATGGTGACCAGCGGCAG
>WNFQ01002495.1_pt1 | contig 15558 bp, 11 predicted proteins | sample 5400171 | NCBI WGS metagenome assembly WNFQ01 (sample SAMN13153356, study PRJNA577476) | soil metagenome | isolation source: 20 cm soil under Madrone tree | place: USA:California | collected 2016-06-14
GCACCCGCAGCGTGCATGCGGACGAACGGCAGCGCGCCCTCGATGTGCTGATCTCCGCCTACTGGAAGCCCGTCTACAAATACATACGTCTCCACTGGAAGAAAGAGAACGAGGAAGCGAAGGATTTGACGCAAGAGTTTTTCGTCCGCCTGTTGGAAAAACACCTGCTCGATCGTTTCGACCCGAGTCGCGCCCGTCTGCGAACCTATCTTCGACTTTGCGTGGACGGCCTCGTCATGAACCAGGACAAAGCCGCTCACCGCTTAAAGCGCGGTGGTGACGTGGCCCTCCTTCCCCTCGACTTCGAGACTGCGGAGGGTGAACTGCAGCAACTGCCGGTCGCAGCACCCGACGGGCCCGAGGAACTGTTCACCCGCGAGTTCGCCCGCAGCCTGTTCGGCGTGGCGCTGGACCGACTCCGTGCCGAGTGCGCCGCGAAAGGAAAGTCACTGCACTACCAGTTGCTCGAGTTTTATGACATCGAGGAAGGCGGCCGCGACCTCACCTACGACGAAATTGCCCGCCGGTTCAGCGCGAAGACCACCGACGTTACGAACTACCTAGCTTATGCACGCAAAGAATTCCGCCGGATTGTGCTCGACGAACTGCGAACGATGACCGCCACCGACGAGGAGTTCCGCCGCGAAGCCCACACACTGCTCGGGGTTAAACTGTGACGCACTGGCTCAGCGACTCGGCACTGGAGCGGCTGCGCGCGGCCGCCGACTCCCCCGATCTCACCGGCACGCGCTACCGCCTGGTGGACAAGCTTGGACAAGGCGGCATGGGCGGCGTTTTTCGCGCCGAGGACACCGCGCTCAACCGCCAGATTGCCATGAAAGTTATCAACCTACCTGACCCCGCAGGCGACTGGTCCGCCCGCCTGTTGCAGGAAGCGCATATCATCGCAAAGCTCGAGCACCCGGCAATCGTTCCCGTTCACGACGCGGGAGTTCTCCCGGATGGACGTCCTTACTACACGATGAAGTTGGTCCAGGGCAAACGCCTGGACGAGCACATTGCCATCGTGCAGAACGTGCCCGACCGACTCCGCATATTCCTGCGCATCTGTGACGCGGTCGCCTTCGCGCACGCCAACGGAGTGTTGCACCGGGACCTGAAGCCTGGCAACGTCATGGTCGGTCCCTTTGGCGAAGTATTGGTCATGGACTGGGGACTCTCGAAACTGATCGGCGCACCGGAAAGCAAGAGCAGACTTGCACAACCACAGGTACCCGGAACGTCTGCGCAAAGCGGAGGCACAGCACACGGAACCGTGATGGGCACTCTCGGCTACATGGCTCCCGAGCAGACCCGAGGAGAGTCGCTCGATCCGAGGGCCGATGTCTATTCGTTGGGAGCAATTCTGCAGTTTCTTCTGAAGGATTCGTCGCCCATCCCGCGCCCATTGACAGCCATCCGAAAGCAAGCTATGACCGTGGATCGCGTCGAGCGCTACCCGGCAGTTCAGGATCTTGCGACGGACGTCTCCCATTTTCTGGACGGGCTACCCGTCAGCGCCTATCCAGAAGGCCCGTTGACGCGCTCCTGGCGGTGGCTCGTGCGCAACCGCGTTTGGATCCTGTTGCTGCTGGCGTACCTCGTGACTCGAGCTCTGCTGATTTTTTTCAGGCCGCGCTAAAGAGTTCGCTGCGCGTGTGGAATAGAAGAGGGGAGCGGGCTTTCCCCGCCGGAGAAGAACAATGCACAAAGCGGTGCTTGGTCTGATTTTGGGAGCAATCCTGGGGATCTTCGACGGATTGACAGCATGGTTCACACCTGCCGCCAGACCGCAGATCCTCGGTATCGTGCTGGGATCAACGTTCAAAGGGCTGATCGCCGGCCTGCTCATCGGCTATTTCGCACGCAAGGTGAACTCGCTACCCCTTGGCATTTTCTTCGGCCTGAGTGTCGGACTGTTATTGGCCTATGCGGTGGCGGCGATGCAGCCAGGACCAAACCACTACTACTTCGAAATTATGCTGCCCGGAGGAATTGTCGGGGTGATCATCGGCTACGCGACCCAGCGTTTCGGACGAGCTCCGGAACCGGCCACACGATAGCTCCCAGGTCTCAGCGTCTTAGATTCAGGATTGCGCTCGAGTGGTGTGTGACGGGAAATCGAATAACCCGAAACGTGGAGACCTGAGACCTAGGACTTAAGGTCTGAGACCTAACACCTGAACTCGGCTGGAAGAGTCCGGCGAAGACTGCGAGACACGCTCTTGGTCCTCGCCATGAATGAGCCCGAATTTCTTGGGCTTGTAGCGTAGGGCATCGTGGCTGATGTCGAGCGGCTTAGCGGCCTGTGTCTGGTTCCGGACCTGAGCGTGAGTGGTCGCTACGCGCTGTGCGGCAAGTGCCACGACCGGTCGCTGGTATTGCCCGGCTCGGGCTTCAGTCATCAACGTCACGTCGGCCAAATTGGCGCATCGTGCTCCCTGTGTCATACGGCTCACGGAATGGGTGCGCAGTCGCCGGGCATATGCCGGACATGTCCGGAGAACGATTGGTGAACTTTGACGCAAATGTCGTGGCCCCGAGCGGCGCGAGTCCGATTTCCTACAACCAGGCTACGAAATCCCGCACGCTTGTCTGCCCCGGGCAAAGCCACTGAAGTCTGCGCCGCTGGGAACAGACAACAGCCCGTCTCCGAATTTTGAAGGCGCGCGCCAGCTGCATTACCATCGGCTGCAATGACAAACCGTCCTCGCCAGTGGCCGCGCGACCCCGTGTTCCTCCTGGCCGTGGTGGCGGGCCTCATCGCCTTCCTCGTGCAGTCGGGTGACCTGGATTCCGTTGACACCGCACGCCGCCTGCAAACCACCCATTCCTTTTGGACCTCGGCACCGCCAGTGCTGCCTAACGACTACCCGGAATTCGGCTTGCGCGGTCGTGGCGGAAAGATTTACGCCTGGTACGGCATCGGTCAGTCGCTGTTAATGCTCCCCGCGGACATGGTTGGCACGGGACTGGAAAAGCTACCCGTCTTTGCCGGCTACAACGGAAGTGACCCGAGCATCCGGAACGTGGTCGTCAGTGATTCCACCAATATTCTGGTGAACGTTCTAACGGCGCTCGTGTGCCTTCGTTTTCTTCTCTTACTGGGATTCGAGAGGAAGCACGCAGTCGCGGGAGTGCTGGCCCTGTTGGTGTGTACCACGCACCTGCACTACACCCAGAACATGATGGAGAACAACTACATCATGCTTCTGACGCTGACCGGATTTTGTTATCAGTACGAATGGTTGCTGACGCGCAACCGGCGGTCTCTGTGGATTGGATCCGCCGCCTTCGGTCTCAACCTGCTCACGCGTCTGACCACCGGCATGGACCTGATCGCCGGGGCATTTTTTCTGCTTCTGGTGCTGTGGTTTAGCGGTGCGCGCGGGCGGCCTTTGTGGGATCGCTTCCTAGCTTACGCTCGAATTGCTTTCCCCGTGTATGCCGCTTTCCTTCTGATCGATCGCCTCTACCAGTTCTACCGCTTCGCCTCGTTCTTCAATACATATGTCGCTCTCTTTGCGCAGGAACAGCATCGTCTGAGACCAGAGTTGCCCACCAACTATCCTTTCGAGACGCCCTTCCGTGTGGGATTTTTCGGAGCCCTGTTCACGCCGGAGAAGTCCATTTTTCTCTTCGATCCTCTCCTGTTGCTGATGATCCTCGTCTCCCTTCTGGCCTGGAAACACTTCCGCTCCGACGTGCGGGCGTATCTCGTGAGCGCATGGCTACTCCTGCTTGCCTATATTTGTTTCTATGCGAGGTACACCGTGTGGAGTGGAGACTCCGCCTGGGGCGACCGCTACGTCTCCAGCGCCGCGGAGTTCGCCGCCTTCCTCTCGGTGCCGCTTCTACTGAGGCATCGGGCTGAGGTCGGAAGACTCGTATGGAAGATCGGGGTCGCTCTGATCGCTATGGCCGTCGCCGTCCAGATAGCGTCGATCGCCTTTTGGCTGGAACTGGAACTCGCCCAGATGCTCACGCTCGGCCATCCCACGTTTGTCATCGGGTTGCGCTTCAAGAACGTTGTGGCCTTCGCACTCGGAAAAGCGGAGCAGTGGCAGCTGATGAATCCCGGCATGACGGACGACGCGTGGGACTACGTCCACATCACCACCTGGAATTTTCTGCCATTTGTTTTGCGGAGGGTGGGCGAAGCGCCCGCCTGGGTGGTGCGGACAGCATTCGCCATCTGGATTTCTGGACTTGCACTGCTGGCGGTCCTGCTGGGGCGACTCAATTCAGTTCTAACAAACACTCCGCGCAAAACCGCAACGTAGAGTCGCCATTCAGAGCCAGAGCCCAGCGCCCCAAAGCCCGGCGCCCGAAGCCAAGCCCAAGCCCCGCGTTCATAAGGCATCCTCCCCAAAGTCATTGCTCCTCCACCACTTGAGGATTGTCTTGGCTGCATTCCTGTGCTACGTTTATGGAAAGTTCACGGTCATTTTTTCCACAAGCACAGCAGCCCGGTGTTGTGGCCCGCGCCTGACACGTGAACAGGTGGTGTCATGAAAGACGCAATCGATTCCATACCAGCCCAACGCGCCCTCGATCAGGAGGCCTTCGCCAACCGCAAACTGATCCGGCCCGCCCTTAACCGCAACGACCATAACCATTCTCACAATCAGGCCCCCATGGAACGACGCGAGCGCCCCGACCGCCCCTCCGGAGGCAAGAAGCTACCTCCTCCCGAGACCACTCACGCCGAAAACTTCTATTACCAGAAGCAGATGCAGGGCAAGACCTCCATGGTCATCGTGCTGCGCGACGGCGAAGAGATCCACGGCGTCATCGAGTGGTACGACCGCAACTGCCTGAAGGTCAACCGCACTACCCAGCCCAACATCGTGGTCTACAAGCCCGCCATCAAGTACATGTACAAGGAAGGCGAAAACGGGAGATAGCTGATGGTTATGGTCGTTAGCTATTAGCTCTTGGCTCGAAGATGTTCGCGGTTGATCGCTCTAGCGCGCTGTCATTCCAAGTTCGGTTCCTACAAGAACATCCCCTCAAGAACTTTGTCATTCCGACGCCGAGAGTCGCGCAGGCGGAGGAACCTGTTCTACTGCGGCACAAACACTAGCCACTGCCGACTCTCGCCGGCGACGGTCTTGCCAACAGCCAACGACCATCAGCCGATCGCCAGCCTAAAGTTTTGGTAAAACGATCCCCTTCTGCGACTGGTACTTCCCCTTCCGATCCGCGTAGCTCACTTCGCATACCTCATCGGACTGGAAGAAAATAATCTGGCACAACCCTTCATTCGCATAAATCCGCGCCGGCAGCGGCGTCGTGTTCGAAATCTCCAGCGTCACGAAGCCCTCCCACTCTGGCTCAAACGGCGTAACGTTCACGATGATTCCGCAGCGCGCATAGGTCGATTTCCCTACGCAGATCGTCAGCACGTCACGCGGAATCTTGAAGTACTCGATCGACCGCGCCAGCGCAAACGAGTTCGGTGGCACGATGGCCACGTCCGAGCGCACCGTGACAAAGGACTTTTCGTCAAAGTGCTTGGGGTCGACGATGGACGAGTTCACATTCGTGAAAATCTTGAACTCATCGGCCACGCGCAGGTCATACCCGTAAGACGACAAGCCATACGACACGACACCTTCCCGCACCTGCTTCTCGGAGAAGGGGTTGATCATGTCGTGCTCATGCGCCATCTTGCGGATCCAGCGGTCACTCTTCAGCATGGTTCTCCTCTGGGAGTTGGAAATGGAGGCTTGCGCTTTGTTCACTGCAGGCAGCACAAAATCAGCCTTTAGCATTTGGCACTCAGCATTTAGCCACTCGACAACACTCTTTTTTGTCGGTGCAAACTAGCGCTTTCAAACGCCCAGCCCAAATTGGCGTGCTGGTTCGAGCGAGGGCCCGGACCGGCCAAATGCCGAGTGCTGATATGGCTAAGTGCTCTTGTTTGGCTGGAACTTCAGTCCTGTCATCTTACGAGACAATCCTGGTCGTTGACAATCTCAGATATCTCCCTTAGCATCAAGCACTTGGTGCCCTTTCCGCAATCCGCTCATGGGAGCCCAATGTGATCAAGCTCGATATCATCAATGAAGTCGTCAATAAAACCGGCATCACCAAGACCAAAGCCGAGTTAGCGGTCGAAACTGTCTTTGAGAGCATGAAGAAGTCGCTCGCCAAGGGCGATCGCATTGAACTGCGGGGCTTTGGCGTATTTAACGTGCGCCCGCGCAAAACTGGCATCGGACGCAATCCCCGCACCGGCGCCGAAGTTTCCATCCCGCCCGGCAAAGCAGTGCGCTTTAAGCCCGGCAAAGAGTTGCAGTCCATCGACTGATCCTCCGGCACCCCCTTCGATCTGTCATCCCGAGCGGAGTGAGGCGAACGCCGAACGCACTCGAGGGACCTTGTGTTCGCGCCTGTTACCACGAACGTCACGATATCTTTCGTTACCGGTCGGCACGCGTTGGCGTTGCCGACGGAAAAGTCCGTAAACCCGATGATGTCGCATGCCAACGCGAGGTCCTTCGACTCTGCTCGGCTGGCGCCTCGCGGCGCTCCGGATGACAAGGATAGACACCGCGTTGGCATGAATTGAAGCTCCCCTGACGTGAATGGAAAACCAGCGCTATGCAGCGAGAGCGGGAGGATTCCAGAGACGCGCGATGAAAGCCTGACCCAGCCAGTTTAGAATCATTCCCAGGCCCGAATCCGATGTCAGAACCCTTACCTTCCCTCCCCGCCTCGACGACTGAGTACTACCCGCCCGTCCAAGTGTGGGTGACTCCACCGCCCAAGCAGCGCTACTGGTTACACGCGCTCCTGCTGCTGGCCACGATTCTCACAACCCTCGTGGTCGGCTCGCACATGGAGTACAACTTCCTGCAGGGACAGTCGCCTTTGTCGGCGGAAGACAGCTATATCCCCTTCTTCCCGATCGACCTGGTGTGGCAACACCCTGCGCGTCTCCTGCTCGGCGTCCCGTTCTCGGCTAGCCTGATGCTGATTCTGGCTGCCCACGAGATGGGGCACTATCTCTACTGCGTGCGCTACGGGGTATACGCGACACTGCCATTCTTCATTCCGTTTCCGACGCTCTTCGGGACCATGGGCGCTTTCATCCGCATCCGTTCGCCCATCCGCTCGCGCACGGCACTGTTTGACATTGGAATCGCCGGCCCCATCGCCGGCTTCGTAGTCGCGTGCGCAGTGCTGGCTGTGTCGCTTGGATTCTCACGCGCCATTCCGGCGGGCGCGGCTTCACAAGGTATTGTTGATCTGCAATATCCGCTGATTTTTCAATTAGCGCATCGCATGCTCGCCGGGCTAGGGATGCTACACGGTTTCGCCATGCTGCCGTTAGAGCGTGTCTACCTTCATCCCGTGGCAATCGCCGCTTGGGTTGGGATGTTTGCGACGTCATTGAATTTGCTGCCCGGAGGCCAACTTGATGGCGGACACATCGTCTTTTCGATCGTGCCGCGCGCACATCGATTCGTTTCGCGCCTCACGATCCTGGTCCTGATTCCCATGGCGGTCTACTTATGGACGGGCTGGCTGATCTGGGCCATCCTGCTTGAGATCAGCAGTTTTCGCCATCCCCAGGTGGGGGAGTGGCCGAAGATTTCGGGCGTGCGCAGCTGGCTGGCAATCATTGCCCTGGCCATGCTCGCCCTGACGCTGACCCCGGCTCCGTTCGCGCACAACTCGTTGAAAGAAGCAGTGCGAGAGTATCGAAAAAAGTAGCCTTGCGCCTCCGTCCACTTCGCTGTCTACGCGATCGACGCACGCGCGATGAATCAGAGCGATAATGAGGACGTTATGTCCTCCTCCCGCAAGGTTTCCCGCCGAACGTTTTTGCAATCTGTGTCTGTCACAGCAGCCGCTGCGGCCGCTCCCGCTTTCTGGATCCCGCGCGCCTTCGCAGGAGCGACGCCCGCTGTGCTCGACCAGTTCAGCTACAGCGACGTAACGCTCACCAGCGATCTGCACGAAAAACAACTCCGCGATACGCAAGCGGTTCTCATGGGGTTGAGTGAAGACAGCCTGATGAAGCCCTTCCGCCAGATGTCGAGCCAGGCCGCCCCCGGCGCGGACCTGGGCGGTTGGTACAACTACGATCCCGGCGAACTGCGGGACGATGGCGTGGGTTTCGCTCCCACCGCGACGTTCGGTCAATGGGTTTCAGCCTTGGCGCGCATGTACGCCATCAGCGGCGATCAAGCTTTGGGCGAGAAGGTGCTGCGTCTCAATCGTCTGTACGCGCAGACCATCTCGAGCGATTATTATGCCAAGAACCGATTCCCGGCGTATTGCTACGACAAGCTGGTGTTAGGGCTTATCGATTCTCACCGCTTCGTTAATGACAGTGATGCATTTGCGATTCTTGAGCGGACAACGACCGCAGCGTTGCCGCAGCTTCCCGGGCATGCGGTCGAACGTGGAAAGCCCTGGCGTCCCAATCGCAAAACGGAAGACTGGAACTGGGACGAGTCCTACACCCTGGCCGAGAATCTGTTTCTCGCCTACCACTACGGCGCAGGAGAGAAATATCGCGATCTCGGCCAGCAATACTTGTACGAGCCGTACTACGACCGGCTGGCACGGGGCGAGAACGACATGGGCGGCCGGCATGCTTATAGCCACGTGAACTCGCTGTCGTCCGCGATGCAGGCGTATCTCACATTAAACAGCGAGAAGCATCTGCGCGCCGCGCAGAATGCCTTCAATATGCTTTTGGCGCAGAGCTTCGCGACCGGCGGCTGGGGTCCCGGTGAGCAACTGCGCACGACTGGCAGCGATGACGTCTCTGCCAGCCTGACCAGGACTCACTACAGTTTCGAGACCCCCTGCGGCTCGTACGCGCACTTCAAGCTCACGCGTTACTTGCTGCGTGTCACGCGCGACCCGCGCTATGGCGACAGCATGGAGCGCGTGATGTACAACACCGTCCTCGGAGCCAAGCCGCTCGCTGCCGACGGGCACACGTTCTACTACTCCGACTACAACTTCAAGGGAAGCAAGTTTTACCACGACGGGCGCTGGCCCTGCTGTTCGGGAACATTGCCGCAAGTAGCTGCCGACTATCGCCTTAACTTGTACTTCCGCGAGCGCGACAACGTTTTCGTCAACCTGTACGTGCCATCGACAGTACGCTGGAAGCATAGAGACGCCCACGTCTCACTGACGCAGAAGACCAACTACCCATTCGAAAGTGCCGTGCAGTTGGAAGTCAGCACATCGAAGCCCGTGGAGTTCGCGGTAAACGTGCGAATCCCGGCGTGGGCGGAGGGCGCTTCGGTGGCTATCAACGGCAAGCGCATCTCGGAATCGGTGAGTCCGCAAACATTCGCCACCATTCGCCGCCAGTGGAAGACGGGCGATCACATTGAACTCGAACTGCCACTACGACTGCGCCTTGAGCCGATCGATGAGCGCCATCCGCAGACGGTAGCACTGCTATCCGGCCCGTTGGTGCTGTTTGCAATGACCGATGCTGCTCCCGCGGTGACCAGCCAGGAATTGTTTGCTGCCAAAAAGATGGCGACCGAGAAATGGCAGGTGGTGAGTGCCAGCGGCATTCTCGACTTGCTTCCGTTTACGGCGATTGGAGATCAGTCATACTCCACGTACCTGGTCCTGGGCTCCTAAGGAGCGCGCTTCGACTTCAATTAGCCCGTCCGTTGCTGATGGATCAGCGGCGTAATGACGATCAGGCCGATTCCCATTTTGGTTCACTTCTAGCTAAGTTATTGAAAAATCGTGCACCGACCAAATTCAGGGTCAAAACTGGGATAGCAGGTCGCGTAGAATGCCAATTAATCGCGCCCAGAAGCGTTATACGCGTACTGTGGCACTCGGGCCGACCGGAATCATCCGCGAGGCGGAGCGAGCTCCGGGGAGCTCTTATTGCGTTTTGTTATCCACGAGCTAATGCGACGATTATGGTCGGAGATCAACCCAGAACCCTAAAAGCCTTTAACCGCGAAGATCGCAAAAGTTGCGCAAAGAGCGCGAAGGGCCTTCTTTGCGTTCTGGGCGTGAGCTTGGCGTCCTTTGCGGTTACAGGCTCTTGTTAGACAGAACTCGCGGGTGGGAAAAGCAGGTTGCCTCCACCTCCGCTGCGCTCGGTGTCGGAATGACAAGAGGCAATGGACTGCCTGGGAATCGGAATGGCTAGCCTGACGACCGAAGACTGGCGACCTACCACTGTCCTATCCCATTCTGCCCGTAGCAATCCCTTGTGCCCAGTCGTCGCGGCCCAGCCCGCGCGCGTATTCGGCGGCGGAATGATGATCGTAGACCACGCGTTCGAGCGATACGTTCCAGCCCGCGCCATTTTTCTCCAGAATGCCGTAGCAAGCGTGTGGCGAAAATGTCTGCATGCGGTAGCGTACTGGCTCAACGTCGTCGTAGGCAGGGACGCCAATGCTTCCGGGGTTGACGATCAACTGCCCGGTGGACAACTCGACCACGCGCGGAATGTGCGTGTGTCCGCAGAGGATCACAGGTTGGTGCACGCCTTGCAGCAGTTCGCGGATCGCGCCTTCGGAACGAACTTCGGGCAGGCCCTCCATGATGTCTTCGAGCAGGTAGATCATGTCACTGCCCGGGGTACCGTGGCACAGGAAGATATCGTTCTCGAATACCGCTGTCTTGGGCAACTCGCTGAGCCAGCGGATCGGTTCCTCGCCCAGGTCGCGGATGACGTAGGCCAGGGTCGGGATGCTTGCGAGATCGCGTTCGCTGGCTTCAAAGATCATGCGGTCCTGGTTGCCCTGGATGGTGGCCAGAACGTTTTCGTGCAGCAGCCGTTCGTAGGTGGCGTGGGGTTTGAGCGGACCGTAGAGCGTATCGCCCAGGTTGACGAAGGCACCCGCGCCGCGGTTCTTGGCATGTTTCAAAACAGCGTCGAGCGCCCAAACGTTAGCGTGGATATCGGCGAGGATGGCGAGACGGGCGATCACGGAAATAGCAGGTGATTGCAAATTAGCGTATCAGAAAATGCGATTTGCAGGCGGGCTGAGCTCCGAGCTACGAGCTTTGAGCGGAAAGCTTTTAACCGCAGAGATCGCAAAGAAATGCCCCAGAGCGCGTACAGGGATTCGGCCCGGCGCGCAAATGACGACGGGAGAATCGAATCGAGCGCCCCAGACCTGACCCCTCAGACCTGAGACCCGGGACCTAAGACCTGCCAGCTGACACCTGCGATATCCTTCCTACACATGCCCGAATTCTGCGACGTCGCTTTGCCGGTGCCTCTTGACACCGCTTTTTCTTACCGCGTGCCGGAAGGTATGGAACCGGCAATCGGTGGGCGGGTGCTCGTGCCGTTCCGGCAGCAGCGTATGAGCGGCATTGTCGTGGACCTGCACGATCGCACACCCGCGGTCGTGACCAAGAACGTGGTCAGCGTGCTCGATGCCGTGCCGGTGCTGGACGCGCAGCTTCTGCGGCTGGGGAAATGGATTGCGGATTATTATCTGGCGCCTGTCGGAGAAGTGTTTCGCACCATGTTGCCGTTGAGCGCGGAATTCAAGCGCACGATCGTCTACCGGATCGCCGAACAGGGCCAAATGGCCTTGCATCTGGGCGGGACCTCGGGATCGTCGGCGCGGGCGCGGCGCACTCCCGAGGAACAACTAGTCGAATTTCGCGTGCTGGATTATCTGGCAAATCGCGCGGAAGCTCTCGAACCGAGCCTGCGAAGCGCAACGTCGGTGAGCCGTACGGTGCTGACGGGAATGGTTCGCAAGAAGTGGATCTTGCGCGAAGACGTATCGGGTGCGCGGGATGCAGCACGGCTTGTGAAGATCGCCGTGCTTCGTTTTGCGGAGAACTCGCGCTCGGCGCTTGTTCCGGCGGACGAGGATCCTTCGGCAGGCTCAGGGCAGGCAAACCGCCGCTCCACGCCCAGGCGCAATGCAAACCAACGGACGGTGATCGAGACGCTGGCGGCTGCGGGCGGGCGGCTTGCGGTCGACATCCTGCAGACTCTCGATGTGCCCCGCACGACTCTGGGCACGCTCGTCAAACGCGGGCTCGTCGAGATCCTCGAAGAGCCGGCCGAGTTTCACGTCTCCCGCACCAAACCGCGGCCTTCACCGTTCGGCTTCCAGTTCAACCCGGCGCAGCAGCAGGCATTGCGACGCATCGAAGAAGGCGTCGCGGCGCGCAAGTTTGCCGGCATTCTGCTGCACGGGGTTACAGGCTCGGGGAAGACGGCGGTGTATCTGGCGGGGATGCGCGCGGTGCTCGAGGCAGGGCGCTCGGCCATCCTGCTGGTGCCGGAGATCGGTCTAACTCCCGCCGTGGCCGCGGATCTGCATCAGGTCTTCGGCGACAAGGTTGCGATCCTTCATTCCGCGCTCTCCGATCAGGAGAGGGCTGAGCAGTGGCATCGCATCAAACGGGGCGAAGCGCGCATGGTGGTCGGCACACGATCGGCGGTGTTCGCGCCCGTCTCCGACCTTGCCTTGATCATCGTGGATGAAGAACAGGACTCTTCCTACAAGCAGGAAGAAACGCCGCGCTATCAGGCCCGCGACGTAGCCGTGATGCGCGCCAAGATGGCGGACGCGATGGTCGTGCTCGGCTCGGCCACGCCATCGCTCGAGTCGTATTACAACGCCCAGAAGAACAAGTACGCGCTCGTGGAATTGCCGGACCGGGTCGAGCAGCGTCCGCTGCCCGAGGTCGAACTGATCGACATGAAGCAGGAGTTCCAGGAGACCGGGCAGGAGCAGGTCATCTCACGGAAGCTGGCTGAGGAAATTCGCGAGCGGATCGAGCGCAAAGAGCAGGTGATGATCCTGCTGAACCGCCGCGGCTACTCGCCCGTGGCACTCTGCCGGGCTTGCGGACATCGCATGGAATGCCGTAACTGCGCGGTTGCTATGACTCAGCACAAGGGAGCGCGGCGCATGGTCTGTCACTACTGCGGATTTCAGGCGCCGATCCCGAAGACTTGCGGAGAGTGTGGAAGTGAGTACGTGTATTTTCTCGGAACCGGTTCGGAGAAGCTCGAAGAGTTGCTGCACGGCATGTTCCCGACGGCACGGATCGGGCGGCTCGATCGCGATACGGTGCGCGGGAATGAGGATTTCGAGCGCGTGCTCAACGCGCTCAACCAAGGCCAGCTTGATCTGCTGGTGGGCACGCAGATGATTGCCAAGGGACACGACGTGCACGGCGTCACGCTCGTGGGTGTGGTGGGCGCGGATATCGCGCTGGGTCTGCCCGATTTTCGTGCGGCTGAGCGAACCTTCCAACTGCTGACGCAGGTAGCGGGACGCGCCGGACGCGGCCAGACGCCCGGCAAAGTCGTACTGCAAACCTACTTTCCCGATCATTACGCGGTGCAGTATTCAGCGCGCCATGACTTTGTCGGCTTCTATGAAAAAGAATTGCAGTTTCGCACCTGGATGCACTATCCGCCGTATTCCGCGCTGGCCAACGTTCTGGTGCGCAGCGCTAAACTGGAAGAAGCCCTCCAGTGGTCGGGCATTCTGGGCAAATGGTTCGACGGGACGCGGCACGAGGGAGTTCGGGTGCTGGGTCCGGCGGCCGCGCCCATCGTGCGCCTGAAGCGCGATTACCGCTATCATTTCGTGCTGAAGTCAGCGAGCCGGGAAAAGCTGAACTCGCTGCTGCGGACGATGCTCTCGTATGCGGTCTCGCAGAAGATTCCGCGTACACAAATCATCGTGGACGTGGATGCGCTGTGGTTGATGTAGGGAGCTTAGAGCCTCGAGCTATGAGCTGCGAGCGGTCGCAAACAGGATCCTTACCGTGCCGGGAAGACTGCTCAGCGCTTAATGTTCCGGTAGACGGTTTGTGATGAAATCCTCTACACGGCTGGCGACGGGAGGATCCATATTTGCCAGCACGGCAACTACGTAGCCGTTCGCCGGGCAGATTTCCAATCCGCCGTTCATTCCGGGCGCACCGCCGCCGTGACCGAAGCATCGGGTGCCGTTGATCTTGCGATCCTCAAAACCGTACGCGTATGTGTTTTCGGGCGTTCCGGGCTTGGCTGTGGTTAACAGTCCGGTGTAGTGCGCATTCAGCAGCTTGTTTCCCTGGAGGGCAGCGGCAAACTTCGACAGATCTTCCACAGTCGAATAGCCGCCGCCTGCCGACGTGCCGCGATAGGGCAGCGTATCCGTATTCGGGTGCCAATCCTTCCCACCCATTTTGGTATATCCGATGCTGCGACCCGTTACCGGTTGATCTTCTGGCTCGGAGCCGCTCGCAGTCATGCCCGCCGGCGTGTAGATATGCTCCCGAATGTAGTCGTAATAACTCTGGCCACTGATTTTTTCGACGACTACGCCGAGCAGAAGAAAACCATAGTTGCTGTACTCCCACTTACTGCCCGGGTCGAACCCGGGGGCGCGGTTGCCGTAAAGTTTCACATAGTCCTGCAGCGTGCGCAGCTCGAGTCGATGCGCCTCAAACTCCGGGCCGAAAATGTCGCCCGTGCCACCGGTATGCGTCAGCAACTCGTGCATGGTCACTTTCGTTGCGACGTCTTTATTCGGATAGTCGGTGAGATATTTCCCTACGGGATCGTCGAGCGTCAGCTTGCCGGCTTGCGCGAGCTGCAGAGTGGCCACGGCTGTGAACATTTTGTTCATGGAGCCGATGCGGAAGCGTGTCTTCAAGGTATTCAGTGTTTTGTGCTCGCGGTCCGAGAGACCGTATGCCTCTGTAAAAGCCGGCTTCCCGTTCTTGGAGACAAGAACAGCACCGGCAAAGCGGCCCGCGGCAGCGTCTTTTTCCAGCGTTTTGCGCAGCGCCGACGTCAGGTCGGCTTCCGTCATATGGGGAAGGGGAAACTCTGCCGGCCGGGGGATGGCCCAGATAGACATATCCTTGATGCGATGGGGTTCGGCAGCTTCCACTTCAAGAGTCAGGCGCGCGAACTGGTCGGAGATGCGCTCCTGCACCAGCGCAACCAACTTTACTGGCGTAGATTCTTCTACTTTTCTGAGTTCGAAGCCTCCCACCATTTCGCGAAAACCCACCTCCTGGTCAGCATGCGCAGCTCTGGACGGAAATTGTTTCTGCAGAAAATCCCGGTAGGCGTCGGGGGTGCCACGGTTGAAGCTCTCCAACCACGCGGCACATTGCTTGCCGGCAGGCGTATCCGGAAGTTGCACTTGCGCAGAGCAAATCAGGGCCGCAAGGTTCAACAAGAGAAGGGCTGCAACAAAGACAAATACACTCAGCGTTCTCATGGTCGCGATCCTTTCCGGAGTAAGGGGTAGCCATCTTATCTCATCTAAAATTGCGATTTCGCGGTCAGGCGTGCTTTACTGACGTTCTTTGGGTTTCTCAGGAGGAGTGAATGCATAGGACGACCGTTTCTCTAAGCGCACTTATTTTGGTTCAATGGGCGCTTCCCCTGAGCCACGGCGCCGACCGTGACTGGATCGCGGTGAGCAACGACTTCACGAACATGGCGCTCGCGGTCGACATGAAGCATCATCCCGAGGAAGGGACCCGCCAGGGCTTAAGCAAGTACGATGAACTGGTCCAACAGCCGACCTTGGCGGATGAGGATGCGGAGCGCAA
>WNFQ01001744.1_pt1 | contig 15555 bp, 10 predicted proteins | sample 5400171 | NCBI WGS metagenome assembly WNFQ01 (sample SAMN13153356, study PRJNA577476) | soil metagenome | isolation source: 20 cm soil under Madrone tree | place: USA:California | collected 2016-06-14
CCGGCCGGAAGGCCAGGGTGAGATGATCCCCCGGCCCGCGGGTGACCCGGGTCTCCAGCACGGTCCCTGCGACTTCCGGCGCCCCCGCGGGCGCCAGGAATGTGCGGGGCTTGCCGTCGGCCAGCACCTCTCCGAACACCCGCTCGAGCTCGGTGCCTTTCGCCGCCGGGAACGCGATCCAGATGCTCCGACCCAACACCCGGTCCGCCGGCAGCGCGGTGATTCGAGCCGCCGCCGCCGACCATTCGGTGATCGTCCAATCGGGAGCCATCGCCAATACACCGACGTCGAGACTGTCGAGCAGCTCTTTCGCTTCCATAGGTATCCGCTCCTGCGACACACAAAGCCCCGTTGGCCTGATCGCGGGCGCAACGGGGCCGGGTGAGTTTCGACGCAACGATTGTCGTTTGCTGGTACCAGGGTGGGTTCCTCCCGTTCCCCTGTCAAGCGGCGGGGGGCGATGCGTCGACGCAACAGGTGCGGAGCGGCGCCTCGGGCGGCTAGACCCGCCGCACCTTCCAGCGGCCGCGCCGAAAGATCAGAGCGCTCACGACCGCGACCGTCGAGAACGCGATCGTCACCGCCAGGGCCACGCCGCGGGGCCCAAGCCCCGCGCGGCGCGCCAACAGGTACGCGAGCGGGATCTCCCACAGCCAGAAGCACCCCAGGTTGATCCACGTGGGCGTCCACGTGTCGCCCGCGCCGTTGAACGACTGCGTGATCACCATCCCGTACGCATAGAAGAGGAACCCATAGCTGATGGTCCGCAGTGTCAGCACCGCGATCGGGGCGACCGCCGGGTCACCCGTGAACACGCTGACGATCGGTCCGGCGAACGCCACGAACAGGGCCCCCACGCTGCCGAGGAACAGCATGTTGTAGAACCCCGCGAGCCACACCGCTCGTTCGGCGCGCTCAGGGTTCCCCGCGCCCAACCCCTGCCCTACGAGCGTCGCCGCCGCGTTGGCGAGTCCCCACGAGGGCAGCAGCGCGAACACGATGATCCGGATCGCAATCTGGTACCCCGCGATTGCCTCCGTCCCGAAGCTCGAAATGATCCGTACCAGGAAGATCCAGCTCGCGGTGCCGATCAGCACCTGGAGCGTGCCCGTACCCGAGAGGCGGAGCATGGTCCGCATGACAGCGGGTCGCAGCCTGAGCTGCGCACGGCGAATCACCACCCGCGCGTCGCCGCGCCACAACCGGTACAGCTGATACAGCACGCCGGTGCCACGTCCGATGGTCGTGGCGATGGCGGCGCCGGTCACGCCCAGACGGGGGAACGGCCCGAGGCCAAAGATCAGACAGGGGCCGAGAGCGATGTTGATCCAGTTCGCGAGCCACAGCACGCGCATCGCGATCGCCGCATCGCCGGCACCGCGGAAGATCGCGTTGATCAGGAAGAGCATGACGATCACGACGTTCCCGCCGAGCATCACCCGCGCGTACGTGACCCCCATGGTCTGCACCGCGGGGCTCGCGCCCATCACGGCCAGCAGGCGGGGCGCCAGCACCGCGCCCACCACGCCGATCACGACGGCCACGATCAGTCCTAGCGCGATTCCCTGCACCGCCGCCTCCGCGGCTCCCTCGGCGTTCTTTTCTCCGATGCGCCGAGCCACCACTGCCGTGACGCCGATCGACAGCCCCATCGCGGCCGTGTAGATCAGCGTCAGGAGCGATTCCGTGAGTCCGACGGTGGCCACGGCATCCGGCCCGATGTGGGCCACCCAGAACACGTCCCACACGGCGAACACCGACTCCATGATCATCTCCGCGACCATGGGAATCGCGAGCAGCACGATCGCCCGGCCCAGGGGGCCGGAGGTGTAGTCGTGGTGCGAGCCACGCAGCGCTACCCGCACCGTGGCCCAAAAGCCGCCGGCCGATGGCTGCGCCTGCAGTGGCTGTGTGGCGGGTTCCGTCACGAAGACTTGCCGCGATCGAGCTGCGGTTGCACGTATTTGGTGTAGCAGTCAGGGCAGATGCCATGGCTGAGCAACTGCTCGAAGTGCTCCTCGATGTATTGCTCCAGCGGCTCCCACTCCTCCTTGTCGTTACGGATTCGCTTGCAATACGAGCAGATGGGGAGCAATACCTCGAGCTGCTCGATCTCCTTGCGCAACCCGAGGATGCGCTCCGCGACGTTGAGCCGGGCGCGCAGCTCGTCCGGGTCCACCGGCTTGGCGATGAAATCGTCCGCCCCGGCCTCCATGCCTGCCAGGTACTGCTGCTTGCCGCCGCGCACCGTGACCAGGATGAAGTAGACGTACGGCTCGCGCGTACGGGCGCGGATGCGGCGGCACAGCTCGGGGCCGTCCATCTCGGGCATGTACCAGTCGGAGATGATGATGGGCACGCGCGCCAGCTGGAGCAGCTCCCACGCCTCGCGGCCGTTGGGTGCGCTTCTGACCTCGTAACCCGCCGCTTTGGCGAGCGCGCCCAGCTGGGCGCTCGCCACCGGGTCGTCGTCCACGACCAGCACGGGAATCGCGTTAGGCATCCGCCCCGCCTTTCGTTGCCGTCCGAAGATAGTCGAGCGCAGCCTGCGCCTCGCCGCGTACGTGCTCAAGTTTGTCACGCGCCCCAGCCACATCGCCATCCCGCGCCGCGCGCTCCATGTCTTCCAGCAACGCGGCGAGGTGGCCCGCGCCGATCGTCCCCGCGGCCGACTTGAACGCATGCGCCGCCCGTTGCAGCGGCTCGGCCTCGGTACCGCGCGCCGCCGTCACCAAGGCCTCCAGGCGCTGCGGCAGGGTTGCCACGAAGGTCTCGAGGATCCCGTCCACCGCTTCGGCCGCCCCCGCCTCCTCCATGGTGCGTCGGAAGGCCGCGAGGTCCACCGCAGGGGACGGCGCCGCGGCCGTGTCGGCCGGCTGGGCGCCCCGCCCTTCGACGGCGGCGAACAGGTCGTGCGCCTTGAACGGCTTCGCGAGATACCCACTCATCCCACGCTCCAGACAGCGCTCGCGCTCCCCGCTGAGCGCGTGGGCCGTGAGGGCGATGATCGGGAGCGTCCGGCCCTGCGGCAGGGCACGAATCTTCTCCGTCGCCTCGAACCCGTCCATCCCGGGCATCTGGATATCCATCAGGACGACGTCGTAACCCTCCCGGGCGACGGCGTCCACCGCTTCGCGGCCGTTGCTCACGACGTCCACCTGGTGGCCCCGCTTCACGAGCATGGCCGTCGCCACTTGCTGGTTCACCGGGTTGTCCTCCGCCAGCAGGATCCGCAGCGCGTGGCGCGACTCGGCGATCGAGTGGCGCGTGACGAGGTCGACCTCGCCTGGCGCCGACGCGGTGCCCGCCAGTACCGTCCCCACGGCCTCCACCAGGTCCGCCCGCGCGATGGGCTTGGTGAGATACGCCTGGATGCCCAGCTGCCGGCATCGCTCCCCGTCACCCCGTTGCCCCGCCGACGTGAGGATCAGGAGCCGCGTCGTCTTCAGCGCGCGATCGGCGCGGACGGCGGTGGCGAGCTCGAAGCCGTCCTGGTCCGGCATCTGGGCGTCGAGGATCGCAAGGTCATAGGGCGCTCCCGCGCGCGCGGCGCGGCGCAGCGCCTCGAGCCCGGCGTCGGCGCGGGGCGCTTCGTGCACGGCCATCCCCTCGGCCCCCAGCATGTCCCGGACGATCCGCCGGTTGGTTTCATTGTCATCCACCACGAGGAGCCGGCGTCCGCCGAGGGACACGGTCGCGCGAGCCGCGGCTTGCGCGGCCTCGAGCGGGAAGGTGAGGGCGAAACCGAACTCGCTGCCCTGGCCCACCTCGCTCGTGACCGCCAGCTCGCCGCCCATCAGCCCCACCAGGCGCCGCGAGATCGCGAGGCCGAGTCCGGTACCGCCGTAGCGGCGTGTCATCGACGCGTCCGCCTGTGTGAACTCCTGGAAGATCGTGCCCAGCTGCTCCGGCGAGATGCCGATGCCCGTGTCCCGCACACGGAACTGTACGGCCGCCCGGTCGCCGTCGCGCTGAATCACGCTGGCCGACACGTCCACTTCACCTTCCTCGGTGAACTTGATCGCGTTCCCGATCAGATTCATGAGCACCTGGCGCACCCGGGTCGGATCGCCCCGCACCATCTGGGGCACGTCGGGCGGCACGTCCACCGTGAGCTCGAGGTGCTTCTCGCGCGCCCGGACCGCGAGCAGCGTGGCGGTGGCATGCACGACCTTGGGCAGGTCGAACGGGATCGATTCGAGCTCGAGATGCTCGGCTTCGATCTTGGAGTAATCCAGGATGTCGTTGAGGATGGTGAGCAGCGCCTCGGACGAGGTACGCACCAGCTCCAGGGCGCGCCGCTGCTCCGGGGCCAGTTCCGTGTCCAGCACCAGCTCGACGAAGCCGAGGACCGCGTTCATCGGCGTGCGGATCTCGTGGCTCATGTTGGCCAGGAACGCGCTCCGCGCCCGGGCCACGCGCTCCGCGAGGTCGCGTGCCGCGCGCATCGCCTCGTCCGCCGCCTTTCGATCGCTGATGTCCTCGTACAGCGCGACCAGCGCGCCGTCGGCGGCGGCCTTCACGGCGGCCGCCGAAAGGCGGACCTGGATCCGTCCGCCGTCCTTGCGCATGCGCTCGACTTCCACCCGCACGGTCTCACCCCGCCGGACGCGCGTCTCCAGGTCATTCGACTCGGAGCGGAGGGATTCCGGCACGATCAGCCGGTCGATACCGGCGCCGACGACCTCGGCCGCGGCGTACCCGAACAGGTCCTCGAACGCCGGGTTCACGCTGCGCACGACGCGCTGGTCGTCCAGCACCGCGATGGCCACCGGCGTACTCGCGATCAGGGCATCGAGGTAGGCGTGTTGACGGGCCAATTCTTGAGTGGACCGCTCCAGCAACGCCGCCGCGCGGACACGCTCGGCGAATGTCCGGTGGGCACGCCCATGCACTCGGTCCATCCCCCACACGAACATCGCGATCAGGACGATGGCCAGGAGATGCGGCCGGGAGTGGCCCTGCAACAGGATGCCGATGGGGAGCGGGGCGAGGACGGTGATCAGGAGGTAGTGAAAGCTGCGCCGGTCGCCGACCAGCGTGCCGGTCGCGCCGGCCACGATTCCGGCCACCACCACGAGGATGAGTGCCGCCTGGTCGAGGCCCAGCGCCGGGATCGCCGAAGCCGCTCCGAACCCCCATGCCAGGCCAACGCCGGCCACGGTCAGGCGCACGCCCCGCAGGGCCTCGTCGGCGGAGAGGCTGCGCCCTCGGGCGCGCACCCGCCACCAGGCTCGCAACCCGGCGGCGGCCGCGACCGCTCCGACCCATCCGATCGTGACCTCGATAGGCAGGGAGTTCCATACCAGCGCGGCGACCACACTGACGAGCAGGATGTGCAGGGACTCGGCGAACGGGCCGCCCGCCAGGAGCTGACGGACCGCCGCGCGTTTCACCTCGGCTTCGACGCGCGGCTCCTCTTCGGTGACGAGCGTCGCCGGGTCTCGAGACATGCCTCTAATTGCGGTAATCACGGTCGGTTGCGCAACATCGCGCGACCACGGAGGCGGGGATAGGGCGTTTTTGCGGCACGGTGGGGCGCCAATGCGACAGTTTGCCCTGGTCTGGCCGCCCCCTATGAGTTCGGCTTCGTCTCCAGGGCCGAGCCGATGGCGCCGAGCAGCGCCTCCGTGCCCACGGGTTTCACGAGGAGGGACGCGATGCCCATCGCCGCGACGCGCGTCCGGGTTTCCGGATCGCTACGGCCGGTAACGACGAGCACGGGGATGGCGGAGAGTGTCTCGATCTTGCGCAGCCGCTCCAACACGAGAAACCCGTCGCCGGCGGGGAGTCCCAGATCAAGCAGAATGAGGTCGGGCCGCTCGCGGTTCACGACCGTCAGGGCCGAAGCGGCGTCGGCCGCCCGGGCCACGGTGTAGCCGTTGGCCGCGAGCCGGGCCTCCAGATCCGCGCGGGCGACGGGGTCGTCCTCGATCACAAGGATTTTCTGGCGGCCGGAGCGTCCGCGCCGAGTGGCGGGTTTCATCGGGTCACCTGTCGGATCCCGTGAAGCACCGGCAAGCCGGTGCCGGGCAAACGCCTACTGCGTATCATCGAGCACCTCGCGGATCTTCCGGACCAGGTCATCCGGCTTGAACGGCTTCTGGAGGAAGGCGACGCCCGCGTCGAGCACGCCGTGGTGGACGATGGCATCGTCGGTGTAACCCGACAAGAAGAGCACTTTGAGGCCCGGCTGCCGGGCCGTGAGGCGTTGGGCCAGCTCGCGCCCCCCCATCTCGGGCATCACCACGTCGGTCACCAGGAGGTCGATCGGCGCGGCGTGCTGCTCCGCCACCTGAACGCCGTCCCGCCCCGTTGCCGCGAGCAGCAGCTTATAGCCGTGCTTCTCGAGCACTCGGCGCGCCAGGTTGCGCACCGCGGCTTCATCCTCCGCAAGCAGGATCGTCTCGGTGCCGCCGAGCGCGCGGGCGGGAGGTTGCGGTGCGGCTACGGGCTCGCCAGCCTGCTCCACGCGCGGCAGGTAAACTTTGAAGGTGGCGCCCCGGCCGGGCTCGCTGTACACCCAGATGTAGCCGCCGCTCTGCTTCACGATGCCGTACACGGTCGCGAGCCCGAGCCCCGTGCCCTTGCCGAACTCCTTGGTGGTGAAGAACGGTTCGAACAGCCGTGCCTGCGCCGCGCGATCGATGCCGACACCGGTGTCGGTCACAGCGAGCATTACATAGCGGCCCGGCTCGACCGTCCCGTGCTCCCACGCGTACCCGGCGTCGAGATCCACGGTGGCGGTCTCGATCGTGAGCTTGCCGCCGCGCGGCATCGCGTCGCGCGCGTTGACGACCAGGTTCACGATGACCTGCTCGAGCTGCCCGGGATCGGCCAGGACGGCGGCGCGGGACGCCTTGGCCACGAAGCGCAATTCGACGTCCTCGCCGATCAGGCGGCGCAGCATCTTCTCGAGGTTGGTCACCAGCGCATCCACGTCGAGGACCTTGGGTGCAAGCACCTGCTGCCGGCTGAACGCCAGGAGCTGGCGCGTCAGGTCCGCCGCCCGGACCGCCGCCTTCTGGATCTCTTCGGTCTCCGCGTGCTCCGGGTGCTCGGGGCCGAGCGCCCGGCGCAGGAAGTCCACGGAGCCGAGGATGGCGGTGAGCAGATTGTTGAAGTCGTGGGCGATCCCGCCGGCGAGGCGGCCCACAGCCTCCATTTTCTGCGTCTGGCGCAAGCGCTCCTCGAGCGCGCGCTGCTCCGTCACGTCGTCGACGATGAACTCGAAGCACTCGATCGTCCCGTCCGGGGCCCGCACCGGGCGACCGTTCAGACGCACCGTGATGACGCTGCCGTCCCGGCGCCTCCAGGCGACCTCTTCAATGGCGGAGCCGAACTGCTCGCACCGGGCGAGGATGCGGGCGCGCGCTGCGGGGTCCACGTACACGTCGCGGCTGGCGTCCATCTTCAACAGGTCGTCAGTCGACGGGAAGCCGAGCATCGTGAACAGCGCCGGGTTCACCATGAGGAACTTGCCGTCGGCGGTCGCCCGATAGATGCCGTACGCGGCATGCTCCACGAGGCCGCGGTAGCTCGCCTCCGAGCGACGCAGCGCCTGCTCCGCGTGCTTCTCCTCGGTGAGGTCGCGGACGAAGGCCCCAAACAGCCAGTGATCGCCCAGCCGGATGGGGGTGACCGTCAGCTCGACCGGGAACTCCCGTCCGTCCCGGTGCAAGGCGGTGATCTCAATGCGCTGCCGCAGGATCGGCCCTTCCCCCGTCTCGAGGAACCGCGAGAGCCCGCGCGCATGTCCCTCCCGGTGCTTTTGCGGGATGATCGTGTCCGCCAGGCTCCGACCGATTGCTTCCGACGCGGGCCAGCCGAACACCGCTTCGGCGGCCGCGCTCCAGCTCGTGAGCCGTCCCGTCTCGTCCATCGTGACGCAGGCGTCGAGCGCGCTGTCGAGCAGGGCTTTGAGTTGTCCTTCAGACGCGCGGACGGCTTCCTCCGCCCGTTTCCGCTCGATGGCCATGGCCACCTGGGTGGACACGAATCGCAGGATGTCCTTCTCGCGCTCACCGAAACGGATCCCTTGGGTATAGGTCTGGGCCACGAGCACGCCAATCGTCCGGTCGTGGGTCTTCAGCGGCACGCCGATCCAGTCCAACGACGGTGCGCCGACCAGTTCGGCTTCTCCCCGGCGACTCAGGTCCTCGTGCACCTCCGGGGTCGCGAGCAGCGGCTGCCCCGTCCGGAGCACGTATTCCGTCAGGCCGCGCGAGGGTCGATGAGGCGTCGGCGGGGGGTCGTGCTCGTCCACCCAGTAAGGAAAGCTGAGCACTCCCGACGCGGTGTCTTGGAGCGCGATGTAAAGATTCTTGGCGGGCATCAGCTCGCTGATGATGCCGTGGATGGCTCGGAACAACTGGGACAGGTCCTCGGCGGCGTTCGTGGCCTCCGAGATCCGGTACGTGGCCGCTTGCAACTGCTGCGCCCGCTCGCGCTCGGTGGGGTCGCGACGGCTCACTCTATCTCCATGCTCCGGTATGTCCGCAACATGGCAGGGCCGCAACGGCGGGGGTAGGGCGATTTTGCGACACGGACGGGCGCCCGTGCGACACGTCAGGGGCTACGCTGCTCCAGCAGGCTCAACGCATGATGGATGCGCCCCACGGCCGCTGTCAGATCCGCCCGACACTCGGCATCCAACCTGGAGCCGTCATTCGCTTGGCCGAGCAGCTGAAGCGCGTTCCGCAGGTGTTCCCGCGGAGTTTCGGTGAATGCGCTACGACCGGACCAGCTACGCCGGTCTCGACCGCTGCGCTGCTCCGGACCACGGCGCCGATCCACCTTGGAGCGCCGCTCCACTGACGACCTCGTCACCGTCGCCCGCCGGGGCGCCGCGCGCCGATCGACACCACCACGCCGATCCCTGATGAGTCGACCGGCCAGGGGGTTGACCGGGGGCGAGGGTTGAAGGGCCATGCTGTAATCTGAGGGACGCTGCGCGAGCGCGTAAGTGGTGATTGTGTCGCGTTTTGACCCTCCGTGCCGCAAAAACGCCCTAGTGCCCCTCGACCCGGCCGCCATGTTCCTCCCCAGTGCTCGCAGCGCGGGCACGTGATCACGCTCACCTCCGCACGCCCTCGAACCCTCAAGTTGTTGGGCTGGCGGGACATGATGGATTCGACGGCCGCTGCCGATAGGAGCAGTCTGAACCGATGGGCATCCCCCTGCGTGTGCTGATCGTCGAAGACTCTGAGGACGACGTGCGTCTACTCGCGCGCGAGCTGAAGCGCGGGGGCTATGACGTGACCCACGAGCAGGTGGACACGGCCCCCGCGATGCAGGCGGCCCTCGATCGCCAGGTCTGGGATGTCGTGATTGGTGACTTCAGCATGCCGAAGTTCAGCGGCGTCGAGGCATTGGCGCTGGTGCGGGAGCGTGGACTCGACGTCCCCTACATCTGTGTCTCCGGCACCATCACCGAGGAGGTCGCAGTCGCCGCCATGAAGGCGGGCGCAAACGACTGGGTGACGAAGGGGCAGCTCAAGCGGTTGCTCCCCGCGATCGAGCGCGAGCTGCGAGAGGCGAAAGGGCGGGCGGCGCTGCGCGCGGCCGAGGCCAGCTACGAGACGCTGGTCGAGCATGCCCCGGTCGGCATTTACCGCTCGAGCCTGGACGGCAGGTTCCTTTCCGTGAATACGGCCCTGGTCCGGATCCTCGGCTACGATTCCGCCGCCGACGTGCTGCGGCTCGACCTGGCGCGCGGCGTGTACGCAGACCCCGCCGAGCGCCAACGTCTCGTGGATCGGGATTCCTACACTGATCGCGAATACGACGAAGTGGAAGCAACGTGGAAGGGCAAGGACGGTCGCCTCCTGACGGTGCAGCTCAGCGTCCGAGCGGTGCGGAACGCGGCTCGGCAGGTCGAGTACTACGAGACCTTCGTGCGGGATGTCACCGAGCAGCGACGCCTACAACAGCAACTCGTGCAGGTGCAGAAAATGGAGGCGGTCGGCCGCCTCGCGGGCGGCATCGCGCACGACTTCAACAACCTCCTCACCGTGATTACGAGCTACAGTGACCTGCTGCTCGAGGATCTCGGGAAGGATGACCCCAAGCGGGATGATGTCCAGCAGGTGCTCAAGGCCGCGGATGGCGCCGCGTCCCTCACGCGCCAGCTTCTCGCGTTCAGCCGCCAGCAGGTGCTCGCGCCCCGAGTCGTCAATCTGAACGCGGTGGTCGAAGGCCTCCAAAAGATCCTGCGACGGGTCATCGGAGAGGACGTCGAGCTGGCCGCGGCGCTCGCCCCCGATCTTGGAGCGGTGAAAGCCGACGTGGGACAGCTCGAGCAAGTGTTGATGAATCTGACCGTGAATGCGCGGGACGCAATGCCTACCGGAGGCAAGCTCACCATCGAGACCGCCAACGTCGAGCACGAGCCCGAATACGCGCTGGAGCGCGAGGCGGCCGCCGTGGGTCGGTTCGTGATGCTCGCCGTGACTGACACGGGCGTCGGCATGGACGAGGCGACCAAGGCCAAGATCTTCGAGCCGTTCTTCACGACCAAAGAGGCCGGCAAGGGCACGGGACTGGGCCTCGCCACCGTGTACGGCATCGTCAACCAGTCGGGTGGCTTCATCTGGGTGTACTCAGAGCCGGGGAACGGCACGAGCTTCAAGATTTACCTGCCGCGGATAGACGCGCCCGTTGAGGGGGTAAAGACCGCGGGGAGCGTCAGCGTCCCGCGTGGGACCGAGACTGTTCTCCTCGTCGAGGACGCTGCGGCCGTCCGCGCCGTCGCCAAGCAGGTGCTCGAGCGCCAGGGGTACACGGTACTCGAGGCGCCCGACGGCGACGTGGCGCTGCACGTGGCACATAAGCATCGCGGCCCGATCCACCTGCTCCTGACGGACGTGGTGATGCCAGTGCTGAGTGGGCGGCCGTTGGCGGAGCAGCTCGTGCGAGTACGGCCGGACATGAAGGTGCTGTACGCGTCCGGGTACACGGACGACTCGGTCGTCCGGCACGGCATCCTCGAGGCGGGGACAGCGTACCTCCAGAAGCCGTTCACACCGGACTCTCTGGCACGCAAGGTGCGCGAGCTGCTCGACGCGCCGGGTCGAGACTCGTAGGGCTGGCGCATCAGTCTCGTCGGGGGATTGGTCCTGGTAGCCTGGCCGTAGCGAGAGCCAGTGCCTCTCCCACCGCCCGGTCCACCGCCGCGAGCAGCTCGACGCCGGGCTTTCCGTCGGCGAACTGCTGGCTCGTCGCATACACGCCGCCTGCGACCACCGTGGCGCCCAGGCTCGCGAACAGCGGCCGCAACCCATGATCTACCGAAAGAGAGTGGGCGGCGCCGTGCCCCGTCACGAGCGGCACGCCGATTTTCCCGATCAGGCTGTCCTGCGGCAGCAGGTCGAAGAACACCTTCAGCAACCCGCTATACGTCGCGCGATATACCGGTGTCCCCGCGACGATGATCCGCGCGCGTGTCGCCGCCTCGAGCGCCGCCGTCACCGGGGGACTCGTCCCCCGGCCAAGCAGGCCTTCGGCGGGGAGTGCCGCCAGATCCACGAGGTGAGTCGTTGCGCCCCCCGCCGCGAGCTGCGCCAGCGCGTACTCCACCAGCACGCGCGACTTAGACGTCGCGGACGGGCTGCCGGAGATCCCTACGGCGGCCAGGCCTGTGGTCGAAGCGCTCACGCCGGCAAGATCCTCCCCGCGGGCGGGGCCGGCAAGCCCTTGGCGGCGCCCCCTCCACTCGACATCGTAGGGGCGCCGTGACCTCGCTCGTACCGGACCGCCCCACCCTGCGGCTCTCGCCCAGCGCCCTGGCGCTGGTGGCGGCGAACCTCGTCCCGCTCGCCGGCGTCCTGTTCCTCGGCTGGACTGTGTTCGCGACCCTGCTGCTCTTCTGGGTGGAGAACGTGATCGTGGGCGCCTTCAACGTCCTGCGCATGCTCGTGGCGCAGCCGCAGATCGGGGCGATGTGGGCGGCGAAGCTGTTCATGATCCCGTTCTTCACGTTCCACTACGGCATGTTCGTCACCGTGCACGGAGTCTTCGTGCTCACGCTGTTCGGGGGTGGGTTTGCCGGGAGAGGACTCCCCACGGCGGCGACGTTCGCACACGCGGTGCAGGTCGCGGGGATCGCCCCGGCAGCCTGGGGGCTCGCATTGAGCCACGGAGTGTCGTTCGCGTTCAACTACATCGGCACGGGAGAATACAAGTCGGCGTTGGTCCCGGCGCTGATGTTCCGTCCCTACGGTCGGGTCATGGTGCTGCACATCGTGATTCTGGGCGGCGGCTTCCTCGTCACACTGCTCAGGTCACAATTGATCCCCCTCGCCCTGCTGGTCGTCCTGAAGACCGGGCTGGACCTGTTCAGTCACTTGCGTGAGCATGCCGCCATGGGGCCCACCGCCCCCGCTTCGACGTGAAGCAGCCTGACTTCCACCATTCCATGAAGACCGTCCGCATCGATTTCTGCGACTTCTGGCCCGGTTTCCGCAAGGACGACAATCGGATTTACAACCTGCTAAAAACGCGCTATGCCGTCGAGCTGCACGACCGGCCGGATTTCGTGATCTATTCCAGCTTCGGAGACCATCACCGGCTGCATTCCTGCACCCGCATTTTTTTCACGGGCGAGTCCCACCGTCCGGACTTTTCGACCTGTGATTACGCGTTCACCTGTCACTACTTGGACGATCCGCGCCACCTGCGCTGGCCGCTGTACTCCTATTATTACGAGCCAGATGTGCTCCTGCGAGAAAACGGTGATGTCGACAGGATCATGGCGGCCAAGACCCACTTCTGCGCCTTCATCGCCAGCAACACCCGTCACCCGAGAACCACCCGCAAACGCAACGACTTCTTTCACCGCCTCAGCCGCTACAAGAAAGTGGATGCCGGCGGCCGCGCGTTCAATAACATTGGGTACCAGGTGCCGGGGGGGCCGTTGGGCAAGATCGAGTTCTTGAAGCGGTACAAGTTCAACATCGCCTTCGAAAACGCCTCACTTCCCGGGTACACGACCGAAAAGATCGTCGAACCCATGGCCGCGCGCTGCCTGCCGATCTACTGGGGCAATCCGTTGATCGACCGTGAGTTCAACCCGAAGAGCTTTCTCAATTACTTCGACTTTCGTGACGAGGACGCGCTGATCGCAAAGATCATCGAGCTCGACGAAAGCGATGCGCTGTATCGCCAGTACATGACCGAGCCGTACTTCCACCACAACAGGCCGAATGAGTTTTTCGGGCCGGACCGCGTCCTGGACCATTTCGAAATGATTTTTTCGGCCTCGACGCGCCCGGTGGCGCAGCGTCGACGGCTGCTCTCATTCGGACGCTGGACGCTGGCCAGAAGGGACCCGACATGAAGCCCTGGGGGCCCCTCGTCAGGTTCTTCGTGCTGACCTACGCCCTGATGTGGGCCTGCTTCATTACCGTCGCGGCGGCGGGGATTCCCCTGTACGCCCCGCTCGGTGCTGTGCTGGTGCTGCTCGGCACCTTCGCGCCTTCCCTCGTGGCTCTCTGGCTTACCTCGCGGGCCGAGGGAGACAGCGGCGTGCGGGCCCTGGTGGGTCAGGCCTTTCGGTGGCGGGTGGCTGCGCGATGGTATCTGTTCGCCCTCGCTTACATTCCCGTTATCAAGCTCACCGTCGCGCTCGTCCATCGCCTGGCCACGGGCGCGTGGCCGCGCTTTGGCGACGACCCGTGGTATCTCATCCTGCCGGCCATCGCCGTCTCGACGCCCTTCCAGGCGGGAGAGGAGATCGGCTGGCGTGGCTATGCGCTGCCCCGCCTGGCGGCGCGCTTTGGACTCGCGCGCGCCAGCATCCTGCTCGGCCTTATCTGGGGGTCTTGGCACTTGCCGCAGTTCTTCATTCCAGAAGCCGACACGTACGGGCAGTCGTTCTTCGTGTACGTGTTGCAGGTGACCGCGCTGTCCGTCGCGATGGCGTGGCTCTATGCGCGCACCAACGGAAGCCTGCTCCTGGTCATGCTGCTGCACGCGGCGGTCAATAACGCCAAGGACATCGTCCCATCGGCCCTGCCGGGCGGCACTAACGCGTTTGGCCTGAACGCGTCCCTTGTGGCATGGCTCACGGTCATTTTCCTATGGATCTGCGCCGGCTATTTCCTCGCGAGAATGCCGCGCTTGGAGAAATGAACGGAGACCATTGCGATGCGAGCCAGTTCATCTCCGCGACTTCGTCCTGAGCTCCTCGAACCAATTCTCGACGACGATCAGTTTGTCGGGCGTGCCGGTCTGCAGCGGCCGAATCATCAGGAAGCGCTGGTCGTCCGGGGCCACGGTGTACTGGGTGTTAAATCGGAGGGATGTGAATCTCGCGGCCGGAAAGAGTACCGTAGCGCGGCCGAGCGAGAATGTCGGACTGGTATTTACCTCTACTGCCACAAGGTTGCCCGAGGCGTCGCGATAGAACAACTCGCTCCCGCGATGGGACCAGCCTGGCTCCGTCCCTCCGCCCGCCGAAATCGCCCACTTTCCCGTGCCCGTGTTTGGAAAGGGGACCACGTAGATCTCGTCCTCGCCGGTCTCGTTCGAGACGTACGCCAGCCATCGCCCATTGGGTGAAAGGGCTGGAGAGATTTCGCTGAACCTGGTCGCTACAACGGGCACCGGCGCAGTATCGATTCCCGGCCGCATCGCGAGAATGTCACCCGACCCGGGCGACTGTACGTCGGTCTGGAAGATCAGCCATTTCGTGTCGGGAGACCAGCGCGCATTGTACAACTTCGACTTCTCATGAAGCTGCATCACTGCCGGTGCGCCGCCATCGGCTCGCTGGGTCCACAGATCGGTGGCGCCTGTCGCGGAGGTGGAGGAGAACGTCACCGATTTGCCATCTGGGGTCCACGCGGGCATAAAATTGTCCTTCATGTCGACTGTCAATTTGATGCTCGGGCCTCGGTCCAGTCGCTTGATCCAGATACTAGCGGGCGACTCCACGTTAGCTACCCTCGTTTCGGCGACACGCTTCCCGTCCGGTGAGAGCGTTGGGGTGCCCATGTAGAGCGCCGCCCAATCAGGATCGACCGCCTGTTCTTTGCCGTCGCGAGTCACCCACACCAGCTCCTGTTTACCTTCTCCCGCTCCAGTGGCGTAAACGAGCGTTCCTGTCGTGGTGACCGCGAGGTCTGCCGAGCCCAGAAGTCCCAGTCGCATCCCTTCCGTAAGCGCGGTCGGCTCGCCCGCGATCTTCATTGAATTCGGATCGAAGGGCACTACCATCAAGGCCTTGTTCGTCGTGACATAGAGGAGGTAGCCGGGCGTCGCGTAGCGCGCGTACATCGCGTCGTCGAGAATCACTCGATGCTTCCCCGACGGGATGTCCGCCACGGCGATCGCATACGAAGTCCCACCTTTTACTCCGTTCCTCCCGCTGAACCCGACCGTGAACAGTACGCCCTTCCCGTTCGGCAACACGTCGGGCCACGAGTGATGGACCTCTCGACCGGCGGTGTCCAGCGTGGTAAACCAACGCGGCATAGCCCCCGCCTTGGCCTCAACGCGGACGAGACTATTACCGTCGGCGTAAATGAAATTGTCTGGCCCCCATGACGCGCCCGC